>Ga0066836_10000217_pt1 | contig 25011 bp, 17 predicted proteins | sample ETNtaG_18_FD_71568 | JGI IMG/M metagenome (GOLD analysis project Ga0066836, IMG submission 71568) | Marine microbial and viral communities from oxygen minimum zone, Eastern Pacific Ocean - ETNP201302SV91 | ecosystem: Environmental > Aquatic > Marine > Oceanic | place: Pacific Ocean: Eastern... | reverse complement strand
TAAATGAATTTGATACAGATCAGGATGGATTTATGAATAATGAAGATAATTGTGTTGATATTTACAATCCTGATCAGGCAGATATTGATAGTGACGGGATAGGTGATGTATGTGATATTTGTGACAATGAGAATGTATGGGTTCTTGGAAATGCTGATGGAGGGGTAAACCCAGACCAAACTATCACATATGATATTTTTGATGTATTGAGTCTTGCTGACGTTGTCGAAGCAATGGATGAGGAAAGTTGTGGATACCAGACTGGTGACCTTACGGGTGAAGGAGAAGTGAATTTATTTGATATTATAGTCCTAGCTGGAATGATTATGGAAGGCTCAATTTAAATACCCTTTATGATTTTATTAAAGGCTGCGTTTACCGCAGCCTTTTTTATATCTTGTACCAATTACTTTATTTATTATATAATGGCAGGTCTCATTTTATTAATCAAAGAGAGGTTCCAATGAATAATAAGTATTTCATATCAATAATCTATCTAGCTTTAGTACCAGTATTTTTATTTAGCCAAAGATTGGAACAAAATAATACTACATATGATGAACTCAGACCGATAATAGAAAATGCTTCTAGATCCCAGCAAATTGTTTGGGTGGAGGACTTTACTGGACTTAACTGACCATACTGTCCAAGCGTGAGTTTCGCGCTAGATACACTTTTAAGAGAGTTCCCTCAAACTCTAATGACTGTTGAGTGGCACAGCCCAAACTATACACCTGGAAACTCAGACTTTGATCTTCCTGATGTGTATGATTATAGAGGTGATCTATATGATGTTGGTGGTATCCCTCACACGCAATGGAATGGTCTTCTGTCTTTTGTTGGTGGTGGCGCAAACTGTATATGGGAGTATATGTACTATGACAGGCTTGGAACCTACAATGACTTAGTGGTTAACCAGTCACCATATCAGATTGATCTTGAAGGTGATTTAGAGGGAAATCAATTTAATTATAATGTTATTATCACACTTGAAGAAGATTTTGGATCAAGTGGTACAGTATTGGAATTATTTGTTGCTGAAGATAGTATTATGTCATACTGGAGTTCCTGTGGAGAGGATCATATGGCCCGTAATGTAGGTCGAGGCTACCTGACTATGGGTGAAGAGAATCAAATTCCGATTACAATAAGTGGCGGGGGTGAGATGCAGATTCACAGTGGTACCTTTGAAGTATCAGATAGTTGGAACCATGATCAGGTGAAATTGATTGCTCTTGCACAAAATTTAGTTACAAATGAAGTGTTTCAGGCAAACAGTGGTCTTATACTGGAAATTCCAACTGACAGAGATTCTGACGGAGTAACTAACCTTGAAGATAATTGTCCGGATGATGCCAATCCAGGGCAAGAGGACCTGGACGATGACATGATAGGAGACATTTGTGATCCCTGTAACGGACTGGTTTATGTGCCGGGTAATGTAAATGGAGATGCGAATGATGGCTATGAACCCATAATCGATGTTGCAGATGTTCTAGCATTCTCAGATTATTTAGAAAATTCCTTAGGTAATGATTGCCAAATGCTTGATATACTGGTAGATGGGGAAGTTAACCAATGGGATCTGATTATGCTAGTAGATGGAGTCATGAATGGTGCATATTAATTATATATTAATAATTTGATTGAATTATTTTAAGGCGGTGCTTATGCACCGCCTTTTTTTATCTATTGAATAAATCAATTTTTTATCATTATACTAGTAACACGATTTTAATAATAATACGCTGAGGTTAATATGATACAAACTCATCTTAATTTTTTATTCAAGATTGCAATTTACTTTTCTTTTACAATAATCTCATTTGCACAGAGATTAGAGCCTCAATATGCAGCCTATGAAGAATTACGTACTATTGTTGAAACGGCATCACGATCTCAGCAAAAGATATGGGTAGAAGATTTTACTGGTCTTAACTGACCATACTGTCCATCTGCGAGTTTCGCATTAGACACACTTTTAAGAGAATTTCCAAATACACTTTTCACTACAGAGTTACATAGTTCTGGTTACACACCAGATAGTATTGACTTCGATATACCTTCTGCTTATCAAACTCGAGCTGACTTGTATAATGTGGGTGGAATACCTCATACTGAGTGGAATGGTGTTCACGCACAGGTTGGTGGATACGGTGGTGGAAACTGGGAAGCGATTTACCCGACCTTTATAAATCTAATAGAAACCTATATCATTGATGAGACCCCTTGGTCCATTGGTATTTCTGGTAGCTATGAACTAGGCCAAGAAGTTACTTATGACATAGAACTGTTGATCGATGATATAGATTCAACGCTAGATGTCACAGATTTATACCTAGAGATGTTCCTTGTAGAAGACAGTATTTATTCTTATTGGGGCTCGGTGAACCAGTGGCACAACGCACGCTATGTACTACGGAAATACATTACTAAATCTCAAAATTTGAAACATTCAATAAGTATTAGCAATGCTAATGAAACGGAACATTTTACTGGGACGGTTGACATAGATGGTGATGCCTGGGTTGATGATAATCTTAGTATCATTGCATTCGTGCAAAAGCTAGATGGGTGTTGTACGGAACAAGTGTATCAAGTTCACAGGTGGAAAATAAATGATCTTGACCCCGATCCGGATGGTGATGGATTAACATACCTCTATGATAACTGCCATTATGATTATAATCCTGGCCAAGAAGATGCTGATGAAGATGGTCTGGGAAATGCCTGTGATGGGTGCAATGGATTAGTAAATATTTTGGGTAATATCAATCTGGATGCTGAGGGAGATGATTTTACACCGATTATTGATGTTGCAGATGTCCTAGCCTTTGCAGATTTATTAGAAAATAACGATCTGATAAATGACTGTCATATCCTTGACATGCTTGAGGATGGCGAAATTAATCAGTGGGATCTAATTGTCTTAGTTGATTTGGTCATGGCAGGCAGCTAATTGAAAAATAATCTATTTCAATGAAATAACAGACAAAAAAATGTTTATCAATGATCTATGATCTACTTCTTGAAGTAATTGTCATTTATTCATTAGATTTATACCGTAATTATATAAGGATTCATTCAAATGAAAAAAACGCTATCATTATTAATTAATCCTATAGTAATAGGCGCAATTTTTTTTAGTAATCCAACATACGCACAGTTGCAAGTAGGTGACACCTCACCCGATTTTATGGCAGAAGTATGTTTTAATGGAGAAGATGTTAACCCTGATTTGGTCAATGGAGATGCTTGGAGTCTCTTTGATGAAGGAGCAGGGAAAGTTACTTGGATTAACTTATTTACATCTTGGTGACCATCCTGTGCTACGGAGGCTCCGCAGACAGAAGACATATGGCAAGAATTTCTTGCAGAAAATGAAAGATATTTAAATATTGTTGCTGCTGGTTTCCAATGGAACCAGCCGTATTCCTGCTCCGAGTGGGCAGAGGAATTTGGCATAACATATCCTATGTTAGATGATGAGACCTATGGGAGTGAAGCTTGGAACTTATATGGTGATGGATATATTCCTCATAATGTAGTTCTCGATCATAATTATGAAGTACTCTTCACCTCATCAGGATATCAAGAAGATGACATTATTGAAGCAATTGCATTAGGTTTATCTTATGTGCCTAGAGATGAGGACTCCGATGGTGTTTTGGATAGCGTTGATAACTGTTTTGATGTTGTAAACCCAGACCAGCTTGATATAGACCTAGATGGGTATGGTGATGCATGTGATCCATGTGACAACCTCAATATTTTTACAAGTGGAAACACGAATGGAACTCTCACAACTGGTGGCGTGGTAACAGTTGATATTTTTGATGTGTTAAGCCTGGTTGAAATAATTCTTACTGGTAATACTGAAAGTTGCGGTTATGAAATATCAGACTACACGTTTGATGGAGATGTTAATGTCATAGATGTAATTGCATTAGTGCAGTTAATTTTAAATGGAGACTTTGATAATAGTATTGCACCTCCTCCCGGAGATGGCTTGTTTGAGGTCCAACATACCGAGTTAGGTGATAAAGCTATGATATCAAGCCCAGGGAAAATTAGTGGTTTGCAGTTTGATACCTATATCTCTGAAATTTCTCCAGATGAGCTTGATAAGGTTGTACTTCCACAAGATTGGTCAATTGATTATATGGTTAATGGTGAGAATATTAAAGTACTGCTCTATGATGCTTCTGGAAATAATCCTAGAGAAGAAATTGGGATAAACTTTTCATCAATATCAGCTACATCATTTAACAATGTGGTTGTGGCAAGCCCTGGTGCGGGTGAGATTCATGTAAGTTTTTCTGAGACTGAAGGTTTTGATAAAACGACTCCCGTTCCAGAAAATCCACAAATAAATAATCTCTATCCAAATCCATTTAACCCAACGCTTTCAATATCTTTTGCTATTCCGAATGATGAGATTACCCGTGTGGCTATTTACAATACTTTGGGTGAAGAAGTGGAAGTGCTCCATGAAAAAGATATTTTACTTGCAGGTAACCATAAACTTTTTTGGGATGCAGTGGGACACCCTTCGGGTATGTATCTTGTGCAAGTTCAGACAAGCACTTACACTGATACTAGAAAAGCATTATTGGTGAAATAGAATTATTGTTTTAATTAAATAACTATACTTTAGATTAGGCGGCGAATATTCGTCGCCTTTTTTTTTATGAAAAAACTACATAAATATCGTTTAATAAAATTTATAAGTTTTCTTTTTACAAGTCTCCTATTTAGCCAATCTGATTTTTCCTTTAAAAATATTTCTGTTCAAGATGGACTCTCAGAGAGTACTGTCAAAGTGATATTAGAAGATCATAATGGATTTATATACTTTGGGACTGAAAATGGCTTAGATATTTATAATGGTTATGAATTCAAAAATTATCATATGGATGCCTTTGATGATAATTCAATGCTTGGTAATAAGATATCATATCTTTATGAAGATTCTAAAGGTATGATATGGATTGGGACGGAACTAGGTATTAGCAAATATGACCCCATATTGAACGAATTCTCACGTCCAATAAATATTGATAGTTTCACACATGATGAAGAGGGTAAAGAAATCTGGTCACCTGAGCCAATTAATATTGTCGATGATGAAAATGGTGATATCTGGTTCAATATAGCAGTTGGATATTTATTCCATTATAGTGACAATTCAGGTTTGACAGTGGTGGGACTCGATAATGATGGGACAAAAGACTCGCACCCATTTAATAAAAATAATTTTAAAATAACAAAGTTGCTAAAAGACAATAATAATATAGTTTGGTTTGGCACGCGTACAATCACAGGCTATGACAGTGTTCAACAAGAAACTAAATATAATTACGGACTCTATTATACGATTGATGGTATAGATGGAATAAAACCCTTTATGATCAATGGCTCTGGCTTTGTTCATAAAGTCAATGTTTTTGAGCAGGGTAAGGATAATATAGTGTGGGTTGGTACAGATCAAGGACTATTTGAACTAGTAGATAACCCGAGTGGAAAAGTGAACATTTATAAAAAAGAGCAAAATAAGAACTCAATTGTATCGAACCAGATTAATGATCTTGGTTGGGATAGAAAAAATGAAAAATTGTGGATTGCTACCAAAGATGGACTTTCTTGTTATTTCCCGAAGCAAAAAATATTTTATAATATACAAGAAGGTCCTTTTGCTAATAGTATAATTGAAAATGATATAAAAGAATTATTAGTTGCAGAGCGATCTAATAGAATATGGTATACGACCGAAAATTATTCTGGCTTAAATTGTCTAAATATAGATGAAAATGGTTCACAAGATACTTCTGTGATACATTTTGAGCATAATCCAATAGACCCTAGTTCAATTGCTGATAATAATATAAATGCATTTATTGAGGATAAATCAGGTCATATCTGGATAGGAACGGACCAGAATGGTATTAGTTTTAATTCTATTTTTAGGCCAAAATTTATTTCTTATCAATATGATCAAGAGAATGAATGGGGATTAAAAAATAATAAGATTTATTCAATCACTGCAGATACAAATCATATGATCTGGGTAGCCACAGGTTATGGATTGGAGTATCTTTACCCTGATGGTTATAGAGAATATGATTTTGAAGAATCTGTATTAAATGTCAATGCTATAATGGACATTGCATTGGATGGAGATCGATATTTATGGGCGGCAACAGATAAAGGAATTATAAGAATTGAAAAAGAATCAGATAATACTGATCCTGAGGTTGAACAAATTTTTTCAGATGACATAGTTTATGATTTAATTATTACTGATAATGGTAGATTGATTGCTGGTACACATGAGATGGGATTAGTTGTTATTGATACTATGAAAATGGAAATAGATCATGATTATGAGCATTTATTTGGTGATGATTATGACTGGGGAGTTGACGGTGTGTGGAATGAAGGTCCAATACGTGTTGTTTACCAAGTAGTAGATGGTGACATATGGTTGGGCACGGATCATAATGGTCTTTTTAAAATACCTGCTGGTTTGGCCAAATCTTGGTTTTCAAATCGCATTAATTATAAATATGATCCAGAAATACCTAAAGGTTTATCATCATCAACGATAACATGTATTGCCCAAGATCAAAATGGTGAGCTATGGATAGGGACCAACAACGGTTTAAATAAATATGAAAAAGATGCTGATAATTTCATCCATTATTTTGTTAACGATGGTCTACCGAGTAACTATATAACAGGTATTGTTTCAGATGAAAAGAACAACCTATGGATCAGTTCCAAAAAAGGAATTTCATTTTTCAGCAAGCAATCTAAAATCTTTACAAATTATGGTTTTATTGATGGAACTGGAAATATAGATTTCCACAGAAACAGTTATACTAATAGTAATGATGGGAATATTTATTTTGGAGGTCCTAATGGTATTACAAAGGTTAATCCATTAGATCTGAGATATAATGATTATCAACCTCCTTGTATTATAACAAGTGTGAAAAAAACATCACTTGATGATAAAATTATAGAAATATTTGATTATAATACTAATAGAAACAACCAAAGTGATCTTCCAATGATAATGATTGATCATAGAGTTAAATCTTTCTCGGTTGATTTTGTTGCTCTTAATTACCATCAAACCATGAAAAATCAATATAGATACAAACTAGAACCTTTTGATAGAGACTGGATTGATTCTAGAGGATCTAGATTTGCTTCTTATAATAACTTAGGAAGAAAGACATATATGTTTGTGGTACAAGGTTCTAATGATGATGGTTTGTGGAGCAAACCTGCAAGATTAAATGTAAAATTCATACCACATCCTCTATTAAGCTATTGGGCATTTAGTATTTATGCTTTAATAACAATCATTGGGTTTTTTATTTTTATCCGTCATCGTATGAAAAAACAAAAATCTCAATTAGAAGAAGAACGACGAGTTAAAGAAATGGAGCAAGCAAGAGAATTTCAAATGTCCCTGATACCCCAGACTCCACCTAAGCATCCAGACTATGATTTTGCATTACATATGAAAACATCCACAGAAGTTGGAGGTGACTATTATGATTTTTTTCCACAAGAAGATGGTTCTATATATGTTGTATGCGGAGATGCAACAGGACATGGGTTAAATGCGGGTATGATGGTATCTATTACAAAAGCCGGACTCCATGGATCAGACTTTGACACGCCTGCGAATACGACAACTAGGCTGAATAAAACTATCAAAGCCATTAACCTTGGTACAACCCGTATGTCTTTAAATATGGTAAAAATTCATAATGGTTCCTTTGATTTTACTTCAGCAGGAATGCCTCCCGCATATTTATATAGTAATATCACCGGGAGTGTTGAAGAAATTCTAGTCCCAGGGCTTCCTCTGGGGTCTATGAAAATGGCTGAATTTGACCTTCAATCATTTAATTTGGACACAGGCGATGCCCTTGTATTAATATCAGATGGGCTTCCAGAGTGTGTTAACCATGATGGTGAAATGCTTGACTATGAACCTGTAAAAGACTGTATAAAGAATAATGGGAATAAAACTGCCCAGGAAATCATTGATTCGCTTATAACTCTCGGAGATAATTGGATGTCAGGATTAATGAATGATGATGATATTACTCTAGTAGTTATAAAGAAAAAGTAATTTTATTAATTAAATAAGAAATAAATTAAAGAACTGACAATAGTTAATAAAGGAATTAGATGATGAAAAAATTATTGCTATTACCATTAATATTTACCCTACTTATGGGACAAAATAAAATACCTAACCTGCGTATGAAAATGTTAGATGGTAGTTATGCAAAATTATATGATTTTCTAAAAGATGGTCCAATGATAATTGATTTTTGGGCTACATGGTGTGAACCTTGTAAAAAACAGATGTACCACCTTAATAAATTTCACCAACATTTTAAAGATGCGGGGTTTAAAGTCCTTACAGTAAACACAGATACACCCAAAAGTATGGGTAAGGTTAAGTCTTATATAAGATCTAAAAAATTTAAGTTTCTAGTTGCGGTTGATCCCAATGGGCAGGTGAAAAAGAAATTAAAAGCTGAGTTAATGCCTACAACAATACTAGTTGATAAAGAGGGGGCTGTATTATATCGTCATCAAGGTTATTATCCTGGAGACGAAGAAAAAATATTGAAACATATTACGGATTATTTTGATGCTCAAGGAGTGTCGTATGATAACTATAATGTTGGAAAGTCCAAAGAGACTTTGGAGAAAAAAGTAGACATAGATTTTTAATTATTAATCTAATTGTTTTTAGATTATTTTTATCTTTTTAGTTTGTTTTTTATCTCAAGTAACCAGATTCTTTATCTAGTAGTCGATGTTTAAATTATTTTACCAGAACAATAATTGAAGATTACTTTTAAGCTAATCTAAAGTTTCGTATTTGGAATGAAGATATATTTATTCCTTTTAGTCTTTGTCTTTTCATTCGGGGTGGGGCAAGATTTTTTTAGTCAACAAGTATATCTAATAAATCATTTAATTGAAAAAAATGGCAGGTTTGTTAGACCTTTTACCAATGAGCCTGTATATGGTGATTTGTACAGATACTTTATTATGCACAATAATAAAAAATCTGACAAAGTATTTATTGGAATAATTACAAAGACTGGAAAACAAGGTTATTGGACTAGATTTTGGGATAATGGCCAAAAGAAGGAAGAGGGATATTATATTAATTCTATGAAGGATAATTTGTGGATAGAGTGGGATGCTGATGGGAGTAAGTTTGCTGAGATTTTCTATAAAAATGGTAAAGTGATTCACCTTACAAACTGCATATTAAGTAATTGTGATTAATCATTTTTCTAGTATCAATTAAAATTTGTAGATTAACATTATATCTCATATCAAATAATGAATAATGATAATAAATAGGAGTTTGCGATGAAAAACAAGTTTAAATGGATATTAGCTGCTATTCTTGCATTTTCTGCTATACCATCTGTTTCTGCTATGGAATTGCAGGAAAGAGCCGGAATGGAAGAAGTAAAGAAAAAGAAGTGGAAAAAAAAGAAAGGCAGTAAATCATCTAATAAAAATAATGGCAAAAAATCAAAGAAAGGATTCTGGTCCTTTTTCGGTGGTGGTTAAATAATAAGTAACTATCAATTGTGATGCGCCCGTAGCTCAACTGGATAGAGTGTCTGGCTACGGACCAGAAGGTTGGGGGTTCGAATCCTCCCGGGCGTACGGATGAAAATATAGGTTTTATTGTCAATAAAACATAGATTGTAATAAAATACCTTGTTTAAGGTATGAAATACACAAGACTGCTATATAATTAAAACAAAGCCATATCAGATGGTATAGAAAAAGATGTGATTAAAAACTTTGATAGATCTATATAATCTATAATCGATTTGAAAAGAATTTTAATATTGAATGGAAGCCATTCAGAAATTCCACTTATTACAGCATCGAAAGAAATGGGTCTTTTTGTAATCACATCAGGTAATGACCCAGCACTATCAGGGCACAGATATGCTGATTTATATTATAATACTGATTTTTCTGATAAAGATAGAATTTTAGAAATATCAAAGAAGCATAATATTGATTATATATGTGCCTCAGCAAATGATTTTAGTATGATTACGGCATCCTATGTTAGTGAGAATCTTGGATTACCGGGCCATGATAGTTATGCAACAACAAAAACACTGCACCAGAAGGATAAATTTAAAAAAATTGCATATAAATTAAATTTAAAAGTTCCAAAATATAAACCCGTAATTAAAGAAGATTCTTCTCAAAGTATAAAAGACTATTTTGGTTTTCCTTTCATGGTCAAACCGGTTGATTTGACTGGTGGGAAAGGAATATCTAAGGTAAATCATAACAAAGAAATTCAGTCTGCTATTGATAATGCTTTTCAGTTTTCTAAAGAGAAAAGAATTATTGCAGAAGAGTTTATTGATGGTACTTTACATAGTTTTTCAACCTTTCTAATAAATAAAAAAGTAAAATTTTATTTTAGTGATAATGAATTTTGCCCGATAAATCCATATCATGTTACTGCTTCTTTTTCGCCATCTCAAAATATAAATATTGTAAAGGGAGAATTAATAAATCAGATTGAAATACTTGCAAAATTTTTTAATCTTGTTGACGGGATTTTTCACCTACAATATATTTATAAAAATAATAAATTTCATATTATTGATATTACCAGAAGGTGTTCCGGTGACTTTTACCCTATCCCAGTTAAATATTCTAGTAATTTGGATTTAGCTAAATGGATAGTTAAATCAGAAATGGGTTTAAGTTGTAAAGATTTTCCTGATTCTTTTCAAGAGGGTTTCTATGGGAGATTATGTGTTGTAAATAATAATAATGGTATATTGAGAAATATAGTCATTAAAGAAAAATTGATGGAATATGTTATTGAGATTTACAGACTAAAATCAAAAGGTGACTCCATAAAAAAACATCAAAAACTGATGGTCTTAATTTTTAAATTTAAATCAGAGGATGATATTAAAATATTATCTAGAATAGATACATTAATAACAATTGAAATAGAATAAAAAAACCATTGAAACCAGAAATATCTATAATAATCCCCATATTTGGGCATAATCTAGAATTGAATAATCTTCATAATCGTCTAAAAAAATGTTTAAATGAGATTACAAATGATTATGATATTATTTTAGTCAATGATGAAAGTCCGGATAATTCTTGGGAAGTTATTTGTAAGCTAGCTGAAAATGATAAAAGAGTGAAGGGTGTCAACTTATCTAGAAACTTTGGACAACATAGAGCAATTGCTGCAGGTATTAAATATGCGGCTGGTCAATGGTGTGTTATAATGGATTGTGATTTACAAGATAGGCCAGAGGAGATAATCAAGTTATATAATAAAGCTAATGAAGGCTATGACATTGTTATGGCACGTAGGGGCAACAGAAAAGATAATTTTATAAAAAGATTCACATCAAAATTCTTTTATTTAATATTTAATTTTTTAACCAACCAAAAATTAGATAACCGTTTTACAAGCTTTGGCATCTATTCAAATAGAGTTATCAATATCTTTAAAAATTTCAAAGAAAAAGATAGGTCTACTGGATTATTATTCAACCTAATTGGATTCAATAAATCTCATGTAGATGTACAACATGATTCTAGAGACTATGGAGAATCAAGTTATACAATTCATAGTAGATATGTCATGGCAAAAGATCATATTCTATCCTATAGTACCAAACCTCTAGAATTAGCACTGGGACTTGGTTTTTTTGTAACACTTGCGAGTATAGTTTATGCTATTTATCTAATAGGAAGGTATTTTTTCCAATCAGCAACAGTACCTGGATGGTATAGTTTAATTGTTTCAATTTTCTTTTTCTCAGGTATAATAATAATGCTGGTTGGTATGGTAGGACTTTATGTAGGGAAAATTCATAATGAAGTTAAAGGAAGACCGCTTTTTATAGTTGAGTCAACTACTTTTTAAGAACCTTAGCAAATATCTATAATTGAAATAGGTATTAATACGGATTTAGTTATGGATATATGCAAAACACCATCTAAATATTTAAAATTTTGTTTAATTTTTAATTCTAGTAATGAATAATAATAACAATATAGGTTTTAACGTGCCTGCAATTTTAGGCAATGAGATAGATTATATCAAAAAAGCTATAAAGATGCGCCATATACATGGTGGTGGTAGTTTTACATCGAAATGTAATAAATTATTCGAAAAACAGCTTCAAGTCAAAAAATCATTTATAACTACATCATGTACTCATGCGCTTGAAGCAGCAAGCATACTTATAGATATTCAGCCAGGAGACGAAATTATTTTACCATCATTCACATTTGTATCTACTGCAAATGCCTTTGTTTTGCGAGGAGCAAAACCAATATTTGTAGATATACGTAAAGATACTTTAAATATTGATGAAAGTCTTCTTAGTGACTGTATTTCAGATAGAACAAAAGCGATTATCCCAGTGCATTATGGCGGAGTTAGCTGTGAGATGGATAAAATTACAGAGCTTATCAAAGATACGGATATCCAGTTGATAGAAGATAATGCACAAGGTCTTTTCGGAAAATATAAAGGTAAATATTTGGGGACATTTGGTGTTATGTCAACTCAAAGTTTTCATGAAACAAAAAATATTACATGTGGTGAGGGAGGAGCTTTATTTATTAACAACGAAGATTTTATTGATCGTGCAGAAATAATTATGGATAAAGGAACAAACAGAAAAAACTATTTTGATGGTAAAGTAGGTTACTATTCTTGGGTAGATTATGGATCATCATATAGACCTTCTGAGATTTTATCAGCTTTTCTTTATGCTCAATTAGAAAAGGCAAGGGAAGTCCAAACAAAAAGAAAAAGAATATGGGATAAATATCGCAATCAATTAAATATCTGGGCACAAAATAAAGAAGTTATACTTCCAGAAATACCTCCCTATTGTGAATCTTCATACCATTTGTTTTATATGGTTATGCCTAGTCAAATTATTAGAGATTTATTAATCGAATATTTAAAGAAGCATAAAATTATTTCTGTATTCCACTATGTCCCTCTGCACAATTCTGAAATGAGTGAGAGATTTGGGTGGAATAGTGATAATTGTCCCATCTCAATTGATATCAGTCAAAGATTGATTAGACTACCTCTCTACTATGGTTTAACAGAAAATCAGTCGGATTTCATTATAGAGAAGATATTGAATTTTAAAGATATCTAGTGTATTAATTATTTTTTGATGTGGATGTACTTTTATGCGTTACTTTCCACAATCCATAATTTTCGTTTCTCTTTGTATATAAACTTCCAATCCTTAGCTTTCCAGAAAAGGGAGAGATAATAGTAGATATTTGTAATTCATTTTGAGGATTTAATATATTTCTATTTAAATAATCTTCCATTTTAGATTTAGAGAAAAATAAAATCACATCATTTATATTTAAATTAATTTTTTCTCCAGCCATGTGTTTATAAAAATGAAAATACATTCGTGAATTAGATTGATCAATCACTTCCATCGCAAACTGTGGAGGCACCCAGATCAAGCAATTATCAGGAATATTTTTCGTAATTAGATCCACCTGTGTTAGTACTTTTCTATAGTTTTTCCCAAGTGCTGTATTTTCTATATTAATTATTGTTGGATTAATGTGTGTAATAAACATTGCAAAGCATAGAAACAATATTGATAATGGAAGCGCAAATTTTTTATTATGGTATTTACTAAATTTCTCATTTGTTGACCTCTCCATATACATTACTAATAATATTAAGACTATATATGAGAAATAATAGCTTCGGCCAAAGTAGGATATAATTAATAGTGTCATTATCCATATAATTATGTTCCTCTTAGGATTAACTAAAATAGATATTATTATCAGAGGTAGAAACCCTATCGAAAAGGTAAGATATTTTAAGAAAAGCTCAGGTGACCATCTATGTATATCACTACTCTGGTAGGAATTGGAATATTGATTTATATATGAGGCTAATTCACCGAATGTAAGTATATAGGAAAATAATAGTCCCAGAAAAAGGAGGGTAGCAGCCCGTTGTAAGAATTGTTTTTTTGAAATTAAGAGTAAAACAATCAAAATTGAACATAATATAGCTCCCATTGGATGTATTAAAGATGCAACAGAACCTAAAAATGCAATAATGGGGGAATAATATTTTGTTTTGGCTATAATATTAATATTACTCACCAATAAAATTAAAAGCAGGAAAGTGAGTGCATAAGTTTCACTTCTAAATCCATATGTATATACACTGAAAAGGTATGCAAGAGGTAAAAGAAAATTTATAGTAGAGTTATTAAAACTTTTTTTAATAGTATAGAATATCAAAAAAACGTTTAGAGTAATAAAAATATAATTAATAAATAAAAATGTTATTGTGGTAGTAGGCAAAAAATAATAAAATGGGAATAATAATAATTCTTGAACATGTGTTTTAAAAATATCACCATGAAAATCATGAGCAAAAGTACTGGAATGAAAGTCTCCTCTTATGAAAGAGAACAAATGGCTTAATATCCAAGGACCATCACTGTTTAAAAAAGGGTAATAGAGTTCTAAAACAAATTTCCATAGAATAATTAAAATAATTATTATTTGCGGTTCTTTTATTTTTTGCAAAAAAAGTCTCATTTTTTTGATGTCAATTTCTCATTTAGTCTATGTGCCCAATCAAATGCGATAATTATTCAAAAACAATAAAATCTGTGGATTCTAGGGTGCGAATTTTCATAGATAAATAATCAGTAATGATTTTATTACCTATTTTGTTAAAGTGTGTTAAATCATAAAAAATATTTTTTTCACTAAGAATTTTTACGGTATCAATAGAATTGATATGGAATCTTTCACAAAGAGTTTCTTTGAAAGAATCTGTTATTTTGCCTAATGCAGAATTAGTCTCTATTTCTTTTAATATTGGGTGATATGGTAATTCGATCATTAGAATTTCGCAATTTTTTTGTAGAAGATTATCGATTGCAGTTATAATTATTGCTTGTTTATCAAAAATATAATCAGGCACTCTACTATAGGTGTTTGATATTAAATTAAATTCAAGAGAATCAAATTTAATTTCTTCATGATAGGGGTGGAGACCCGAGTAATTATTAGAACGTGTATTTTGAAATAGATTTCTAATAATGATACGGAAAATATCTGATTTTTTATAATTATTATCTGATAAAATTTTTATCGAAGACCAATTTAGTCCTGAGGCATTTCGATCTCTTGACAATCTTCTTATTTGTGCCGGTTTAGAAATTTGTAGTATAACTTGTGATTCCCTTGGCACGTGATAAGAAAATGTCATTAAATCATAAACACCATTCCCATGCTCAGCAGATGAAATAATTTCTCTTTTTGTTGATTTTGAAAGTTCTTCTATATTGATCGCTTGATGTGCCTGAGAATCACCCCATAAGAATATGGAGTTTTTATGATTATACTTAATTTGTTTTTGCTCATTGATAATAACAATAGCTAATAGTGAGCAAGACAACAACAGCGTTATTGAACACAAATAAATAATGATATTTATGACAAACTTTCTCAAAACTGAAAATATATAAATATTGAATTCTCATTGTAAAACCAAAAAAATATTATTGTAATTGATATTATTAAGGCAAGGAACCAGTTCAGTGCAATATTATTTGTTTTCAAAATACGCCCTTTATTGTACATTATAAACCAATCCAAAATAACCAATAATAATACAAATACTATTCCAGATCTATTTTCCTTCGGTAATGATAATTGATTTATAATATTAAATAAATAATGAAAACTTTGACTAATGCTAGGGCTTCTAAAAAATACCCAAGCTATCGTGGTTAGAAGAAATGTCACTCCCATCTGGAAGCATTCTTTTATTGATGGTAGCCAAATATTTTTTGTGGTTATATCAGTCGTATATTGACGATTTTTTTCTCCAAGGAAAAGTGGTATGTATAAAATTGCATGGATTCCTCCCCAGGCAATAAAGGTCCAATTTGCTCCGTGCCAAAATCCACTCGCAATAAAAATAATAAATATATTTCTTAGAGAAACTAATTTACCCTTTCTCGATCCTCCTAAAGGAATATAGAGGTAATCTCTAAACCAACTTGAAAGTGATATATGCCACCTTCTCCAAAATTCAGCAATATTTCTAGAAAAATAGGGGAACCTGAAATTGAGCATTAGCTCAAAACCAAAAAGTTTAGCGGTTCCAATAGCAATATCAGAGTAGCCACTGAAATCACAATAGATCTGAATAGAAAAATAAACTAATCCAAGTAATAAAGTTCCTCCATCTAGGGTGTGGTAATTATCAAAACAATAATCAACTCTCCATGCCAAAGAATCTGCAATGGCCACCTTTTTAAACATCCCCCATAGTATTAACCTTAATCCTTGGACTCCCTGTTCATACTTAAATACTCGATTGGTTAACATTTGCGGAAGTAGGTTAGATGCCCGCTCTATTGGGCCTGCAACTAATTGGGGGAAAAAACTTACAAAAGAAGCAAAAGATATAAAGTCTTTTGTTGGTTTTAATTTTCTAAAATATATATCTAGAGAATATGACATTGTTTGGAAAGTATAGAATGATATTCCAACTGGAAGGATAACTTTTAAGGTCCATGTGCTTTGAATTTCATATCCTAATGAAGATAGTAACATAATCCATGAATCAATAAAGAAGTTGTAATATTTAAAAAATCCAAGTAGACCTAGGTTGAATGAGATACTTATCCAGAGATAGTATTTTCTTATTTTGTTATCATTACTTCCATCAATTTTAAAACCAATAAAGTAATCAGCAATTGTTGAAAGAAAAATTAAAGATAGAAAACGCCAGTCCCACCAACCGTAGAAAAAGTAACTGGAGATAAGAATTAATAGATTTTGAATGCGAAGATTTTTATTAAAAATAAACCAATACAGAATGAAAACTGTAGGGAGAAATAATAAATACTCTAAAGAATTAAATAACATGAAAAGGTACTAGTCTTGCTTTATCATTGTATTAAAATATAACCAAAAGGGATTTTAGCCAAGGAGCCATTATTCAATAATAATTTTTTATTATGATTATAAAAACTACTTTTTTGGTGTAATAAACATATTTATTTTAAATTTGCTTGAGACCTAGACATATTCTTATATTTCGTAGAGCCAATGTGCTCGCGAGGTAAGATAAAATTAATTAATAGCAATTGGCCACAGGAGTGGTGTATCAATTAGCGGAGTTCAATATGTGGGAAAGATTAAATATTTCCATCGTTTTACAAATTGCTCACTATATGTTGTGGGCATGTCTTTCTATCTTAGTAATTTGTCCAACTTCAAGTCTATATGCTCAGGATGATGATGTTGAAGAATATTGGGGAGATGATGAAGAAGATGAATATTACGATGATGAAGAAGAATATTTAGATGATGATGAATATGATGAAGATGATGAATATGATGAAGATGAAGAAGAGGAATATGAAGATGATGAAGAAGATGAAGAAGAAGACTATGATGAAATTTTGCAAGACGAGGCAGAAAATTTAGGTTATACTATCGATCTGACATTTGCTTCCCCAAGGTTTGTAAATCTTAATCTGATAAAATTCAATTCTACTTTTGAGTTACGGGCAAGTGTAGAGTTCCCTGTATTAATGCAGTTAATGGGTGCTAGGTTTAGGTTTGGTGTCGAGGCTGGGAACTTCAAGTTTACAAATGCAGCTTTCAGTGAGAGTTCACCCAATCTTGCAATTGATGATACATATAGTGGTATTACGCTTATGGGTATAATGAGTTTCCCTGCTGGACCGGGTAAGATTAAAATTGGAGCTGGTGTTGTTGGTTCATCTGTCGGATTTACTATGGAGTCATCCTATGGAGTTAAGGTTGGGGCATTGTCTATAAGAGGTGGCATTCGTTCTATAGAAGCAATGTCAGCAACAACAGCTGGTGGGATTGAAATGGGCCGAACAGGATGGATGGATGGACAAATTGTGCTGGGGATCAATCTTTAAAACGATATAAAATGCTAAATTTTTAGTGCAAATGAAAAATAATACTAAAATATTATCATTTATTTTTATTGCGACAGTGGTTTATTCGCCCTTGTTTGCAGAAACGGTAGCGTTCGCACCAGCTGGCCAAGATGCCTCCTATGACATCTACAATACAATTGTAACGAATGCGAATACAAGTGCCGGTACAGGTGGTTTTACTATGTCAGCCTCTAATCTAACATATGACCTGTCAAATGTTACCTATCAATTGCAGGCATCTTTTGATGGTGGAACATCTTGGTACAGTAATTTTTCATCTGCTGTGGCTGCTACAGGGACATACCTAGCTAATGGAATGTTTCAGCCTGATGTTACGCAAGAAGCACAAATTTCAGTAAGCCATGAAGTCCTTTCTAATATGAGTGCATGGCCAGGGAATGATGGTACTCTTCATCTTAGAGTTAAGAATATGTACACTGGGACATATAAGCCAAATGATTATGCGAGTGATGATTGGACTATCGATTTAACGCGCCCAACAATTTCATCAGCTTCTATTATATCTAATAACGGTACTAATACAGCTTATGCCACCACTGGTAATACGTTAACATTAGGTCTTACGGGGTCTGAAAACCTCAGCAATACTGGTTCTTACACATTTACTGGAGGTATGTCTGGATTAGACTTCCTTACCAATACAGGTGCAGACGCAACTCAGTGGACTCTTACCGCTACAGTCTCGACCCATGCGGAAGGCGTTGTCACTTTTTCAATTGATTATTATGATGCAAATTACAATCAGGGTTCGACTCCCCTAACGGGTACTACAGATGGTTCATCAGTCACAATAGATAAAACAAGTCCTGAGATAACAGTATCGATAGCATCTTCAAATGATGAATCAAGCTTGGCTAAACATAATGATGTTGTCACGCTAAGTATAGGTGCAAATGAAAATTTATTTGAGCCTCCATCTGTCGAGATAGCAACAAATAATAGTGCTACTGTAAATCCTACAACTGCATCTAATACCTACACCGCTACTCATACAATGGACCAGAGCAGTGACCCGCAGTCGGCGGTTACTTTTTCTATATCAGGGATAAAGGATTACGCGGGTAATACAGTTTCAAGTATTTCACAGACATCAGATGCAAGCTCTGTGACCTTTGATTATACAGCTCCCCAGTTGACAACAGTTACTACTAGCTCAGATAATGCTCTCAGCAGTGGTACTCGTGCAAAAGCTGATGATGTTGTCACTGTAACTTTTTATAGCAATGAGCAGATTCAGACACCCGTTGTTTTAATTGAATCAGAATCTGCGTATGAGACAAATGCTTCTGGAGATAAAACATCCTGGACAGCGACAAAGACTATGGATGCTGATGATGCTGATGGCGCTGTAGACTTCACTATAAATTTTAGTGATCTGGCGGGTAATGCGGGAACCGAAGTTGATATTAATGATCTTACCTCAGGTGGAGTGACTTATGATAATACTGCTCCAACTACAAACTCTGTTACGGTTGCTTCAAGCAACAGTAATGATGGTTATGCAATATCAGGTGATGTGATTTCTGTTACTATTGTTTCAAATGAAAACTTACAGGGAGATGAAGATCTTAGCCCATACGGTATCTCGTCTGCCTCTATAGCTTCGAGAACGGTTACAGGTACAGATATAAGTAAAATTTCAGCTGTTAATTGGAAACTCAGTTTGGAGTTGAATGGAAATGAAACAAGTGGCCCCGCACCATACGCTTTTACGATGACTGACCTAACGGGAAATCAGACTGCAGTTACAGCAGATTTAAGTGATATAACGATTGATAATAACGTTCCGTCACTAACATCTATAAATATTGCGTCTGTAAATACTGATAATTCATCTTATGCAAAAGCCAATGATGAAATTAGAGTAATCTTTGTGGCTAATGAGAATCTATCCACGACTACACCTCCTACGGGTTCAATTGCTTCAACAGCTGCAACTGTTTCAGCGACAAGTGGTCAAACAAATTACACCTCAACTATTACTACAAATAGTAATACAACTGAGGGCGATGTTGCATTTACCTTGGCATTCCAAGATCCTGCTGGTAATACTGCAACTGCAAATGCTGTTACTGATGGATCTGGTGTGATTTTTGATAGGACGGCGCCACTGATGTCTTATGTGCGTATGGCATCAAATAATGATAATGCTTTATACGCGAAAGTGGGTTCATTGGTAACTCTTACTTTTAAAGCAACAGATAACTTAAAAGGGACACCGACTGTTACAATGTTTAGTAATGCTGTTACATCTTCTGGGAGTAACAATGATTCTCTTTGGACAGCTACAGCCACGATGCAGGCAAACCAAACTGATGGAGATGTTCCATTTACTTTGGATTTTACCGATTTAGCCGGGAATACCGGTACTCAAATTACTCAAGTATCAAATGATCCTGACGGAGTAGTTATATTTGATGAAGTTTTACCTACCCTGACTCAGGTGAGTATTGCTTCAAACAATAGTAATGGAGCAACACTGGCAAAGGTCGGAGATATCATTACTCTTACTATTGTATCCAGTGAGAATATTCAAACTCCTACAGCGACAATTGCTGGAAGAACTGGAAGTGGGGCTGCAGCACTTTCTGATGCAACTAGTGGTTTGTCTTTGTATGAATCCACTTATGAAATGTTAGATGGTGATACTGAAGGTACAGTCGCTTTTGCAATAGATTTTTCTGATCTTGCAAGTAATGCTGGTACGCAGGTAACAGAGCTGGAAAGTGATGCAGATGGCTCGGGAGTGACATTTGATAAAACTGCACCCAGTTTCACCACTGGCTCAGGCGCGTCAATAAGTATTTCATCAGATAATGCCGATAATACAGTTGCAATTCTTTCTAATACGATAACCTTGCAGCTTACTTCTACCGAGCCAATTAAATCAGGTTCAAATCCTGTAGTTACCATTAATGGCAATAATGCAACTGTCACTAGAAATACATCTCAAAGTTTTACGGCTACATATCAAATGTCGGATTCGGACGGCAGTGATGACATTGCGTCAATTCCTTTTTCAGTAAGTAGTTATGAAGACCTTGTAGGCAATACAGGGGCAACTGTTGCATCTACTACAGATGGTTCAGCAGTTAAATATGATCCAACAGCACCAACTCTAAGTAATGTTGCAATGGTATCGGTCAATACTAATAACAGTGCATATGCAAAAGAGGACGATGTAATCCGACTAACATTTGAATCTTCAGAGACTATTAATACACCAACGATTTCTTTTCTTGGATCTACAGCTGACATCACTCTAACGCAGCCTCAGGCAAATAGTTGGCAGGTGGAAAAAACTGTTGCATCTGGTCATGCGGAAACGGAAGCTGAATTTAGTATTACTTTTTCTGATCTTGCGGGCAATGCCGGTGTAAATAGCAGTGGAGGGACTGTAGTTTCAACGCTTACTGATGGTAACACTTTAGTGACTGTTGATAGGACAACACCTTCAGTTACGACTGTTGATATTGCAACTAATAATTGGATTGATTCAAATGAAGATAATATCCAGGATGCTGACGAATTGAATCCACAGTACGCCACACCTGGTAATCTTATTACTTTGACGATTACTACAGATGAAGCCATTCAAGAACCGGCTGTAACAATTGGCTCCAATGTTGCGCCAACAGTAGCCGAGGTTGATGGTTTTGATAAAAAGAAATGGACAGCGACACATACAGCTGGTAATGTTGAAACATTAGGGCAGATGTCCTTCCTAATAGATTTTACTGACCTTGCAAGTAACGATGGTGTTGATCATAATACTATTTTAAATGACACTGATGGTAATTATGTTATCTATGATAATACTCAACCTGTTTTATCAAATGTTATTTTTAAATCCAATAATTCTATTGATACTCTTTACGCTAATAAAAATAGTGTAGTGACTATTACTTTCAATTCTAATGAACAATTATTGACTAGTTCGGTTAATGTTTTTGTCTACGATAATATTGACTTAAACAATGGTCAGGCTGCTACAGTTACCAATACTGATGGATGGGATGGAACTTCTGAGGAATGGACAGCTTCATATCAGTTATCAGCAAGTTTCGATGATAGCGAGGGCGCTGGCTTTACCCTTCCTTATACTATTGACTTTAGAGACCTCTATACTGTAGAAGGTGATCAAGTAACATACCAGACTCCAGGTGTAAAAGGCGGAGTTACTTTTGATAAAACGCCGCCAGATATACCTCAGTTTACATATGTATCAGATAATTCGAATCTAGCTACTCGCGCCAAGACCGGTGATGTGATTACAACAACTATGAAAGGTGACGAGCCTCTAGCTGATCTTACGTTAACTGTAGGAGGAAATAATGTAACTGAAACTGCTGTAGGGGGAAAGTTGGACTCTGTCTGGACAGCTGAATATACGATGTTAACAGGTGATGCAGAGGGTCCAGTATCTTTAGTGTTTGATTATAAAGATTATGCAGGAAATTTAGGTACAACTAAAAATTCAACAACAGATGATGCTATAATTACTTTTGACAAAACAACTCCTACTCTTTCAACTGTAACGATTGCGAGTAATAACAGATATGATAATGCCAAAGCTAAAGTTGGCGATGAAATAACTATTAGTATAGTTGCGAGTGAGAATCTAATCTCAACACCAACTGTAAGTATTTTGGGCAACAGTGCAACTGTAGCCCAAGGTGGATCAGCCTCACAATGGTCTGCTACATACACGATGCAAGCTGAGGATGATGCAGGAGATGTCACATTTAATATTGGATTTTCTGATTTGGCTGCAAATTTGGGTGTTGATGTGTCAGAAACTACGAACAGTAGTTCTGTGACATTCGATAAAACAGCAACAGATATTAGTGCCATATCACCTTCGTTGGACAGTGGGTCTGATAGTGGGGTCTCTAACTCTGATGGTCTGACAAATGATGTGACGCCAACCTTCACGATTACAGGCCTTACGGCCGTTGGTGCTACCACTGACACTTTAATTTTATTTGTAAATGATGTCCGAATGGACAGTGCTGCGGTTGTGGGTAATTCTGTAAGTCTGACTTCAGGTACGCTCACACACTCAATCAATGCATACTCAGTCACAGTAAAAAGCCGTGACTTAACAGGCAATATTTCTGATGCGTCGGCAGCCATAGAAGTTACAATTGATACTCAAGTACCATCGGTGGGGGATGCTCTAGATCTAGTTGTTGCTGATGATACAGGGGTTTTAGATAACGATAATATAACTACGGCTACAACGCCAACATTATTGGTCGCTGGTCTTGCTCCTGGACAGCTGGACTCTGTGCGAATATATCAAGATGTTGCAGGACTAGGAATAACTGACCAGTTTCTTGCTGGATATCTTCTGGCAACTCCTATTACAGACTCATTTACAATAGGTACCGCTCTTTCGGAGGATGTATATACATTCTCATACAAAATCGTAGACGCAGCGGGTAATATTTCTGCAATGAGTGATGATCTCGAGGTTACAATTGACTTGACTCCTCCTTCAACCACTGCCGTTCCTGACTTACTACCTGATTATGATACTGGCGTATCAAGCATAGATGATATAACAAACTTATCTGAAATAGTTTTGCGTATTACAGGTGGTACGTTAGGTGATAGTGTTCTTGTGGTTGATACAGATGATAGTGATGCGATTTTAACTGGCGAGATTATTTCAGCTCAGACTGATATTACTATAAGTAATCTTGATGATGGTACCTACAATTATGCTACAATTGGCAAAGACCAGGCCGGTAATAGCTCAATAAAATCTGACATTATAACATTTGTTGTTGACGCAACTGCGCCTGATCTTAATGGTGATCCAGCCGTTGCAATTGACCTTACGAATTCTTCAGATACTGGGACTGATAATAGCGATGATATTACAAATGACACGATTCCAGCATTTTCAGCTTCTAATTTGAATGTAACAGATTCAGTTTTTCTTTACAGAACTGTCGCTGGCCAAACTGATGAGCTACTGGTAAGAGGATACGCTTCAGCATCAACAGTCTCTTTTAGTACTCCTGCTGATAAAGCATTTGAAGAGAATAACTATAATATAAAGGTAAAAGCGAAAGATATCGCTGGAAACATGTCCACCTTTTCAGATGCATTACCTATCACAATTGATACGACAGCATTTACAATTGTGTCTGCACCAGATCTTCTTCTTGAAGATGATTCAGGCGTATCTACAGAGGATAATATAACCAATGATCGTACACCAAGGCTGGAGCTTAAGCAGTTAGCTGCCTCAACAGATTTTATTGAGTTGTTTATAACAAATAGTTCAGGAGCGACTTCCTTATCTTCAAGTGGAACAAAATTCTTAAACGTATTTAGTGATACTCTTTTGGTTCCAAGTGACCTAACCGCAGGAACCTATGTCTTTAGTTACCGGGTAACAGATATCGCAGGGAACACTTCATCATTGAGTTCTGGAACGTCGGTGGTTATAGATTACGTTGCTCCAGATATCCCATCTACCCCAGACCTTGCTGCGGAAAATGATCTTGGTGTATCAAGTACAGACAACCTTACCAGTGCAGCATCGATGGCTATATCAGCCTCTGGTATTGCCACTGGTGACTATGCCATATTGCGTCAGAGTGAGGACGGTGGGGGCTTTGCAATAGTTGATACAGTTTTAGTCGGAAGCGATGACAATAATACGGCTTCCTTTTCGATACAAAATGCGGAAAATATTGAGACTCAATTTACATACTCCGTACAAGCGGAAGATGCCGCAGGTAATAACTCTGGTGGTTCAGCTGGTCTTGATGTAAATGTAGATCGTCTTGCTCCGGTTGTAGCGGGAATTATAATTGATTTAGATGAAGGCTCTGATACAGGATTTTTAAATGATGATAATGTTACTCAGGATGCAACGCCCACATTT
>Ga0066836_10000216_pt1 | contig 25095 bp, 22 predicted proteins | sample ETNtaG_18_FD_71568 | JGI IMG/M metagenome (GOLD analysis project Ga0066836, IMG submission 71568) | Marine microbial and viral communities from oxygen minimum zone, Eastern Pacific Ocean - ETNP201302SV91 | ecosystem: Environmental > Aquatic > Marine > Oceanic | place: Pacific Ocean: Eastern... | reverse complement strand
GGTCAGGCTCATCCGCCTGTTGTTCCGGCTGCAACACCGGTATGAAAGTAACAAGCTAAGTGAAAAGCGATACCGGGACCGAATGGAAAAGCTACGCATCGCATGGCGACAACAACTCGAACTGGCATCAAGACGTTGTGTGACTCCCCGGTATCAGAACCGGTGTAAACTGCTGCTGAAACACGATGATATGTGCTGGGTATTCCTCAAGAATGAAGGCGTGCCCCTGACCAATAATGAAGCAGAACGCTCATTGCGTAGCTATGTACTGTGGCGAAAAGGCAGCTATGGCGTGTGGTCACATCGGGGCGAACTGTTCAGACAGCGCATCCTGACCATTGTTGAAACCTGCCGAAAACAAAAGTTGAATCCTCTGAAATGGATCCGGGCAATACTTGCTGCGACGCTGAATAAAACCACCTATCCTCTGCTCAAAGACTTTAAAGTTGCCTGTCAATAGGGCCCTGGTGAACGGTTACTTGGAGACAACCTGTTTTGTCTTGGTTATGGGAATGGGCTTTGTCGGTGGCTTTGCAGATATACCGTTTATAGGCTTAACTTTTGGTATCCAGATAGCATCGCCTTTCTCTGGGTCACCAAAACAGGTACGCTCCATTTCGGGTAAGCTGGCTACCCATGCGGCACTATAGGCGTCCACTCTATCGTGCATCGGACCAAGACACATGTTGGCTGCTTGTTCCCAGTCTTCGTTAGTTATCGGCCAACCCGTATATTGCGACATGGCAGATAATTGTAACTCGGCCTGATTCCCTTTGCTTTTATGGATATCAGCAACGCCTAATTGTTTCACTGTCGCGTGTGGATAGACTTCTATGCACTCAGCTACTTTGCTTAGCCGCTCGTTCAGTGCAAAACCTAATAGCATAAATATTTGATGAGCATGTGGCAGGTTTTGTATTGGCTTATCTGCTTGCAGATGATCAATACCCTTTGCCTTAATGGCTTCGAAATCGTCTCTCGATGGCGTTGTGTAACAACTGATGCCTGCCTTATCGAGTGCCTGTTCCGCGAGCCTGCGTTTAAGCCGGTTATCTCTTGGTCTAAGTGGTGAGTCAATGCCAATACGAACAGGATTCAACTGATAGGTGACGCATACCGTTTCAATGTAGCGCGCGACATCGCTTGCAAATGCTTGATTTACTTTTTCGTGCAGTGTTAGAGCGTTTCCCAACCCTCTAGGTGATTTTATTTGGTAATTAGCTAATGGAAACGGCAATAATTGTCCATTTTGTCTGGTGCAAATCACCAGCGGTAAATACTTATCTTTCGCACAAGCGACATCAATGCCGATAAACACGTCCATGTTTACCTCTCCTATTTCTCAAAAACCTACCGTCTATTGTTAGACGATACTACACGATTGAAATTAATACCCAATCAAGATATTGCCTGAGTTAATATATTTTTGATATTTAACAAGGATGTTTGATTATGCCTAGAAAAAACACATCTTTTGCTGACCTTCTTTTCCAAGCGCCATGGTGGGTTTCAGTTACAACATCGGCAATTACCTATTTATTGATGGGCCATTTGCTGCCTTCTATCGAGACGAATAATCAGCTAATCAATATGGTATTTAAGGCGCTCGCAGTTCCTGCGCCTTACTTTGCAATTTTCATATTACTCATTGCTCCATTTTCATTTTTTAATGCTCGACGCAAGGCCAAGCAATTAGATGCTCAAAAGAGTATTGAAACTATACGTCAGCTGCACTGGCGCAACTTCGAAGAACTAGTGGCAGAAGCCTATCGTAGACAAGGGTATCGAGTAACCGAAGGTGGGTTTGGTGCTGACGGTGGAATTGACCTAGAGCTTAGGAAAGGCGATGAACGAGTCATCGTTCAGTGCAAACAATGGAAGGCACAAAAAGTTGGTGTCAGCGTGGTACGTGAGATGTTTGGCGTGCTCACCGCTAGCAATGCAAACAAGGTTATTATTATTTGTTCGGGTAAATTCACCCAGCAAGCTATAGATTTCGCCTCTGATAAGCCCGTTGTACTCATTGACGGAGACGAGCTGCTTTCACTTATCCATGATGTGCAAACGGAGCCAAAGGTAGAGGAGATAAAAAAGACCACTTGCCCTAGGTGCGGAAGTGATCTTGTTGAACGGCAAGCAAAGCGTGGAGCCCATGCAGGCAATACCTTTCTAGGTTGTTCTGCCTTTCCTAAATGTCGTTACACAGAATAAGTATTTTTAAGGATAAAATTGATGAAAGACTTGGATGTTCATAAAAAAGTAGCGGTACTAATTGATGCTGATAACGCTCAGCTGTCGAAACTTTCTGCCATTTTGGATGAGATATCAGCACACGGCCATGTTCTCATCAAGCGTGCCTACGGGGACTGGTCTATTGATGCGTTGAAGAACTGGAAGACGCCTCTTAATGAATTAGCCATACAGCCGATTCAGCAATTTGCTTATACAACGGGTAAAAACGCAACAGATGCGTCGATGATTATTGATGCGATGGATTTACTCTATTCTGAAAAAATAGACGCATTTGCTTTAGTATCCAGTGATAGCGACTTTACTAAGCTAGCGTCACGTTTGAGAGAGTCAGAGAAGTTTGTGTTTGGCGTAGGTGAGAAAAAAACGCCAGTGTCATTTCGCAACGCCTGTGATGACTTTATATTCACCGAAAACCTAGAGGCTGGTCAGGTTTCTAAATCAGGTAAACCTAAACAGGAGCAAAGTAGCGCTGGTAATGGTGCAGAAGAGCTAATACCAGCAATGCTTAAAGCTTGGGAGTTATATCAGAATGATGATGGTTGGGTGAATGTTAGTCCAGTCGGTAATTTTCTAAAGCGTGCAAAACCTGATTTTGACCCAAGAACTTATGGTGCAGCAAAAGTGACCGATATTGTTTCCAGTCTGCCTACCGTCTTTGAAATGACGAGACAGAAAGGAAAAGGGACGACACAAATTATCTTGTACCGTCCTATCTTCGCGACCACTTAGCCTAATCTAATTCCCAAGGAGGAAGATCAACGTTTTCCATATTCGACTTTAAAGGTTTCTTTTGCTTGGTTTTGCGTTTTGTCTTGAGCACTATTTTGCCCTCGTCCAAAAAGCGTCTGTAGGCGCGTTTTGCTTCTTCGATAGACGCGAAACCTTGGTAACGGCTTCCTGAATAGCCATTCACTAGGGCTTCAGCTTCTTTCCACGATTTGTAAACTCCCGGCGTTCGACCTTTAAAGACTACGTAAGCGGCATACCTGTTGGTGAAGTTGTAATTGGAAAAGCGTCTCGACATGATTACCTCCTTTGGATTGTCAGCTTTCCCAACGTGTTTACACTTTTATGTTTTGTAGCTACTCGGATACCGATATCGAGAAGACATCTAATTCCAGCCAGTAATGTAAGAAGTTACCTTCCCATATTTGGTACATATCGGTTGCCTGCTCAATAGGAAATACACCAAACAAGTTTTGAAAAACACCTGCATCGAAATCAAAGTCGAGGTCTTTTGCTAGCTCTGCATAGGGGCCGCTTCCTAGATAGGCGAAGTCGGTGACGTAGCAAAAGTGCAATGCGTTATTGCGTTTCTCCAAACGAATCTCTACAGGATGAAAACCACCATTTTCAGCTGAGTAATTAAGGTCTCTGAAGTTAATTGTCACGCTTGTTTGTGACACGCTATGCTGCACAAGTAAATCGACGAGTGCTTGTGCAAATCGCTTTGAGACAGGCAAAGCGAGTCCCTCATAATGAATATGCATAATAAAAACTCTTCTAATTGAAATCTATGAATGTGAGTGCTGCCTAGCGCGTCTGTACGACGCTTTCAAGCAACTAAGTAAAGAGCAGCTGACTAGCAATTTGCAATGTCTTCTACGTCGCTTTCAGTAGCGTTATTCGTTATGCTTCTGAAACGCTAGTGCGACTTACTTTTATAAAATAGACAGCACTCGATTCTTGGTTCGCTATCGTTGTTCGCGCAATCAAGCGCTAAGGACGATAACTGATGAGTAGAGCAGGGGGCTAACTACGATTTTGCTAACTTTGCGTTGGTCGGAGTCTTCCCCTTTGCGACAGTCTTTGGCGGCGATATTAAGAACTCATCAAGCTCTCCTTTTTCTACCGCGCTTATCAAGAGGTCGATGACCTCGGGAAGCTTTTCTTTAGCGCCAACATCTATGGCTGGTTTCCCCTTTTGTAACTCGATTGCTCTTATGCCCACTTTTACTTCCAGGAAATAGTGGTTATCTGTGTCGTAGTACCAAGGACGAACAGTAGCCTGCCAACGTTTTTTAATCCGCTCTCCTGTTTCTGGATCTTTGACTGTTTTTTCTTTGTATGCCACGAATGGTGTGCCTTCAAGCATACAAGTGGCGAGCTTTTTTTGCTGTTCAAGTCGGTTGATTAGCTTCATACGCTTGTTCAATACCGGTGGCTTTTGCTTGATTTCAGGACGAGCGATAACCTTGAGCGAACTCAATACAGATGTAGTCATAATGTTTACCTTTAAATGTTAAGGGCGAATAAAGCCCATTGGTGTGTGTTTCTGCTTACGCAGGTTTTCGTCTGCCAACAGGGTGATGGCAAAGTCACGAATTTGAATTTTGGGTTGAAACTTCTTTCGACGAGCCAATAGAGCGAAATCACCGGGTGTAAGGTTGCGCAGTGAAGATAGCTTTTGTGTCTCAGCTTCCTTGAGCGTTCTAACTTTAGTGAGTTTTTTGTACAACTCTACTACTTGAGTAGACGTAAGGTATTGGCAGTCTAGTTTGAAATCGAACCGACGTAACACGGCTTTATCAAGCTTGTCGGAAAAGTTAGTAGCAGCGAATAAGGGCTGTGTGAAACACTCTATTTGCGTTAAGAACTCATTAACCAGCTGATGTTCGTGATGAGCAGTGAGCGCTTCACGTGAGCTTAGTAAGCTATCCACTTCATCAAGCAATATGACTTGCTCCTCATCATGAGCGCGCTGAAATAGCTCAGCCACCTTTTGCTCACTTTCACCCACCCATTTACTTAAAATATCAGAGCATTTAACACGCAGCAGTTTCCTACCATGTAGCTCTGTCAAATAGTGCGCGAAAGCAGTTTTGCCTGTTCCTGGAGGACCTGAGATTAATGTCCTCGCTGGTTGGTTTTGCTTAAGTGCAAACGCTATCTCGTTGAGATACTCCTTTGACTGCTTAATATTTAAGTAGCTCGTATCGAAAGGTAGCTCACTTTTGTACTCAAGTTTATTTTGCCATTGCTCCGTTGCTCTTAGTGACGCTTCGACAACTTGACCGATTACAGCTTCTGCGCGAGCACGTTTAGCGTTTACAGCGTGAGCGACATGTGTTGCGTTAGCAACAATTGCTGGCGTAATGTTCTCTGTTTGACTAATCATTTTTCGTGCTGACGGAGAAACACTCAAGCCGTGATAGTAAGGCCGCGTTATCTGTTCGATTTCTTCTGGTCTTAACGTAGGAACGTCTAATACGAGCTTGAATCGCCTTATAAAGCTTGGCTCAAGATATTGGATATGGTTTGTAATCCAAATGCAGGGAATTTCGTTTTGCTCAATGAATCGCTGTAGATGTTCTTTACTGTATTGGCTGTCAGCACAATCGAATAGACTCTCGCATTCATCTACCAGCAACATAGCGTCCGCCTTACGCGTCAGCAATGATTGAAGTAACGCTAAATAACGTAGCCTTTCTTTGTTTGGAAAGCGGCTATTGAACTCATCTTCAGAGAAATTGCTAGCAAGTGCAGTAGAGCGAATTTCGTAAAGTGTTCTATCGCAGTATTTGGCAAGTGTCCTCGATAACTCTGTTTTACCTGTTCCTGAAGCTCCATAGAGCAAAATACTTGCTCCAGACTGTCTAGACTTACTAGCAGCAGTGAGATATTGCGACAAAAGCGCAGTATTCACGTGAGGAAAGTCATCCAATGTGAAGTTTGCATCGGGCGAAGGATGCAGCAACGGTGCTATAAGTGTTTCCCTTGAGGTGATTGTTTCACTTAACAACGTTCGAACAAGTGCTTTTGGCATTGCACCATACTCGAAGGACAAAAAGTCTGTATCAGGCAGAAAACCATAATGATTGAGCTGTGCAGTTGCGTGAGAAAATAGTTCGTCACTGATGCCTGAAATGTCTTTGAGGATTTCGTTTAACGAAAGGTGACTCGTTTGCATGTGCACCTCAGAAGAAAGCGCTCTAATCCACTTGTTAACCTGCGAGAGCAAGGCGAACTGAATCAGTAACTCGGTTTGCTTAGGCAAGTCCATCACGGTTCTGATATAGCGACAATTTGCTAAAAAGGTTTTCGTTACCTGAGGCTGAGTATCAGTAATAGTGAGGCAAGCTTTGTAATTGACGTTTTTGCTTCTACCTATGAAAAACGATTGGGTAGATACCTTGCTACCACGTAAGTTACTGGCAAGACTTTTACCGAGTATATCGGTATCGACTAAAGGCAGATAGTTGAGCAATCGCTTGCCCCATTCACATGCAAGGTAATTAAGCTCACTCGACTTATTGAGTACTTTATAAGACATGCTAGCGCCCCATTATTGATAGGAAAGCAGAGATGCAGCTTCTTGCATCACTTTTTCATTTCGCTTGTCGTACATGATGGTTGTACTGATATCCTCATGTCCTGCCATTTGGCGCACAGTGTTTATATCTACATTTTGTTCAAGTAATCGTGTGATAAACGTTCGTCGAAGGTCATGCGGCGAGACTCCTTCTATGCCAATTGATGCTAGCGACTTTTTAGTGAGTGAATAGATAGAGCACGATGACAACGCGGTGTTGTGTTTAATATTTCCACCTTTTGCAACACGAACAAACAAGTGGCCGTTGCTTTTACTTCGAAGTGTTAGCCATTGATTCAGCGCAAGTTGCGTCCATGCTGGCAGATGAACAGTTCGGCTCTTGTTACCTTTTCCTTTTCTGACGATCAGAGCAGTACCTTCGATAAAGTCTTCTACCAAGAGTGCTACTAGTTCACTTCGTCGTAACCCTGTGCCTAAAAGTGTTGAGATTAACGCGTAGTTTCGAATGCCAAGAACAGATTTATCGCGTTGTAACTTTATCAGCAGCTTATTGACCTGCTCAGTTGAGAGAGGCTTTCCATCATGTTTGCCATGATTCACTTTGCTGATAGCCCGAAGTTGAATTGACTGCATTTCTGGTACGAGCCCAGACAGTACAGCTATTTTTACGATACTTCTGATTGCTATCATTGCTCTGTTGATAGATCTAGCTGACCAACCCTGAGTGATAAGTTTCGTTTTGATATAGGTAGCTTGTTGAAAGTCGATATGATGATATTTATCTTCTCGCTCTTCATCAGTCCAACCCATCATGTCTGCGATGCTATTTAGTTGTGAAGCAATAGAGCGCTGACTATTAGGCGCAAGTCGACCTAAATACAGCGCATAGGGGCAAGCTGCATTCATAAAATGCTCCGAAGTTGTAGTTAAAAGTATTGAATTTGAATGGAAGTGCTTAGAAAGCGAAAAAGATAATATCAGGCGATATTAGTGATTTATATGGCTGTTTTGTCCCAGTAAAAAATAGTTATTTTGTTGATTTCCCCCAGCGCTTAGTGAGATCTATTTTGTTGAACCGCTCATTGAGACGGATGTGAACAATTTTGGCATCTTTAGATAACAAAACTTCTTCCTTCGTGTACTTGAAGCCTATCCTATTTACAGCGAGGTTTTCTTCACATAACTCTGTACAAGTTATGTAAAAGAAACTGTGTAGTCTATTGAGCAAACTAATAAGATGTGATGTATCCAAGTCCAGCCGACATTTATTAGCAATGTCTAACAGACTTTGCTTTTCCAAAAAGTCATATCCAAACTCACAGTTGCGAGTGCCGTGAAAGTAGAGCACCCCATTTTCTCCAATTTGTGACATATGGAAGTCAGACATTGGTATGAGAAGAAAGCTTTGGCTTCCTAAGTTGTGCTCAAGTAAATCAAACAGTAAAAAGCCGAGCCGAATATCGTCAGCATCAAGTCTCGGATTTCTGACTAAATTTTTTAAGTAAAGGTCGAAAGCTTTCTGCGGGGATTTCATTCTACTTAATTCAATATTTACATCGCCACTACGACCTAGCCCTGTCGCTTGTTCTAACGCCTCACGTTTAGTGTTGTCTGGCACCAGTCTGATTCGGTTTTCTTCCGTACCTAATTTCATAATCATTTAACTCCGAACTATTGGAAAGTTTTTTATTTTAGCTTTTTCAGCCTATCAGTTTTTTTTGTCAATAAGAACAATAGCTTAAATAGATAAATTTTCCCTAGCATAAAAATTGACTGGCACACTTTTAAACGTGTCAGAAGAAAATAGAAAAAAAGCACGACCTATTGTTTTTAAGTTGTTGATATTGAGTGATTTTTTTCTTTTTTTTGTGGGCTGTTTAATATGCTTTTTTCACTGAGGACAACACTGCTACACATCCGGAAAATAGGTTTTGATTTAACACATCGAATGGTCATCAAAGTAATTTTTTGGAGTATAGCCAATGAAAATAAAAACATGTATTTCTACATTAAGAAAACTACAGTTCAATCGTATTAAGGATGTTGACGAGCTGATTGAAATAACTGGAATGGTGTATGAAGACTTAATATATGGTGTATTTAATGGGGAAAATTCATCAAGAAAAACATTCAAGAGCGTAGCTGAAGGAAAAAACTGGCTAAGAGTTAAAAATAACGAACGCAAAAATGTCCTTATCAGAAATGACGTGTGGCCCAAAAATAGGGAATTAAAGGGCATTCAAGGTATGTTTGAGATTGTTAATGTGGAAGAAGAAAAATTTCTTAAAAGTGTCTCTCATGCCTCAGTCATTACAAAAATAGGAGAAAAAAAGTACAGTGTAACATGGTTCGTCTGTCTAGAAGACGAAGAACAGCATGTGAAGTTAGCTGATGCCATAAAAGCAGAAAAAGAAGGTTGCATTAGCGCAAAAGTCATATCCTATTTTCCCATTCGACTTCCAGGCTCAAAGAACTGGAAGCAAAACGCTTTTGCGCAAATGCTTTGGTTTAAATATCAGCCGCTTACGCCAGTAGAGTTCGTTCTTAAGAATGAGCTAAAAGTATGGGTGTCACCATCTAAATTAAACGCGGATGAGGGGACCAGAGAATCTTTACCAATTGATTCTCTCCCTGCATTAATGCAAGAAACTGTAAGAAGCTTTAGCAAAGCCTATTGTTGCCCTCCTGAATTTGCTTTTGCTCCGCTTTTGACAATGATTGGTTCTGTCATAGGTCATAAAATTCACGTAAAACCTGAGAAAAATAGTGATTTAGTTATAGCGCCAAATTTTTGGGCTATATCAATAGGAGACTCGGGAGCAGGAAAGTCACCTGTGCATTTGCGAATGAGGGAGTTTTTTTGCCCACTGAATGATAAGGCCCTGTCAGACTACGAAGATGCTATAGAACGGTATGAAGCGCTGAAAAAAATAAGAAAAGAACGTGAGAAGACTGTTTCAAAGCATATCAGACAGCGCATTACCGCTATCGATAAAACCTTAGACCCTATAGAAAAAAGAAAGATGGAGGAATTACTAGCATCTGAAGTAAGCGAAAACTCAAGACAGCCTCAAAAGCCGACGTTAGTACGTTATACAACCAACAAGGCAACGTATGCCGCCCTGCAACACATGCTAGGCGAAAATCATAATGGCATTTTGATGGACCTTGAGGAGCTAAAACTATTTATTTATCAGCTTCGAGGCTCTAAAGGGTTTGAATATCGTTCATTCCTACTGGAGTGTAATTCGGGGTTTGGTCAGCATGATATCGATAGGCTAAACACGGGCACTACGTATGCCAGTAACATGCTCTTGTCGATTTTTGCAACCACCCAACCATCTGTTATTTATCCGCATATTCGAAATACCTTAAAGGGAAGTGAGGAAAATGATGGACTGTGGCAGCGCTTTAACATTCTTCTTCATCCGAAAACTACTGACAACGTTTCATCTGCTTCCGGAGAAGTGGAAGTATCATTAATTTCGAAAGTACAGAGTCTCTTTAGTTCAATTAATCGATGTGATTTCGGTTTCCAGCCAAATCTTGGCTTGAAAGAACGCAGCGTTTGCTTGTCAGAGCGAGCATTGGGTGTTTATAAACAGTGGTACCGCGAGATTACTTCCTTCAAGAGTAACAAAGACGTACATAATGTGTATCAAAACTACCTATTAAAATATAGAACGCTAGTGCCTAAACTTGCACTGCTTTTTGAAGTGGTTGAAAGTTTTGACGATGCGAAACAAGTTGTCGGCCCTATAAAAAGCGTTTCCGAAACCTCAGCTAAAAAAGCCGTCAGAATTGCAAAATTCTTGGAATCTCATGCTCGCCACGTTTTTGATGTTAGAACAAATGTTGATACTGCTAATGCGATACTGATTTTAAAACGAATAGATCGACTCCCGTCCAAGTTCTCGGCTCGTGACATAGCGCAAAAGAATTGGAGCGGGCTAAACACAAACACCGATGAAGTGAACCGAGCCATTATGGTTTTAGAGTCTGCATTAGTGGTTAGAAAGGCTACAAGTTGCAGACAGAAACCTTTGTGGGAAGTGAATCCTTATATCACTGAAGCTGGTGCCCAATGATATAAGCCTTAGTAGTTGTTTGAGGTGCATTTTTAGTTCAACAAAATGCACACTCAACACCTTCATTTTTAGTTGTTAATGTCTGTAATACCACTGTAACTATCTAATAATACACACTACTAATATACGGTATAGGCAGACACTTCTACGTATTAAAAGAGTGTTTTTATGGCAGATCGCAAAAATACACAGTCATGGATTCGTAGCACTTTTGCTAAGTCTCGCTATGAACTTATTAACGACAAATACAATTCGCAGTTGTTGGCATTGCTTGATTTGGAAAATTCTGTTCCTAGTTTTATGGGAATTGATTGCGCTACAGCATTGTTGCAAGACATGGCTTTATGCCAGTACCAAGCAAAGTTACTGCGAAAATATAGTAGTGAACCACAACGATATCTGACTCTCGATTGTGATGGGATTACTCTCACGGTTAGGTGTTCAAAGGTTGATGTTGATAACGTACTAAAACCTATTGGTAAAGATGGTAAACCACGTATTTACAAAGCAGGAACAGCTGCAAAGCCAGCTGCCTTTAAAGTTCTTACCGTTTCAACATATGAGTTAAACAAAGGCCCTACCTTAGGTAACGGCAAGCCGCGTTACTCACACGGATTCGAGCTTCGCTTTTACGGTGATAATTATAAGTCCTTGTTCTTATATTTAGAAAGCAGCGAAAATAAGTCCGGTAAGCATTCTCTACGATTATCGTTTAATCCAAATAAGCTAACACGGGATGAAATAAAGCAGGCGCTAATTCATGTTCAAAAACGGATTGGTGGTGAATACCGGTATATGCAATTGTTCAGCAAGGCCAAAGTGACAAGAATCGACTTCGGCATTTTATTACCTGGTGTTTCATCAGCGTTTGTACAAGCGTTCAGAAATAACGCGAAACGTATCGTATCTGAGTGTATACCGTTTGATGGTCAACGAGTTGTAGAAACCACTTATCTTGGCAAAAGGCAGAAATCCAGCCATTGCATCGTATACGAAAAACTGCTGAAAGAAAGTAAGGATTATTCAGAAGTCAAAACAGCAATCGATTGTTTGGCTGTCACTACGCGTATTGAGTGGCGACACTTACCTAACCGTGAAGGTCATAGTTCCGAATTAAAGGGTTTGACTGCATTTCCATCACGACTTAAGCAAATGAGGCTAATATCTCCTAATTACTTTTACCTACAAAGTAATGACATTTTGCAAACGATGCTTACAGACAAGCGACAGGAAAGTGTAAAACTAAGGAGAAGTCATATACGACGCGTATTAAAAAGCAAAGGTAAGAGAATGTCAGTATATAAGATTGAACCGACGTGGTTAGAGCAACAGCAACAGTTGCTAACCGGGAAACTGGTCGAGTTAATATTGTATCCAGAATTTGAATGCTAAGCCTATAAAACAGAATTTAGTATTCGAAGTAAAATACTAATTTATCAGAAACGAAAAAGACAAAGCACAACTTCAAGGTACGCGAAATAATAAAGATAACTTGTGATTACTTTCAGTTTACTTAATACATAGTGTGGGTTAGATGAAAATCAAAAAAAAATGTCAAATGATAATGCGTATTCTTGACTTACTGCATTCTGACTTGTAGTGCAGCACGCGTTATGACATTCATCTATTCACCGTTTCGGCAATTTAAATTCGATGATAGACTGGTTAAAAATACAGTTTGTGAGAAATAAATTAAATGCAGCTTAACCTTTCAAACCAAAGTGAATTTGAACCTATAAGTCCAGCGACTGAAATGGGTGCCTATGAAGCTTTATGGGCAGAACAAGGTGCGACATTCAAACGTATTGCAGAAAAATTTAAGAGTTCACCTAGCTCTCTACCATCTGACTTTGTTGAACCCGATGAAATTGAGAGCTACAAAAAGGAAGCTTTAGGTCTTATTCACAAGGCTGGGGTTGAGGATTTCGGTATTCGTATTCATGGTACCGCTGAATATATGCCGAAATTAAGAGATGCCAGATATCCTATTGAATTGATGTACTATCAAGGATTTTGGGATCTTGCGAGTTCTCCATCAATAGCAATTGTTGGCACACGTGAGCCATCGGATGATGGAATCAAGCGTACTCGAAAGCTAGTCAAGTTACTCGTTAAAGATGGATACACGATTACTTCAGGGCTAGCCAAAGGAATCGATACTGCCGCGCACAAAACTGCGCTACAAGCTGGCGGGAGAACAATGGCAGTGATTGGCACACCGTTATCTGAAAACTACCCAAAAGAAAATAAGAAGCTTCAGGAGTTTTTGAGCAAAAACTTTCTTGTGATCAGCCAGGTACCTTTTGTTCGTTACTCAAAGCAGACACCGATGTATAACAAGCTTTTCTTTCCTGAAAGGAATAAGTTGATGTCGGCAATTACTGAAGCGACTGTCATAATTGAAGCAAGTGAAACTTCTGGTACTTTAGTTCAAGCAAGAGCAGCCTTGGAGCAAGGACGAAAGCTATTTATCTTAGAAAGTTGTTTTCAAAACCCTAACATTACTTGGCCAAGCACATTCGAAAAGAAAGGTGCTATCAGAGTGAGAGAGTATGATGACATCAAGGAGCATTTACAGCCTTGACTTTCCGACTTCAAAAAGTAGATGAATTGAGTCTTCGGGATCACTATCATCTAACCGATAATGATGAGTGTTGGTACTTTGGCGAATATACCGCCTATAAAGATTGGTCTTTTAGTGAGACCAATCAGCTTATTAAAAACTTGAAAAAGAAAATGTCCGTACAAGGCACTAATCAGTGGCCTTATAAGTTACGGGCAATTGAGCATGTAGGTGACTTGTTGGCAAGTGTAATCGATACTTCCAGGCTTCAAAGGTCTTTATTTGTCCCTATTCCACCCTCAAAGATCGTTGGTGATCCTGATTATGATCCGAGGATGAGACAGACATTAGATAATGCTGCTGCAAAATTGAATTGTCGCCTGCCAATCGCAGAATGTATCACGCAAGTCTCAAATACTGAACCTGATCATGAGTCTGTTGATAGTCGACTTTATCCTGAAGATAGGGCTGATACCTATCAAGTCCATCAGGAAACAATACCTTCAGGTACAGAGGCTATCCTTCTTATAGATGACGTGCTAACGACAGGCAGTCATTACAAAGGTGCTGAAATCGCGATAAAAAGACTATATCCGCAAATGCGGGTTCAGGGTTTGTTTGTTGCTCGCCGAGTTCATGAAAACCCTTTTGAAGAAATTGATTTGTCTGACTTTTTTTGAACGCGAATTCAACTTCAAGGTGCACTACTCGTTAACTAAAGTAGACCTACGAAAGTCATTAAGTGCATTGGCACGTTACCTGAAACCAATACGCTTTCTCGATCTGACATTTAATGTCTGTGCAATCTAGCTAATACAACAAACTTGTTGCTCCATGCTAGCAGAAGAATAAAGCAGATAAACGTTTTATTCAGGAAAACTGTTGGAACGTAGTTCTTCAGAAAAAGACCGTTTTGTTATTCCCTTTGACTACGTAAAAGTGGCGATAAATCAATCTGCTTCACTGCAATAGCGTCTCGAATAGTTGTTAACTAGCAAGTAGCTCCTGTAGCTTTCGATAATCGCTACTAAAGGATAGATCACGTTAATGTAGATTAACGTTACTATTATCTAATAATAGATTTTTCAATATCTTTTATTTGAAGGCGTGTACGTATTTCCATTAGCGTATAAGAAGCAAAAAGTTCAAACGAAAATTTGTCTAATATAATCTAGTCGATTGATATCAAGCGTTACGTTACTCTAACAGCTTGCGTATCAGTCTGATTTAACTTTTTAAAGTAATGCTTACCAACTATTCAAATAGTTTAATTTTACTCGTAAATCTACACCTTCTTTAATACCTATCCTTAGATACAAAAAAAGCGAACAAGAGATTGCTTTTTACTTCTTTGTCCAAGAAGATTGAGGGTATGGCTAAGCAAGCGTTTCAGAACCAAAAGCACGGTTGGGGCTGACTTTATGATTCTGAAAATCTCTTGTTCGAAACTTAAATTCTCATTAATCGAAGTTAATGAGAATGGCCATGACCTTTGTCAAATGAGGTTGCCTTTTCAACATTGAGGACTTTCCCTTTTTTGCTAATGCTAAAGAAAAGAGTTTCACCGTTCTCAGAGTTTATCGCTTTAACTATATATTCTCTCTCTGTCGCTTCAACTAATTCGAAATCTCCCTGTGCGACCTTATTCCATGAAGTGTCCAGCTTCCCTACAGACATTCCATTGTTTTTAAAAGTAAGTGTTTTAGCCGTTGTCTGGGCAGCTTGGATGACCTCCATAACACTTACCTCGCCATGCGCTCCTCCATGTGCGAAAGCATTAGAAGAAGCTAAAAGCGCAGATGCAATTGTTAATACTTTTATGTGTTTCATTCTGTGATTCCTCATTTTTACTTTAAACCTTCAACGATGTATTCACCGCTGAAAATTAGTTGAACATCAATATCTTTGTCTGTGTTGTTTTTCCAATACCAGCCATGTGACCCGTTAAAAGGAACAACAAAACTCCCTTTCATACTTTCAACAGTAGCGACAGTGTATGACTTAAAATAGCCAGTATTATCACCATCTGGTTCACCATGAAGATCGACATATAGCTCGCCATTACTTGTTTGCCATTCATAAGTGACCTGCTGGCTCTCCATCATGCTGAGCTTATACTCGATACCTTTACCTGCTGGAACAGTAACGACCACTGTATCTTGGTCACCGTCTGTACTTGTCTTAGCAGATGGAGATTCTCCGTCCTGATTAAATACTGTTAGACCGAGCTTCTTTCCGACACCAGTAGGGTCAATGTCATACTCAGCAGGTAAAATAAATAACACTAGAGTCACTACTGCTACTGACAATGCAATTACAGTCGCTTTTATCAGTGCTCGATTTGTTTGATTAGATTCCATAAATATATTTCTCATAAGATTTAGCTAACAAAATACCCTGTTAGTTGCATGCCAACTAACATAAAACCACCACTCATCAAGGCTGTGTTCGTTGCCGCAGAAAAACGGTCGAAACTCTCGAATTGACGCCAAAAATTAATTAACAGAAGAATAAAAATAAGAGCCATAAACTGACCAATTTCTACTCCAATATTAAAGGAGAGCAGATTTAGCGCTAGCCCATCTTCAGGTAAGTGAAACTCTTGGATCTTTGTTGCTAATCCGAAGCCATGAAACAAGCCAAAAATAAGTACAGCTTTCTTAGGGTCGGGTTGTTTACCAAAGAAGTGGGTGAATCCTCCGAGGTTATCAAACCCTTTATAAACCACTGATAAACCGATAATTGCATCAATCAGGTATGCATTAACCTGGATATTAGCTAGGACTCCAGTCATTAGAGTTAAACTGTGACCTATCGTGAACATACTTACGTAGAGCAAGACGTCTTTACTATTTCTCAGAAAAAACAGCACTCCCACTAGAAACAGCAAATGGTCATAACCCGTAACCATATGTTTAGCTCCGATATACAGAAAAGGAATTATCTGGATACCAGTGTTGTTTTCTAAGAAGTTACGTGTACTGTCGTCTACACCGTGTGCAAAGGCTTCAAACGAAGCCATTGCACACAGAGATAGAAGAAGGTACACCAAATGCGTTAGCTTTAATTTACCTAACATTTATTTACCCTTCGCTTTTCATTAATGAATTCCCAGAAATGTGCTCTTCAGACTTGTCGTTCGAATGTAAAATTCGAAATAGTGCGGGTAAGACGAAAAGCGTTAAGATTGTTGAAGAAATTACACCTCCTATTACAACGGTTGCCAATGGTCTTTGAACTTCAGAGCCGATTCCTGTGTTTAATGCCATTGGAATAAAACCTAGCGAAGCTACGAGAGCTGTAGTGATAACAGGTCTTAATCTCGTTACTGCTCCTTCGATAATTGCACTTTCGAGCAATTGGTTCCTCGAAATTAAATCTCGAATAAACGAAACAAGCACTAATCCGTTCAGAATTGCTATACCAGATAACGCTATAAAGCCGACTGCCGCAGATATTGAAAAAGGGATGCCTCGAAGGTACAGAGCAAAGATCCCCCCTGTAAGTGCTAATGGAACCCCTGAAAAAATAATGAGCGAGTCTTTTATCGAACCTAGTGCTAAGAATAAAAGTAAAACAATAAGAACAAGTGTGACTGGCACCACAATGCTTAAACGCTCAGACGCAGACTGTAGCTTTTGATAAGTACCACCATATTCAATCCAGTAACTGGCAGGTAATTTAACTTTAGATTTAATCGCTGCCTGTATATCTTGAACAAAGCTACCTAAATCTCGACCACGCACGTTGGCAGTAACAACGACTCTGCGCTTTCCGTTTTCGCGGTTGACTTGATTAGCTCCTAAAATAACTTCCATATCAGCAAGCTCTTTTAGAGGTATATGCTCACCATTTGGTAAGGAGATAGGCAAATTAGACAGCGAATTTACATCTTGGCGCTTTTCCTCAGGAAGACGCGCTACAATATCGAAACGTTTATCGCCTTCGTAAAATTTTCCTGCGACTTGCCCCCCCATAGACACAGCTACTTGTGTTTGAAAGTCTTCAAGGCTAAGTCCGTATAATGCGAGCTTTTCTCTGTGCGGTAGAAAAGTGAGTACTGGAAGACCTTTAGTTTGCTCTACCTGCACATCACGTATACCTTCAACATCCTGAATTGCCGTTTCGATTTCTTTCCCGAGTTCAGCCAAAGTATCAAAATCATCACCAAATACTTTTATTGCAAGCTCTGCTCTAACTCCAGCAAGCAACTCATTAAATCGCATCTGTATTGGTTGGAGAAATTCATACCTATTGCCTGGCACAGGTGTAACTAGTTCTTCTAATTCAGCAACTAGCTGTTCTTTAGTCTTATTAGGGTTAGGCCATTCGCTTCTAGGCTTAATAATTATAAAATTATCAGCAACGCTAGGAGGAACTGCATCTGTAGCTACATTCGCGGTACCTATTTTTGCAAATACGCGCTCTACTTCGGGTAACGCTTTTATTCTCTCTTCAAGTACTTTCTGCATCGCAATAGATTGCGATAGTGAAGTACCAGGAATTCTCAGCGCATGCATCGCGATGTCGCCCTCATCAAGGTTTGGCACAAACTCACTGCCGAGCCGCATCCCCATAAATGAAGCCAGCACAACTAATGAAAATGCAACTATAATGACCAGCCATCTCGCCTTTAAAATAACCTTCAGAGCAGGCCTATAAAGTGATACTGAGGTATTGATAATGATGTTTTCTTTCTCAGTTACCTTGCCTTTGAAAGTTAGCGCAATAGCAGCAGGGATAAATGTAATTGAAAGTACCATCGCGCTAACAAGAGCTATTACTACCGTTATTGCCATTGGGTGAAACATCTTTCCCTCAACACCTGATAGCGCAAATATAGGTAAGTAGACTGCGGTTATTATGAAAACCCCGAATAAAGCAGGTCGAATGACCTCTCGTGTCGCATCGTAAACTAAGGATAAACGTTGTTTGGCGTTAAGCTCGCCTTTTTGAGTGGCATGAGAAAGTCTCCTCAAACAATTCTCAACGATAATGATAGCCCCGTCGACTAACAATCCAAAATCGAGTGCACCTAAGCTCATCAGATTCGCTGTTGTTCGTGTTTGAATCATTCCCGTTACAGTCATAAGCATGGCGAAAGGAATAACTAAAGCTGTCAAAAATGCGGCTCTTATGTTGCCTAATAGTAAGAACAGAACAACAATGACCAAAATAGCCCCTTCAGTAAGGTTCATTTCGACCGTATCTAATGTTGTATTGACTAGTTTTGTTCGATCGTAGACAGCGTTTACGACTATTCCTTCGGGAAGTGACGCGCTAATTTCTTTTATTCGTTCACCAACACCTCTCGCGACCTTTTGGCTGTTCTCGCCTATCAACATAAAGACTGTACTCAGCACGACCTCTCGACCATTCTGTGTTGCAGCCCCAGATCTTAGCTCCTTACCTTCTTTTACTTCCGCGACGTCTTTTACTCGAACAATCTTGCCAAGGTCTGTAGGCAAAGGAATCTCAGAAATTTGTTTAAGCGTTTCCACTTGTCCAGGCAGTCGAATTAACCATTGAGCACCATTTTTCTCAATAAAACCTGCACCTTTATTTGAATTATGCTTTCCTACTGCATTTATGACATCTTGCTGAGTCAAACCGAATAACAATAATTTATCGGGGTTCAGTGCAATAAGGATCTCGCGCTCAAATCCTCCAATTGGGTTGACTTCAACAACGCCTTCTACTTGCATCAATTGTGGGCGAATTACCCAATCATGAACTGTTCTTAAGTCTGTCGGGGAAATTGGACGACCATCTTCATTGGTTGCCCCTTCCTTAGCGTCAACCGTGAACATGAATATTTCACCAAGTCCCGTAGAAATTGGCCCCAACTCAGGCTCCAGTCCTGAGGGAAGTTCAGATTTTGCAGCGTTAATCCGTTCATTGACTAATTGCCTAGCAAAATAGATATCAGTGTCATCATTAAAGATCGCAACTACTTGTGATAATCCATAGCGAGATACAGAACGCGTATAAGACAGGTTTGGAACTCCTGACAATGCGGTTTCAAGAGGAAACGTGATACGTTGCTCTACCTCCAGTGGGGTATACCCAAGTGCCTCTGTATTTATTACAACCTGCACATTGGTAATGTCTGGTACAGCATCAATTGGCAGCTTTTGGAAGTTCCAAAGGCCAAGCATCGCTACCGCGAAAACAAAAACGAGAATTAGCTTACTTCTCTCGATTGAAAATTTTAAAATAGCATCTAACATTCAAGGAGTTCCTTAGTGGTCGTGAGACGCGCCCGACTTCTCAATATCAGCCTTTATTATGTAGCTGTTGAGAGTGACATATTCTGTTCCAGAGGGAATGCCGTTTAGTACTTCAACCCATCCCTCTGCTTTTCGGCCGAGCTCAAGCATCCGAACTTCGTATTGATCACCAAACTTTCCATAGACCACCGTGAAATCTCTAAAAGCCTGAAGGGATTCCTCTTTCACAGCTCTTTCAACGGTGAATGAGTCAAAGAGAATTTGGGCAGTTATAAACTGTCCTGGTGAGTAAAAGCCGTCATTATTATTGACAATGGCGCGATAGACTTTTGCTTGCGAGCCGTTAACGGCATAAAGGCTGTCAAAAATTTTAGTGCTTATCGTCTTATCGTGACCCGGAACTTGTATATCGACGGGAGCATCTAACAATTTCTTGTTTTGGTCTTCTGGATATACGTTCAGCTCTGCTATTAATTGCGAGGTATCAGTAATAGCGACTAGTTTCTTGTCTCCCGATTGTTCGCCTACCCCAATATCCTGAAATGTAATTAGGCCATCAATCGGCGATTTAACTTGATAACTTTGCAAGCTTTCGCTTGATTGGATAGTGAAAAGAGTCTGCCCTTTCTTTACTGCTTGACCTAAAATGACATCAACAGAAGTTATTTCGCCTGGATAACGCGCAGATATATTCCTCACTGCATTGGGGGGTAAAACTAACTGGCCATATACTTTCAACCGCGCGTTAAGTTTTTTACTCGATACGAAATCGGTTTTAATGTCCATAGCCTTTGCTAGTGAATCATCTATTTTTGTCCTTCCTTCATAGTTATCGTAAGACCATTCGTATGTTTTGCCTTGGTAATTGGCAGTAAGTGAAACTAAAAAAGAGTGAGGTTCATAGATAACCATGTCACCGCGCAGATAATTGCCCTCAACATAAAAATCTATGTCATCGATGCCATCTCCCAAACGCGTGAGTTTTACGTTCACTTCAATGTCTTCAGCTGATATTCGCTGTCCTGCATAACTAGCGTATACACGAAATTCGGGAGGGGTGTCGGTTTCATAAATCGCCAGCTCGATAGCAAGGTCACCCTGTCTCAATACTCGACCATTATTAGGGCCTTTCTCTACTTCTTCTTGAGTAATTTCTTTAGCTGACTCAGCAACAGCTAGGTTACTGATTGCGGATAAGCTAATGCCAATATGGGCAAATGCTATTAAGGTAAATAATTTGCGAAGTTTCATAGTGCTCTCTCATTCTTGGATACCGAAGTACCCGTTAATCTCTCTAATTCAATGTTAAATAGTTGAATGTTGGTATAGGCATCGATTAGGCTCTTCTGCGCATTTAACAGTTCTTTCTGGACCGCAAAGAGGTCCGTATATGAGTAACTTCCGATGTTGTATGCTCGACTAGCTTGCTCATTTGCTTGCTCTAACATCGGAATGGAACTGTTTGATAATTTTTGGATTACATGGAGGCTGTGCTTTAATTTGTGAGTCAACAACAGAGCATCAGTGGAAATACTTTGAAGTAAGGCATCAGATTCAGCAGCACTTTGGCTCTGCTTTGCACGCAAAGACGTGATTAATCCTTTATTACGACCTTCGCCTCCAATAGGTATTGATATCCCAGCTACAAATGCAAAGTCGTCAATTACTTCGTTTCGTCTAATGCCTGTCGACACTTCCCAAGCGGGTGACTCCTCTACTACTGCCAAATCAATTTCAGATTCAATTTCTTGTTGCTGTAGTATGTAGCGTTGGATTTTCGGGTTTTCCTTCAATCTTTTCAAAACTTCATCTAACTCAGAAATTGAAGGAATATTTGTAAGCGTTCCAGTTACTGAAAAGTTTGTAGTGCCCTTCCACTGCGCCGCTAATGCAGATTTTGTTGCTGCAATCTCATGAACAAGATCTTCTACTTCTAGCTCGTACAAAGATAGCGAAGCGCGAGCGCGGAGTTCATCGATAGCGTTAGCTTTTGCTGCTTTTACACGACCTTCTACATTGTCCAAGAGATCTTTCGCTTGGTCTTCTGCAATCTTCGCCAACTTTAAGTTCTCTTTTTGAGCCAATAAGGTTATATACAATCGTGCTGTATTTGCTGCGATATCAACGGCTTTAACCTCTTGATCAATTGTAGTTGCGTCAGCTTTCGATGAAGCTAGATTGACCCTAGACTCGATAATGTCATTTTCAAGTAACCATGAAATGCTCAATGTTGCTTGCAATCCAGATACCCCTGAGTTGTTACCAGAGCCCAAGAAATCCTCGAGTTGCGCATTAACTACTTTAGGCGTGCCAACCTCAGCTTGAGTAATAAGAGCTTTTGCAGCCTCTGATTTATGTGTGAATACATGTAATTCAGGATGTTGTTGCAGGGTTAGACTAATTGCATCATTCAATGTGAGTATTTCTTGTGCATTAACACCAACAGACATCCCACTGATGGACATGCTTATAAGCATACCACTCACAAAATACCGATTGATGATCGGTTTTTTGCTTAATTTTTTTCCAAAAAACATAAATAAAATCCTTATGAAAGCTTTTTAAAAGCCTTCGACTAAGTTTGAAAATAAAAACCGTTCACCGATCGGTTTTTAGAATAAATTTTAATGGCTAAACACCGTTTCAATAAGATGATGAACACCGTCTAAAGAAGTCATACATAGAAAAAATAATGCAATGGCAAAAGAGAACGCTACAGTCTTATTGATAGGTGACAACTGCAACCTACCCAAGAGGAAATAGATGCGTTGCTCAAGGACATCTGCTCCGAAATTTACAACTAAAGCGCTTGATTTAAGTATGTCCTCTTGCGCATTAAGCTTTGCAACTTTAATTAAAGTGCTTGCAACGAATATCCGGTCAATTCCTTCTTCTAATACAGCATTGTCTGCATCTTGTTCCATAGCCAACACCATCTGTAGAGTTAGTAATCTTGCTACTGGTGCAAAATAAAATGAGACCAAAATACTAAAAAGCCACTTTTTCAGGGGATCATTATTTACAACATGCGCTCTTTCGTGCTTTAAAATGACATCAAGTTCTTCGGGAGTAACCTCATTCAAAAGCCCTGTAGTTATGAAGCATTTCTTGCTCCGTATTCCAGAGGTAAACGCTGCAAATTTAGGTATCTCAACTTCATATACCCCCCGGCTTAAGTTTTTTGAGAGGCAAGTTAGCAAGCTCACCTCCTGTCTATGAAGCCATAGCTGTCTCGTCTTTGAAGTCAATACAAACATCATGTAAGAGAGCAGGAGTATTATTGTAACTGCATGCCAACTAAACCAGTTGAAATCTGATATATGATGCCAATGAGCATATTGTTTAGTTTCAAATATGCTTGAGTAGACATATATATCAAGTAAGTAAAGACAGACTAAAATGCTCATTATCCATGGCATTGAAACACAAAACCAAAGCAGAGCTTTCCTTGGTTTTAACTGAACAGATGTTAACTTTTGTCCTAGTAAAGATACGCCAATAGACACAACCAAATTAGTTATTGCGAATGCAATAGTAAAAATTGCTAGCAGGTTGAAGAATATTGTCATTATTTTACTTAATCCTTGTTCACTGACTTGAGCTTTTTTTGCTCTTCTATAAGTTGCTCTAGTTTAGTTAGTTGGTCGACACTAAATTCACTTGAGATGGAAGAAAAAGCTGCGATAAGGCTGCTATCGTCGCCAGCAATAAAGTCACTAGCAACTGACTTTATAAGCTGTCCGATCAACTCGTATCTCTCGACTTTTGTGTTATAGATATATGCATGCCCCTCTTTTTTTCTGGCTAGAAGTCCCTTTTTGAAAAGGCGATCAAGTGTACTCTGGTAGGTATTTAAGCTTCCTCCCCTCACATTTATGAAATGCGAATAAAGTTGCTTTACATCAACATCTTTGTGCTTCCATAAATAATGTAGAACTAGCTTTTCAAGTTCACCAAGATTCATATTCGCCGCACCCTTTTAAAAAACCGATTAACGATAGGTATTATACATAGAGAGTACCGACCGGCAATCGGTTTTTATCTCAGTTTTTTTTCACTTCATCGTTAGGCGGAACTTATTAATAATATTATCTCACTATATTTTGCACTAAATACACCCACGCTTTCTCAACTCCTCAGCCCATTCTTTAAAGCGTTTTTCGTCGCGCTCTGCGGTCTTTGCACGTCTGTTCAATGTTTTCTTAGACAATGCTTTGGGCTCTTCTTTGTCAAATGTTACTCCAGACAAAGCATCGGCAAACATTTCCGGCTTTACGTGACTATAGTGCTGCTCGATCATTGCTGTACTGGTTCCACATTGGCGCGCAATTACGTCCATGCTGGTTCCGTTGAGAAGCTGCCACGTAATGTAGGTATGTCGAAGAGAGTATAGCGTTCGCGGTCCTCTGGGTGACTCTTTTAATCCCGAACTTTGGAGAGCTTTCTCAAATGCCTTACCTAATTGCTTTGTGGGTTCACCATTTGCTAGCAAAAATAGTTTTTGGTTAGGTGTACGCAGTGGAAAACGTTCTCTGAGTCTAGTTAAAGCACCAATCACATCACGTTTACAAACTACTTTACGAGGGCCTGTATATTTTGTTGTTTTACCTTTGGTGATGTGAATGAAGAATTGAGCTTTAGACCCTTGCGTTTTTATTTCGATGTCCTTCCACGTTAAGGCGTCCATTTCCGTTCCGTGTCTAATACCAGTATTTATTGTTATTTCACAATAATCATAAAGTAACTCACAGATCTGACGAGTTTTTTCACTATGGGCATTAAATTCTCTTTCTAGTATTGCGTCCAATACAGCTTCGTATTCCTCTTCCGAAAATGCAGAGCGGCGTTTGCCTGCTTCACCTTTAGATGAAAGAACAGGTACTTGAGCGGCGATCATCCATTTTTGCTCAATAGCTTCTTTAAAAACGAGCTGAAGAGCAGCATTGTGAGTTAATAATGTAGAGGAGGCTGGAGACTTCTTCATCCGCCCTTTACGCCACTCATCAAATTTAGATATTTCTTCTTGGTCAATTGAAGTAATAAATGTCCGTGAAAAGTAAGGTATGTGGTAGTTTTCTAAAGCTCGAATATAGTCTTTATAGGTGCGTTTACCGCCCCCGTGTTCTAGTTGCTCTTCAAGCTTTTCGATGACGCGGTCAGCTACGTCTTTGAATCGCTTACTTTGGACTAGTGTGTTATTTTCGTGTCTAATTTGGTGGTCTAAGAAGATTCGATGTGCCATGGCGATAGCTTCGTCTTTATCTTTCTTCTTAGTTGATTTACAGAGCCATTTTTTGTGATTGGTTAGTATAAATCGCGCGTACCAGCGTTCACTGTTATCTTGTTTAAAGATATACAGCTCATCGTTTATGTCGTGTCTTTCAGTCTGTTTTGCCATAGCGCCAGTAAAACAGAAAAGAGTTCTTTTTGCAAAGAATTTGCAAAGAAATTAAAAGTTGCTTATTTTCAAAGAGTTAAACTGGTGATTTACATTGAAAATCCGCGTGTCCCTGGTTCGATCCCGGGTCGAGGCACCATTATTCAGAAAGCCCTGCATGAAAATGCGGGGCTTTTTTGTTTGCCCAGCGAAGCTGGCAAACCCGTCAGGTTGAAAGAAACCTGAATCACCCTGACTGAGGGGAAGATAATCCGAATGGCAAGGGCGTTGTTGGCTAACGACAGGGTCTG
>Ga0066836_10000213_pt1 | contig 25160 bp, 26 predicted proteins | sample ETNtaG_18_FD_71568 | JGI IMG/M metagenome (GOLD analysis project Ga0066836, IMG submission 71568) | Marine microbial and viral communities from oxygen minimum zone, Eastern Pacific Ocean - ETNP201302SV91 | ecosystem: Environmental > Aquatic > Marine > Oceanic | place: Pacific Ocean: Eastern... | reverse complement strand
AGCTAAAGCACCTTTAATTTTTTCAAGATTTGGTCAAGATTTATTTTCGCATGATGATAAATATATTTTTGGCCAGGCTGGAATTAAAGGGTCTAAATATTGTAAACAAATAATGAGTTCTTGTGATTTAGTTTTATCCTTAGGGTGTAGATTTGCTCCACAGTTTGTTGGTCACAATTTTTCGGCTTTTAAACAAGCTAAAATTATTTCTGTTGATATTGAAAAAGATGAACTTAAAAAAAGAGGACAGAAAATAGATTTTCCTATTAATGAAGATTTATCACTTTTTTTACCAAAATTAATTAAAGCTCTTAAGAAAGTAAACTTGCCTAATTATAATAATTGGATTAAATACTGCAATAATCTCAAAAAAAAAACTAAATCTTTTTTAATCAAGAACAAGAATAATCCAATCGATTTATATTATTTCATGGAACGGTTAGGTCATTTTTCCAAAAAAGGAGATGTATTAATTACTGACGCAGGCTCAAATTACTATATAGGAGGTCAAGTTTGGAAATTTACTAAAGGTCAGAAAGAAATTACATCTGGATCAAATGCCGCTATGGGTTTGTCCATACCATTGGCTATTGGAGCAGCTGTTGCAGAGCCTAAATCAAACATCCTTGCTGTAACAGGTGACGGCTCATTAGAATTAAACATTCAAGAACTAAAAACTATTTCACATAATAGATTTAATATAAAATTGTTTGTTATTAATAATGGAGGATATGTTTCTATGCATAATTGGGCAGATAGTTTTTTCAAAGGAAGAAGACTAGATACTGCAAAAGATACTGGAGACGGAACACTCAATCTTAAAAATGTTGCTAAAGCTTTTGACTTAGAGCATTTTTTAATTAAAGATGTTAAAAATGTTGAAAGAGATTTAAAAAAAATATTAACTAATAAAAAGCCGTTATTTATTGAAGTAATAACAAACCCTCGTCAAAAGATATTTGACGCTTTTAAAGACAAATAAAAAATGAATTTAGATATATTATTCATACATCCAAACGCATCAAAGAAGATTTACCAAGGTTTAAGCAGTGATCATTCTGCAATTGAACCACCAATTTGGGCTGGAATGTTAGCAAATCATTGCAGAAATAGAAAATTTAATGTCGCTATACTAGATTGTGAAGTTGAAAAGTTAGATTATATTACTGCAGCTAATGAAATAAAAAATCTAAAACCTAAAATTGCGTGTTTTGTAGTTTATGGGCAACAACCTTCTGCTTCTACCCAGAATATGGTTGGAGCCGTTGCAACATCCGAAAAATTAAAAGAATTAGACCCAAATATTAAAACTCTTTTTGTAGGAGGACATATATCATCGCTACCAACCGAAACTCTCTCTTCAGAAAAATCAATTGATTTTATTGCACTTAATGAAGGTGTTTATGCAATATCAAATCTTCTAAAAGTTGATGATTTTAATGATACAAATTTATTAAAAAAAGTTAAGGGTATAGGTTTTAAAGATGAACAAGATAAAGTTATTTTAAATGAGCCAGAGATTATAGTTCCAAAAAAATTACTTGATGTAGATTTACCTGGTATTGCTTGGGATTTATTACCTTCTCTATCAAAATACAGAACTGCAGGATGGCATTCTTGGTCAAATAATTCTAAAAAGCAACCTTTTGCAGCTTTATACACAAGTTTAGGATGTCCCTATAAGTGTTCTTTTTGCATGATCAATATAATCAATAGAACAGATAATGGAGAAAATATTTCATCTAAAGATTCAAATATTTTCAGATGGTGGTCGCCAGATTTTATTATAAAGCAATTTGATTTTTTTGCTAAAAGTGGAGTAAAAAATATAAAGATTGCAGATGAACTTTTTGTATTAAACCCAAACCATTTCATTAAAATCTGTGACATGATTATAGAAAAAAAATATGATTTTAATATTTGGGCTTATTCAAGAATAGATACATGCAAACCTGAATATCTTGAAAAATTAAAAAAAGCTGGTGTTAATTGGCTTGGCTTAGGTATTGAGAATCCAAGTGCAGTAATAAGAAAAGAAGTTCATAAGGATGCTTTTAAAAATGTTAAAATACTAGATATCATTAATTCTATTAGGGATTCTGGCATAAATGTTGCTGCAAATTATATATTTGGACTTCCCGAAGAAACAAAAGAAAGTTTGAAATTTACTTATCAATTTGCAGAAGAGACGAATTCAGAGATGGTAAATTTTTATAGTGCTATGGCTTACCCCGGTAGTCCATTACATCTTGAGGCAAGAAAAAATAATATTAAGTTACCTGAAAATTATTCTGGATATAGCCAACATTCATACGATACTCAAAATCTTCCATCTCAACATCTATCAGCCGCCGAAATATTAGATTTTAGAGATAAAGCATGGAATAAGTATCACACTAATCCTAAATATCTTAAATTGTTAGAAAGTAAATTTGGAATTCAAGCTGTAAATAATTTAAAAGAAACAACAAAAATTAAACTAAGAAGAAAATTACTTGGAGATTAATTTGAATATTAAAAAATACCAAATTGAAACTTTAAAAAAAGCTTGTTTATGTAGACATTTTGAAAACGAAGTTTTTAAAAGAGTAAAGAATAAAACAATTAATTTTCCAGTTTACCTTTCTGCTGGCCAAGAATATATTCCTTCCTCTATTTCTCAAATAGTCTCTATGAAAAAAATAAAACCTCTTCTTTTTGGACAACATAGAGGTCATTCTATTTATCTTTCTTTTGGTGGAGATATTAAAAAATTAATTAATGAACTTTTAGGAAAAAAAACAGGATGTACATATGGTATGGGTGGATCACTCTCAATTCATTCTGAAAAAATTAATATGTTTGGACATGATGGTTTTATGGGTAGTAATGCCCCAATTGGAGTAGGGGCGTGTTTTTCTTCTCAAAAGCCAACAATTATATTTATCGGTGACGCCGCTCTAGAAGAAGATTATGTTCTGGCTTCACTCAGCTGGATAGCAAAAAAAAGGCTACCGGTTCTCTTTGTTGTAGAAGATAATAATTTTGCAGTATTAACAAAAAAAGAAGATAGAAGGGATTGGTCAGCAAAAGATGTTGCTAAAGCATTTAAAATAAATTCTTTTGATATAAAAGATGATCCAAGGCAGATTTTTAAAGCTTTATCTAAAAATATTTTTAAAAGACCGCAATTAATTAATATACATACTAATAGATTATATTGGCACGCAGGAGCAGGAATAGATAATAACAAGATATTTGATAGATTAAGTAAAGAAATAAAAAAAATTGGAAAAATAGCAATTAAATTAGATAGTCAAATTAAAAAAAGAGTAGAGAAATTATGGTTAAATCCTTAAGAGAAACTATAAAAGACATTACATTCAAACATCTAAAAAAAAACAAGAGTCAGGTTTTTGGACAAAATTTAGTTGATGTTGGTTGGGTGGCAGGAACTTTACCTAAATTGTATGAAAAAGATGGAGTTATAGAATTGCCTATGGCTGATGTTGCTGGAGGTGGAATAGTAACTGGGTCTGCGCTTGTCGGCAAAAGACCAATCTACATAATTAGATATCAAGGTTATAATTGGTTTAACTGCACTTTTATTATCAATTATGCCTGCAAATCTAAAGCTATTTGGAAGATTCCAGCGCCAATGTTAATAAGAGGTATATCGTCAGAAGGTTCTATTGGTCCCGTTGCTGGATCATCTCACATTTCAATTTTTTATAAAATGCCAGGAATAAAAATATTTTCACCCATGACAAGCAAAGAATATAAAAGAATTTATGATGAATTTATGAAAAAGGATGATGTTTTTTATATATCCGAGCATAGAGCAAGCTATTCAAATAAAAAAGAATTTAAAAATATTATTAAAAATGATCTTGATTTAATCTTAATGCCAATTTCCGTAACACGTTTTTCTGCAGACAGTGTAGTAAGTTCGCTTTCTAAATTAGGAAAAAAGGTTGGAATTATTCATTTGGTAAATTTAAAGCCTTTCGATCTTAAAAAGGAATGGATTAAAGCGATTAAGACTTCAAAATATGGAGTTCTCATGACTGATAATGATTTTAATGATGGAATACTTAGAACTCTTGCGCACAAAATTAATGAAAAAACTAATAAAAAAGTTCATGTAATGGGTTTAAATGATAGAACTGCTGGCCATCATTTTAATGTAGATAATTTACCTCCAGATCAAACTTCCATAAAATCAAAAATACTGGACATAATTAAATAAATTATGATTATTTCAAAAACACCATATAGAATATCATTTTTTGGAGGCGGTTCAGATTATCCAGAATGGTACCTCAAATATGGAGGGCAAGTTTTATCAACTACAATAGATAAACATATTTATATTACTTGTAGATATCTTCCACCTTTTTTTAAACACAAGCATAGAATTGTTTGGTCAAAATTAGAAAGAGTTAAAACAACAAATCAGATTAAGCACGATTCTGTTAGAGAACTTTTAAATCTGTTAAAAATTAATAAAGGTATGGAAATTCATTATGATGGAGATTTACCCGCTAGAAGTGGGATGGGATCTAGCTCTTGTTTTGTTGTTGGATTAATAAAGACACTTAGTTTTTTAAAGGGGATTAACATAAATAAAGAAATGTTAGCTAAAAAAAGTATTCACTTTGAGCAAAAGATATTAAAGGAAGTTGTTGGTTCGCAGGACCAAATAGCTGCTGCCTATGGAGGTTTCAATAAAATAATTTTTTTTCCTAATGGAAAATTTAAAGTTCACCCAATAAAATCAGTAAATTTTAGTGGAAATAAATTTAATGAAAATCTTGTTTTGCTGTATACCGGCATAAAAAGAACTGCTCACCATATTGCAAAGTCATATGTGAAAAAGTTATCCAAAGGTAAAAAAAATGAAATTAGTCGGATTGTAGAATTCGTTAAAGAAGGAGAATTATTATTAAAGAGTAAAGACTATGACAATTTTGGAAGATTGCTTCATGAATCATGGTTAAGAAAAAAAAGCTTAAGTAGCAAAATTACAAATTCATCTATAGATGATATTTATGATAAAGCTATTAAAAAAGGAGCTTTAGGAGGGAAACTTTTAGGAGCTGGAGGAGGAGGTTTTCTGTTGTTATATGTACCAAAATATAAGCAAAAAAGATTTTTAAAAAATTTTAGTAAATTTGTTCATATACCTTTTGATTTCGAAAATACTGGTAGTAAAATAATTTTTAAACATAACAACAAATAGAGATTATTATGACATTTTCACATAAATTAATGAGCAATAACTTTACTCAGAAAGATATTTCAGCAATCAAAAATTTCTTAAAAAAAAAAGAAAAAATATTTACACAATCTAAAAATGTTTTGTTATTTGAAAAAGAATGGTCAAAATGGCTAGGCGTAAAATATAGTGTATTTGTAAATTCAGGATCATCCGCAAATTTAATTTCAATGTCTGTGCTTAAAATTTTGAAAGGGAAGGGTGAAGTAATAGTTCCAACATTGACATGGGTTTCTGACATAGCTTCCGTGATTCAAAATAATCTAAAACCAGTTTTTGTTGATATAAATCCTAAAAATTTATGCATGTCAGAAGAAGATATAATAAGAAAAGTTAACAAAAAGACAATTGCAGTTTTCTTGTCTCATATACAAGGATTTAATGGCTTATCAAAAAACTTAATTAATTTTTTAAGAAAAAAAAATATTTTGTTGATAGAGGATGTTTGTGAATCACATGGTGCCACTTTTAATGGTAAAAAATTAGGTACCTATGGGATAATGTCAAACTTTTCTTTTTATTATGCTCATCACATGTCAACAATTGAAGGAGGAATGGTTTGTACAAATAATAAAAAAGTATATGAAATTGCTAGACTTTTGAGATCACATGGTATGGCCAGAGAGTTAAATAATAAAAAAGAAGAAAATAAAATAATAAAAAAATATCCCGACCTTTCACCAAAATTTATTTTTTTATTCCCGTCTTATAATCTTAGAAATGACGAAATATCCGCTGTTATTGGACTAAGCCAATTAAAATCTCTAAATAAAAACAACGAAATAAGAAAAAAAAATTTTAGTTTTTTTTTAGAAAATTTAAGTAAAGATTTTTATAGGACTGATTTTGATTTAAAGGGTAGTTGTAATTACGCTTTTCCTCTTATTTTTAAAAAAAAAAATATTAAAAATAGAAACAAGTTGGAAATAGTACTTAAAAAATTCAATATAGAATTTAGAAGAGGAAATGCAGGCGGAGGAAATCAGTTAAGACAACCATATTTGAGAACAATTACTAAAAATATTAAACTTTCTAATTTTAAAGAGGTAGATCATATTCATTTCTACGGCTACTATATTGGCAACTATCCTTCGTTAAAAATTAGTAAAATCAAAAAAATATGTTCTATATTAAACAATATTAAATATGAAAATTAATATTAAAAAATTCACTAATAGTACTTTTAAAGATCATAGAGGTTATTATTGGACAAATTGGCAAAGAGGTAAATTTAAATCAATTAAATTTAATCATGATAAGTTTTCACTATCAAAAAAAAATGTTTTGCGAGGGATTCATGGTGATAAAAAAACATGGAAGTTAGTTAGCTGTGTTTACGGTAAAGTTTTTTTTGTGATTGTGAATTTCAACAAAAAGTCTAAAAATTATTTAAAACATAAATCGTGGGTTATGAGTCAAAAAAATGGAATTCAAATTCTTGTGCCACCATATTATGGCAATGGATACTTGTGTTTAAGTAAGGAATGTCTTTTTCATTATAAATTGTCATATTCAGGAAAATATTTTGATGTTCAAAATCAATTTTCAATTAAGTGGAACGATCCTAAAATTAAAATAAAATGGCCTATTAAAAATCCCATTTTAAGTGTAAGAGATAAAAAAACTAAAGTTTTATAAATATGAAAAAAATACTTATTACTGGTGGCGCAGGGTACATTGGATCAAAGTTAGCCACAAAATTAGTGAACCTTAAATTTGAAGTTACTGTATTAGATGTTCTTAAATTTTCCTCAACATCCCTAAACCATCTATTTCGCCACAAAAATTTTAAGTTTGTAAAAGGAGATGTGAGGAATACAAAATTAATAAAGAAATTAATTAAAAAGAATGAGTTTATTGTACCTTTAGCAGCTTTAGTAGGTGCACCTTTATGTGAAAAAAATAAAAAAGAAGCCAAGTCAGTAAATTTAAACTCTATTAAAACTCTAATGAAAAACATTAATAAAAAAAATAAAGTTATTTATTTAACTACAAATTCAGGTTACGGAATAGGAGAAAAGAATAAATACTGTGATGAATCGTCAAAGTTAAATCCAATTTCATTATATGGAAGAACTAAAGTCGATGCTGAAAATATTGTTATGAAAAATAAAAATACCATAGGTTTTAGATTAGCTACTGTTTTTGGTTATTCTTACAGAATGAGAACAGATTTATTAGTTAATAATTTTGTTGAAACAGCAATAAACAAAAAAAAACTTACACTATTTGAACCCCATTTTAGAAGAAATTATATACATATAGAGGATGTAGTAGATGCAGTTATTTACTCTGTAATGAATTTTAAAAAACTTAAATCTAATGTTTATAACTTAGGATTATCTTCAGCCAACCTAACAAAATTTATGTTAGCTAAAAAAATTCAAAAACAGTTGAAATACTTAAAAATTAAAATTATTAAAAATAAAAAGGATCCAGACCAAAGAGATTACTATGTTAGTAATAAAAAAATTGAAAAAAAAGGTTTTAAAGCAAAAGTAAAAATTGAGGATGGAATTAAAGAGTTAATAAATATTTTTACTCATAGTACAGATAAAATTATAAACAATTATTAATTTTTTTTTTATGAATTTTCTTTATTTGTGAAAAGAAATTATATTTAGGATATTCAAAATATAAATTAGTTTTCAGTGCTGCTTTTTTATCCGAGAGACGATCTCCCAACATAAAACTATTCATAGTATTAACATTCCATTTTTTTATTAATTTTTTAAGCATCAAATTTCCAGGTTTTCTATATTGGGTTTTTTTCTTATATTTTTTTACTATTCCTTTAGGATGATAAGGACAAAATGATATATCAGTAATATAAATATTTTTTTTTTTTAAATATTTAATTACACTTTTGTGCAATTTATATAGATCTTTAATTTTAAATTTACCTTTTGCGATTCCTGCTTGGTTGGTAACGATAAAAATTAAGTATTTTTTTTTACATAGAAACTTTAAACCATTAAGTACATGAGGTTTAAATTTAAATTCAGAAAACTTATATGTATATCCTTCATCATAGTTAATTGTTCCATCTCGATCTAGAAATACAGCATGTTTTGCTTTATTTTTCATATTTTGTATATTATACTTTTTTCATCATGTATAAAAACTTTATATTTTAATTATGAAATTATTATCTGTTGTTTTCTCGTTTCGAAATGAACAAAGTAACATTAAAGAACTAATTAGAAGAACTTCTTCAGCAATAAAAAAACTAAATAATTGGGATTTTGAACTTATTTTTGTTAACGATGATTCCAGCGATAATTCTGAAAAAATCTTGCTTGAAGAACAAAAGGAATTTCCAATAAAAATTGTTAATATGTCTAGAAGATTTGGTGTTGGACCTTGTGTTTTGGCTGGCCTAAACTTAGCTAAAGGAGATGCTGTTGTTTATATGGATTCCGACTTACAAGACCCGCCTGAAATAATTCCTAAATTGATAGAAAAATTTGAAAATGGTAATGATGTTGTTCATACAAGAAGAACTAAACGTTTTGATGAAAATCCTTTAAAGTTATTTTTGACAAAAATAGCTTATAGAGTCATTAATATTAGTTCAAATATACCTTTGCCATTAGATTCTGGGGATTTTAAATTATTATCTAGAAGAGCTGTAAATCACGTTAATAAATTAAATGAACATAATCCTTACATTCGAGGACTTACTGTTTGGGTCGGATTCAATCAAGATTTTGTTGAATATGAAAGACAAGGTCGTTTCTCTGGCGATTCAAAATTTACTTTTTTTTCTACTAAATATTGGTATGGAGCAACAGCCGAGTTCGTAAGAGGTATAACCGGATATTCGACAGGTCCCTTATTTTTAGGAATTTTTGTTGGATTATTTGCAATTTTTTTTTCATTCATATTAATTATTTATGCCCTTTATTCAAAATTAATTGGTACTGCTATACCCGGATCTAGTGGAATTATAATTGCGTTAGCGTTCTTTTCAGGAATGATACTAACTACAATAGGTATAACTGGACTTTATATTGCACGAATTTATGAACAAACTCAAGGCAGACCTAGATATATAATAAAAAATATTTTAGAAAAAAAATAGTTTTTTTAATTATTGATTTTCAGCAACTGTTTTTCTGTTAAAGTTTCTAAATTTATATTTGATTTTATCTTTAACCATCTTAAACATACGAACAAAAGTTAACAGAAGTCCAATAACGCCATGTCTTCTTAAAACAGGTAACCATCTCCAGTATTTTGAGTAAATACTTACAAAGCCTTCATTTTGTAATCTCACCAAATCTTCAGGCCCAAGGTTATTTACTTTAGTAACTGCTTGTCCATATCTTTTGTATTCAGTAAAATTGTTACTAAGTAGTTTCATACCACCTTCACCTTTTTCTGCCATCTCATGGAATTTAGTTCCAGGATAAGGTGTTGCGATAGCAAAATTAGCTTGTTTAACTTCTTTTGACTTACTTAAAAAATTTAATGTTTTCCAAACATTTTCTTCTGTTTCTCCAGGCAATCCAATCATTACAGAGTTTAATGCTTCTACATTATATTTGTTTAACAAAGCATTTGATTGTGTATAAGCTTCAAGCGGAACTTTTTTATTCATTGTTTTTCTCATATCTTCATCGACTGTTTCTAAACCGAATGAGAGTCTACTTAGTCCTGCTTTTTTCATAAGAGCAACTAGCTCTTCATCCAAAAGATTTGCTCTAGTACTTCCCTCAAAGGTTATATTTAAATTTCTATTTATAATTTCATTACAAAATTCTACAGTTCTTTTTCTTACAAGTGTTAAAACATCATCCAGAACCATAAAATGTCTAACATTATATTTTTCTACAATATGCTCCATCTCATCCACAACAGATTTAATTGATCTTTTTAAAATTCTTGTTGTATCTAAAGCATCTGATGCACAAAAAATACATTTCCATGGGCACCCTCTAAAAGTCATTATTGAAGTAAATGGCAGTCTTCCTTTTAATGTACCAATTTTATATTCACCCATTTTTAATAAATGATAGGCAGCCATTGGATATTCATCTAAGTTTTTAGTAGCATGTGCTCTTTTTACTTTTTTAACTTCTCCATTTTCTCTATACATTAATCCAGGAACTTCACTAAAATTAATTTTACTTTCTTTAGCATCTAAAAACTTCATCCAAGATTCTTCTCCATCTCCAACAAAACCAAAATCAAATTCTTTATTAAAAGCTTTTTCTTGCATGATAGTAGTATGAGGACCACCAACACAAATGGAAGCTTCTAAATTTTTTTCTTTTAATAGACCCGCGCATTCTACAGCTATATTATAAAATGGAGTCATTCCTGTAAGTACAACTACATCAGGATTATAATCTACTGATCTTTTAACAATTTCATCCAAAGATATTTTTTCTAATTCTCCGTCAATTATTCTAGCTTCATGACCAGCTTTTTCAGTTATTGCAGCAAGAAGAGCTAAGTTATAGGGTATATAAGTTCCTCCTGAGGTTTTAGCGAAATATTTAGAGATTCCCTTAGTTTCACCAGTCCACAGAGGGTATAAAAATAAAACTTTCATAATTAATACATATTTATAGCTTCAATCTAAGATATATAGCAAATATACGCAATATATCAAAGCTTTATGTATATTTTAAAAATAGTTAAAAAAATATGTTTATGGTAATAAAATATATGCGTCATATTTACAAAATTAAATTATTCATTTTAATAACAATAGCTTTTTTGGGAATCACAACTTTATCTGTTTCTTCAGAGACGGACTTTAATAACTGGTTGAAAAAATTTAAAAAAAATGCCTTGTCAAAGGGAATATCTAAAAAAACTATAGATTTAGTTTTGAAAGATGCAAAGTTTATTGAACAAGTAATTAAATACGATAGAAAACAACCAGAATTTTATGAAGATACAAATACTTATGTAAATAAAAGAGCCAACTCTTCTAGAAGTAAAAAAGCTAAAAAATTATTAATTCAAAATTCAAAATTACTTGAGGAAATTGAGAAAAATTTTCAGGTTGAAAAAGAAATTTTATTAGCCTTATGGGGAATAGAAACAAATTTTGGTAAACATGTTGGAAAAATGGATATTGTCTCATCTTTGGCAACATTGAGTTATGATAAAAGAAGAAGAGAATTTTTTTCATCCCAGCTTTTAATATTATTAGAGTTGGTTGATAAAAAATTAATTGATCCTAGTAAACTTTATGGTTCATGGGCAGGTGCATTTGGTAATTTTCAATTTATGCCATCTACAATAAAAAGTTATGCTTTGGATTATGATAAGAATAATAAAATTGAACTAAAGGAATCATTGACAGATTCTTTTGCTTCTGCAGCAAATTATATAAGTAAAATAGGGTGGAAAAAAAATGAACCATGTTTTTATAAAGTAAAATTGACAAAAAAAATCAAAAAAAAATATATTAACACCTCAGCAAGAAATATTTCAAATCATCTAAAAGTTTCTAAATGGAAAAAAAAAGGTATAATTAAACTTGATAACACTGAACTAAAAGGCAATTTTAAAGCTGCCTTAATACAACCTGATGGAAAAGAAAATACACCAATGTTTTTAGTTTTTAATAATTATGAAAAAATTCTAAAGTGGAATAGATCATTAAGATTTGGAATAAGTGTTTGCACACTATCAAATATGATTAAAGCATGAAAATTCATTCTAGAATATCAATATTTTTAATTTTTTTTTTAGTATCATCTTGTGTAAATGGTGTTCAGCAAAAAAATAGTAATGTTTATAAAAAAGAACTTTATTCATCATTAGGTTTTGCATTAGTTTATTCAGATGAAGCATTTACCAATAAGATTATTAGCAAAAAAATGAAAAGTACAGATTTAGGCATAATGCATTCCTCTTTAAAAAAAAATTCTTTAGTTAGAATTATTAACCCTGTCAATTCTAAATTTGTAATAGGCAAAATTACTAGTACAGGCACATATCCTAAAATTTTTAATACTGTAATAACAGAAAAAGTATCAAAGCTATTAGATCTTGATGATGAAAATCCTTATATAGAAATTATCCAACTTAAAAAAAATAAAAAATTTATTGCTAAAGAGGCAAATATATTTGATGAAGAGAAAAATGTTGCAGAAAAAGCTCCTGTAAATGATATTGAGATTGACGACCTATCAAAAGATAAATCAAAAACTGTTAAAAAAAATAAAAAAAAAATCTTTACTCTTCTAATTTCTGATTTTTATTATGAGGAAACTGCAAAGAAATTAAAAAAAGACCTTGAAAAAAGAACCAAATCTAAAAAAATTTTTGTAAAAAAAATTAATAACAATAAATATAGATTATTTGTCGGACCATTTAGTAATTTTAATGCTTTAAAAAACATTTATATTAGTTTAAATAATTTAGGATTTGATGATTTAAATATATATATGGAATAAAAATGAACTCTTTAAAATTTTTTTTAACAATCATACTTTTTAGCATTTTTTGTAATTTTGCTTCAGCGGAAGTTAATATAGATGCGCGATACGTTATATTGCAAGATCACCACTCTAAAAAGATTTTATTTGAAAGAGATGCAGATTCAAAGATTTACCCTGCATCAATGACTAAAATTATGACAGCAATAGTCACTTTTGATTTGCTTAAAAAAGGACAAACATCATTAGATGAATTAATTACCATTTCGGAAAATGCTTGGAGAATGTCACAAAGTGGTTACTCATCGATGTTTATAATGTTAAATGATCAAGTCACAGTAGATGAGCTTCTCAAAGGTATAATTATAGTATCTGGCAATGATGCTTGCGTCGCACTAGCTGAAGGTTTGTCAGGCTCCGAAGAAGATTTTGTTGTTCTTATGAACGAAAAGGCTGAAGAGATAGGTCTATATAATACTAATTTTGCTAATTCCTCAGGGATTAATGATTCAGAAAATTATTCTACTGTCAGAGATATTCTTAAGATGTCACATTATATGATTGAAAATTTTCCTGCCTACTACGATGCGTATTTTAAAGAAACAACATTTACTTGGGATAGAACTGGTGGAGATCCAATTACTCAAGGCAATAGAAATCCACTTCTTTATAAAAACATAGGTGTTGATGGAATTAAAACTGGTTTCTTGACTGTAGAACAATATTCATTAGCAGCATCCATGAAAAATGGTGAAAGAAGGATTACTGCTGTATCAAGTGGATTCAAAACAAAAAATTCTAGATCTCGAGACTCTGCAAGATTATTAAATTGGGGTATTAGGAAATTTGATACTGTTAAGGTAGCGAAATTAGACGAACCAGTGGGTTCTGTAAATGTTTGGTTGGGTAAAAAGAATAAAGTAAATGTTGTTACTAAAGAAAATATTTATTTAACAATTCCAAAAAGAAAAAAAAATACAATCAAAGCTATTATAGAACATCAAGCTCCAGTAAAAGCTCCTGTTAAAAAAGGTAGTCAGATTGGATTTCTTAAAGTTTATATAGATGACGAACTAATAAAAGACGTTCCAGTATATTCGTCAGAGGATATAAAAAGGTCAAATATTTTTTCAAGATTATTTAAATCTTTAAATTACCTGGTATGGGGTGATGTATAAGAAAAAAGCTCTTTTTGTAGTATTTGAAGGAATAGAAGGTTCAGGAAAATCTTACCAAAGTCTAAAATTAGTAAAAGCGTTAAAAAAGAAAAAAATACCACTAATTTATACCCGTGAACCAGGAGGAACCTTTGGGGCAGAAAAAATTAGAGATTTAATACTAAAAGATTATTTCAATCCAAATCTTAAGGAAGAATTCAACAAATATACAGACACTTTACTTTACTTAGCTGCAAGAAATGAACACATTATTCATAAATTAAAACCAGCTTTAATAAAAAAAAAAAATATAATTTGTGATCGATTTGTAGATTCAACTTTGGCCTACCAAGTTTTTGGCAAAGGCGTTGAAAAAAGCTTAATTGATAAGATACATAGGTATATTTTAAATGGAATTAACCCAGATATTACATTTCTGTTAAAAATTAATATATCTAAAGCTTTAAAAAGGCTAAGAAAAAGAAAGAAAAAAAACCGATATGATAAATTTTCTAAAAAATTTTATATAAGAGCACAAAATGCTTTTCTTAAAATTGCTCGTGCTAATAAAAGAAAGTATATAATTTTAGACAACTCGGAAGATTCAAAGGAAATAGAAAAAATAATACTTAAAAAAGTTTTAAAATTGTTGAAAAGATGAAGCTTAAAAAAGATAATTCAAGTATAACTAGTTCAAAGAATCAATTGACACTTTTTGGTTATGAAAATTATTTTAATTCTTTTGTAAAACTTTTTAATCTAGGGAGTCTACCGAGAGTAACTCTTTTAACGGGTCCCAAAGGCTTAGGTAAAGCTACCTTTTTATACCACTTTATAAATTTTATTTTATCAAAGAATGAAGATAAAAATTATTCTATAAATAATTACAAAATCAATGAAAATAATTTAAGTTATAAATTATTAATAAATAATATACATCCTAATTTTTTTTTACTTGATACACATCTTTCAGATGAAGAAATAAAAATTGATAACGTTAGAAATTTAAAAAAGTTTTTAACTAAGTCTAGCTATTCTAAAGATTTAAAATTAGTATTAATTGATAATTCTGAAGCACTTAATCAAAATTCACTTAATGCCTTGTTAAAACCAATTGAGGAACCAAGCACCAATACTTTTTTCTTCATAGTTTATAGTACATCTTTTAAAATTCCTGATACATTAAAATCTCGATCATTTGAGTATAAAATATTTTTTACAGAAGAAGAAAAAAGAAATATTTTAAATAAAATCTTATTATTAAATACAGAAGATTTTAATTTAAATCATATAGAAAATCATCTTTATGCTGAGACACCAGGGAATATTTTAAAGCATATATTAAATTTTAAGGATGTAGAAGAAAAAATCTCATCAAACCATTTACAATCTATTTTTTATTTAATAGATCTATATAAAAGAGATAAAAATAAAAACGTTTATACTACTTTGCTTTTTCTTATAGAAATATTCTATAATAAACTATTTAGATTAAATATTAGCAAAACAAACATTTATTATTTTAACTTTATGAAAATTCTTAAATTAATGAATGATTTAAAAAGATATCATTTAGATGAAAAAAGTATTTTGTTTCAAGTTACAGATATAATAAAAAATGAAAGATAAAAACTTTTACATTACTACACCTATTTATTATCCTTCTGGTAACCCTCACATGGGCCATGCTTATTCTAGTATTTTGGCTGACGTATTTGCTAGATTTAATCGTAATGATAATAAAAAAGTTTTTTTTTTAACAGGTACTGATGAACATGGTCTTAAAATTCAAAAATCAGCTGAAAAAGAGGATTTAGATCCACTTTTATATTGTGACAAAATTTCTAAAGTTTTCAAAGATCTGGCAAAGACTCTAAATTTATCAAATGATGATTTTATAAGAACTACTGAAAAGAGACATCACATATCTGTAAATGATTTATGGAATAGACTTGTGGCATCTGGAGATATTTATTTATCAAAATATAAGGGATGGTATTCAATTTCAGATGAAGCCTATTATAATGAAGACGAGGTTATAGAAAAAAATGGGAAGAAAGTATCAACATTTTCAGGTTCAATTGTAGACTGGGTTGAAGAAGAGTCTTTTTTTTTTAAGTTATCTGCTTGGCAAGATAAATTAATAGATTTTTATAATAAAAATGAAAAATTTATAATTCCAATTTCACGTAGAAATGAAGTATTAAAATTTGTTAAAAGCGGCCTTAAGGATTTATCTATTAGTAGAACTTCTTTTACTTGGGGTATTAAAACTCCCAAAAATAACAAACATGTGATTTATGTTTGGTTAGACGCTCTTACAAATTATTTGAGCGCACTAAACTTTCCTAATCAAAATGATAATTTATATAAAAATTTCTGGCCAGCATCTCTACATGTAATAGGAAAAGATATTTTAAGATTCCATGCAATTTATTGGCCAGCTTTTCTCTTAGCAGCTAAGATTGAACCTCCAAAAAGGGTTTTTAGTCATGGATGGATTTTATCAGGAGATGAAAAAATGTCTAAGTCAAAAGGTAATATTTTAAATCCAGTTGAAATTATTAATAAATATGGGATTGATCAACTTAGATATTATTTAATGAAAGAAGTTTCCCATGGAAGCGACGGAAGCATTTCTTTAAAAAGTTTAGAAAATTGTATAAATAGCGATTTAGCTAATAATTTTGGAAACTTATGTCAGAGAGTTTTTTCTTTTGTTAAAAATAATTGTAATAAAAAAGTAAAAAAAAATAATATATTAACAGACCAAGACAAAAAACTAATTAAGGAAACAAATATCTTGACAAAAAATCTCAAGCATGAAATGGATAATCAAAATCTTAATCTTTATATTAAATCAACCGTAAGTATAAGTTTTTTAACAAATAAATATATTAATGATGAAGAGCCTTGGAAACTTAAGGAAACAAATCCAAACAAAATGTTTAATATATTACATCTGGCATTAGAACAGATTGCAAAGATATCAATTTTGTTAAACCCTATTATTCCTTTAGGAACAACAAAAGTTTTAGATTCTTTAAATATCCCAAAAGAATCAAGAAATCTCTCATTCTTGGATGGTGATAATATATTACCTGAAGTTATTGAAATTAGAGACTTGGACATATTATTTAAGAAAGTTCTTTAATGATCGTTGATTCTCATTGTCATTTAGATGATCCAAAAATTTACAATCAATTAGAAAATATTGTTAATAGAGCTAAAGTAAATAATGTGAAATGTTTATTGACAATAAGCACTACTCTTTCAAGTTTCAAAAAAATCGAATTAATAGTTGAAAAATATCCAAGTATATATGGTACATTTGGTATTCATCCTCATGAAACTAAAGATAACAAAGAAATAAATTCAGCTTATATAAGCAACTTAGTAAAAAATAAAAAGAAGATTATTGGAGTAGGGGAAACAGGCTTAGATTACTATTATGAACATAGTGATAAAGAATCTCAAAAAAAGAGTTTTCTTGAGCATATATATGCAGCATCTGAGTTAAACGTTCCATTAATAGTTCATTCTAGAGATGCTGAAAAAGATATTTATGAAATATTAAGTAGTGAAAAAAAAAATTCTAATTTAAAGGTCTTGATACATTGTTTTACTGGCTCAAAATCATTTGCAAAGAAACTTATTGATATCGACTGCTTTATATCTATAAGTGGGATTGTAACATTTAAAAATTCTATCGAATTATGTAAAGCCGTTTCTTATATACCTTTAGATAAAATGCTCGTTGAAACTGACTCACCATATCTCTCACCAATACCATTTAGAGGCAAATCTAACGAGCCGTCGTATATAGTCCATACAGTTGAAAAATTAGCTTTAATAAAAAATATTTCTGTCAATGATATTGAAACGAATACTACAAATAACTTTTTAAAACTTTTTAATCTAACATGATATGAGAGCTAAATTAATTATTTTAGGATGCGGTAGTTCAGTAGGAGTTCCAAGAATTGATGGAAACTGGGGTCAATGCGACAGAAGTAACAAAAAAAATATTAGAACTAGATGCTCAGCAATTATAATCAAAGGTTCTAACTCTATACTTATTGACACCTCTCCAGATATTAAAAGTCAAATTTTGTCTAATAAAATTAAAAATATAAATTCGATCCTTTTTACTCACGAACATGCGGATCAAACAAATGGTCTTTTCGAAATACGACCTTTTTTTTGGAAGACAAAAAAGAAAATAGAAATATATGCAAATAAGTTTACACTTAATAGCTTAATCAAAAGGCAAACTTATTTATTTAAAGGTGTAAATGATTATCCAGCTTTAATAAACGGCAATATTGTAAAAAAGAAATTTTCTCTAGGAATAGGTAGTGAAAAAGTTAATTTTAAAACAACAAGTGTTACACATGGAAAAACAAAAAGTACAGTATACATCTTTGAAAAAACTGCATATATAAGTGATTCAGACGATTTATCAATTATCAATAACAAAGAATTGAAAAATCTTAATTATTTAATAATTGATTGTCTCAAATATAAAAGACATCCTAGTCATTTTAATTTACAGGAATCAATGTTTATTCATTATAACTTAAAACCAAAAAAAACAATTCTTACAAATTTACATCATGACATTGACTACAATACTTTATTAAAAATACTCCCAAAAAATATCCTACCGGCGCATGATGGGCTTAAATTAAATTTATAAATTTATTTAATTCTTTATAAGGTTTTCTATTACCTTTGTGAATTTTTTTGATGATGGGTTTGTTATCGAAGAAAATGTATCAGCAACCTTTCCATTTTTGTCAATTATAATTTTGTGAAAGTTCCACTTAGGAACAGCAGATTTACCATAATTTTTTTTTGCCCATAAATAAAATGGATGAGCTTTATCTCCCTTAACAACAACTTTTTCTGTCATTGGAAAAGTTATACCGAACTTTGCTTCGCAAAAATTTTTTATTTCTTTACTATTACCTGGTTCTTGATTTCCAAAATCATTTGAAGGGACTCCAATAATAATTAAGCCTTTATTTTGATATCTTTCCCAAATATTTTGCATATCTTCATATTGACTTGTAAATCCACATTGACTTGCTACATTTACAACTACTATTACATTATTTTTAAAATCTGATAATTGTAACGAACTTCCATCTAAATCTTTAAAGTTAAAATCATAAGCTAATTTATCATAGCTCGCTGAAATGTTTGAAGTGAATAAAGACATTGTAAGTATTAATATAAAATATTTAATTTTATTTATCATTTTCAATTTTTACTTTTTTAGTTACAAATAACAGTAAAAAGTACCCAATAACAGCTGACAAAGTTGATCCAGCTAAAACACCAATCTTAACACCATTCATTTCATTAAGCTGGTCAGCAAAAGCTAAATTTCCAACAAATAAACTCATTGTAAAACCAATACCAGTTAATATTCCAACACCATAAAATTTTATCCAGTTGGAGTTTGATGGCATTTCTGCAAACTTTAATTTTACTGATATGTAGGAAAAAATGAATACACCTAATTGTTTTCCAAAAAATAATCCTAGCAATATACCCAAAGGAACTGGCAAAAGCATAGTTTCAAAAGTAATACCGTCAAGATTCACACCCGCATTTGCTAAAGCAAAAAGAGGCATTATACCAAATGCAACATAAGGTGATAAACCATGTTCTAATTTTAAAAGTAATGAAGAATCTCTTTCATTATTTTTATGAGGTATAGTGGTAGCTAACAAAACTCCTGAAATAGTAGAATGTATTCCTGACTCATATGTAAAAAACCAAAGAAATAAACCTGTAATAAAATATGGGGAAAAATTTTTAATTCTAGTTTTATTAAGAATAAGCAAGGCTAAAAAAGATATGAACATTAAAAGCAGATATGAATATTGAAGATCTGAAGAATAAAAGAATGCTATTATTACTATTGCTCCCAAATCATCAATAATAGCTAAAGCTACTAAAAAAACTTTTAAAGATGTTGGGATTCTAGATCCTAATAAAGATAAAACTCCTATCGAAAAAGCGATGTCCGTAGCAGAAGGTATGGCCCAACCTTTAATTGTGTAACCATTTTCAAAGTTTATATAAATATAAACTAAAGCCGGAACTAGCATCCCACCAACCGCACCTATAATTGGTAAAAGTGCTTGTTTTGGATTAGAAAGTTCACCTTGTATAAATTCTCTTTTAATTTCTAAGGTTACCACAAAGAAAAAAATGGCCATTAAAACATCATTTATCCAATGCAATACGCTTAGATCTAATCCAAATTTTGAAGTACCTAATAAAATATGGGCATCTAAAATATTAAAATAAAAAGAACTCAGGTTTGTATTACTAAGAATTAAAGCAACAACAGCAGCAAATAAGAGCATTAAACCACTTGATGCCTCAAGTTTAAAAAACCATTTAAATGGAGTGCTGATATAATTAATCATTTTTAAAATTTATTTAAATATTTTTTTTTTCATCTTATCCAAAGATAAATTTTTATTTAGTAAGCTAGTATTAATTACAGTTTTTTTATGTTTTGACAATTCATACTTAATTTTTGAGTTATAGCCTAAAACTTGGAAATTTTCTTCTTTAGCTCTCTTATAAAGTGATTTTGTATCTCTTTTAATAAGATCTTTAATACTAGCCTTAATTAGAAATTCTAAATACATGCCATCAAAAGTCCTTTTTGCTAAGCTTCTTGTATATCTTAAAGGGGAAATAGCTGAAACAATTATGTAATCATATTTTTTACTTATTTTTTTACATAGATTTATAATTGCAATATTATTTTTTATGATATTTTTTCTATTTAATTTAAACTTAGTTTTATTTTTTTTTCTAAAAATGTCACCATCGATATGCAAGGAATAGTATTTTTTTTTTAAATATGAATTTAAGAGTCTACCCAAAGTCGTTTTTCCAGTACCAGACAATCCAGTAAGCCATATAATTTTACATTTCATAATTTATAATCTATGATTATTTTTCTTTAAAATAACTATTAAAGTAATTTTTTTACCCTTTCTAGAGGTAATTACTCTGCTTTATCAACAAACATTGTCAAAATTAAATATTTATTTTGAAAAACCTTCTAACCTTTCAATTGATAAAAATTGCTTTATACAATATAAAATCAGATAATCGGGGCGTAGCGCAGCCTGGTAGCGCATCTGGTTTGGGACCAGAGGGTCGCAGGTTCAAATCCTGCCGCCCCGACCATTTAATAAATATGAAAAAAGCAAAAATATACAAACCAACTAAATCAGCAATGCAGTCTGGCAAGAAAAATGATAAAAACTGGTATCTTGAATTTGATACTTTAGACAATGGAGTAAATCCTTTAATGGGATGGGAGTCATCAAAAGATACAATGTCTGAATTAAAACTTGAATTTCCTTCCAAAGATCAAGCGATAAATTATGCAAAAAAAAATAACGTTGATTATTATGTTATTGAACCACAAAAAAGAAAAATAATAAAAAAATCATATGCAGATAATTTTTTAAAAAAATAAAATATGTTGAAAAGTTTCTTCTTAAGTAAAAAATGGCGTTTATGGGCATGGGGAGGTTTTGTTTTTATAATTGCATCTTTGTTAGCCCAAACTTGGATCGATGTAAAAATTAACGAGTGGTATAAAGGTTTTTACGATCTTCTACAAAAAGCTACTGAAAGTGACGTCTCAGAATTTTATGATGGAATTTTTCTTTTTATGAAATTAGCTATTCCTTATGTAATAATTTACACAATTACAAATTATTTTACACGTTTGTACGCATTTAGATGGAGGGAGGCTATGACCTTTGCTTATATGCCGTATTGGAAGAATGTTGATGCTAAAGTTGAAGGAGCTTCACAACGTATCCAAGAAGATTGTATGAATTTTGCTAAAATTGTTGAGAGCATTGGACTTCAAATTGTTAGAGCAATTATGTTGTTAATTGCTTTTATTCCAATTCTTTGGGGATTGTCATCTAATGTTATTATACCTTTGCTAAGCGATATAACTGGATCTTTAGTTTATGTTTCTCTCACAGCAAGTTTGGGAGGCCTTTTAATTAGTTGGTTTGTGGGTATAAAATTGCCAGGTTTAGAATACAATAACCAAGTTGTTGAAGCTGCATTCAGAAAAGAATTAGTCTACGGAGAAGATGATAGAGTAGAGTACGCTAAACCACCAACAATATTAGAATTATTTGCTGGTATTAAATTTAATTATCACCGTTTATTTCTGCATTATGGTTACTTTGATCTATGGGTAATAATGTACAACCAAACCATGATAATAGTTCCATACATAATTATGGGTCCAGGTTTGTTCACTGGTGCAATGACATTAGGTATATTAATACAAACCTCAAGTGCATTTAGAGAAGTGCAGGGGAGTTTTTCATTATTTATTCAAAATTGGACAAGAATTACTGAACTTAGATCTATATTCAGACGTCTTACTGAGTTTGAAAAAGCTATTGGTTATACAGATCCTAATAAACCACTTCCTGTAATAAGAAAATCATAATATGGATTTATTGGGTAAACTTATAGAGGTTCTATTTCCAGTATTTTTAAGCATAGGAATAGGATACTGGTATGGCAAAAAAGACCCTAAATTTGACACTAAATTCATTACTACCTTCGCAGGAAATTTTGGATTACCAGCTATTATTTTTTATTCCCTAACAACTACAAATATTGATATTTACCTTTTTTTAAGGTTTTCTTATTATATAACTCTGTATGTAATAATTTTTTCAGTAATAGGATTAGTAATACTTAAATTACTAAACAAGGATATATATAGGTTACTTCCACCACTGATATTACCAAATACGGGTAATATGGGCATGCCACTTTGCCTCTTTGCTTATGGTAAAATGGGATTGGCGATAGCTACATCAATTACTGCTATGATTTTAGTTTTTCACTTTAGTATTAATATTTTATTAGCAAGTAAAAAACTTTCTTTAAAACCTTTATTAAAATGTGTTCCAGTTTATGCTTTAATGATTTCATTAGTATTTGTTTATTTTAAAATCCCAGCTCCAAAATTTTTAGAAAATGCAACTTTTTTAATTGGATATTCTACAATTTTTTTAGTTTTAATGTCTTTAGGTGTAGCTTTGTCAAAACTTAAAGTATTTCTGGTTAAAGAAACCATTATTTATTCATTTATTAGAGTTATCGTAGGTCCCATTGTTGGTTTAGCTTTTGTTAATTTTTTTAATCTCTCAGGAATTGAAGCGGGAGTTATGTTTATTCAAGCTTCAATGCCTTCTGCAGTACTTACTTTTCTTGTTAGTGAAATTTATTCACCAAAGAAGATCTCTAATACTATTGCAAGCACTGTTGCTTTATCTACATTTTTATCATTCTTTACTTTAATAGTTGTAGTATTTGTTTCTTTGAAATACTTTAACTAAATAGTGAAAGCAATTTTTTATAACATTTTAGCTTGGGCCATATTACCTTTTATGGATACTATTGCTAAGTATTTAAGCTCAGAAATTTCTTTTTTTCAAATTACATGGGCAAGGTATTTTTTTACAGTTTTTTTTACTTTACCTTTTATGTTTTTATTCTTTAGAAAAAACTTAACTTGGACCACACAACCACAATTACAAATATTCAGAGGGTTAACTTTATTGTTTGCTAATATACTATTTTTTTACTCTATTTCTATAATATCAATGGCGAAAGCTCTAACTCTTGCATTTGTTGCTCCTTTAATCACAACAGCTTTATCACCTTTTTTTTTGGGTGAAAAAGTTGGTTTTAGAAGATGGTCAGCTGTTATAATTGGTTTTATAGGAAGTTTAATTGTTATAAGGCCTGGTTTTATAGAATTAAATTTAGCTAGCTTTGCAGCATTAGGGACAGGTTTTTTTTATGGGATATATTTAATTATTACTCGAAGATTACATAGCTCTGACAGTCCTTTATTAACTTTATTGCTAACTGGAGTAGTAGGGGCTATAGTTTCTTCTTTTTTCGTTCCTTTTGTGTGGATAAACCTAACCTTTACACAATGGTCATTGCTTGCTTTAATGGGAATATTTGCCTGCCTTGGCCACTTATTTTTAATTTTATCTCTTCGACTTGCTGATGCATCAAAACTAGCCCCATTTGGTTATTTTGAAATAGTTACTAATATAATTTTAGGATATTATTTCTTTGGTGACTTTCCCCATTTCTGGACTTGGGTGGGCTTAACAATAATTATTTGTTCAGGCATCTATATTTTCTTAAGGGAGAAGAAAATAGAACTAATATAGCAGTCTATACTTAATGTATTACTTTAAGAATATTAAAATATTGTTTAAAAACAGTAGCATATAGAAAGAACATAATGTTAAATATTAAAGATTTTTTATAAAATTTAACTGAAGAATAAGTCAATAAAACAGCGGTTTATTTAAGATATCTAGATATATTGATATTAATTAGAATATGGAGCTAAATAGGGTCAGAAAACATGGATTTAATGAGAAATTATGGTTAAGAAAAAAGAGGCATTCACGAGGGTTGCAGTCTGGGAATATAGCGATTAAACGGCCATAGAGGGGGTAATTTTCATGAATAGATATAAAATGGCACAACTATTGGGTGAAATATGAAAATTGAGTAAATATGGGGGAAAAACAAAAAAAAGCTATATAAATCAAGTGTTTTTTGAGTATTTAGAGTGTGATTTTACCTCTCTTTTTGGACCTACAAATAAAATAGTCCATGCACATTTGCCAGAAGGTATTTTAATACTATGACGATGGCTATACCTTCTGAAACCAAAATATCCAGGTTTTCTCCAAAAAGTACCCTTTTCGGTTACTTCCCAGTAGCCCCCCTTAAGTATTATAGTTATATATGTCCAATAATGGTCGTGTAAGTCACCTAAATCGCTCTTTAGAAGCTTATGTATGAATATATTAAAAGGAAACCACTTAGGTCTATTTCTAAAAAGAGGGTAGTAGCGTATTACAAAAGGTTCTGCCTCTTGATAATCAGGCCAACTTGGTCCTCTATCTAATATTATTTTTTTTCGATTTTTAAACATTGCGATCATTAAAAAAAACACTTTTTTCAGCCTTAAGAAGCTTAATTTTAGTTTTAATACCATCTTTTCCTGAATATCCACCCAAAGAACCATCAGACCTAACCACTCTATGACATGGTATATTGGGAGCGTAGGGGTTTTTAGCGCAAGCATTAGCTACAGCACGTGCTGATTTAGGCCTATTTATACCTATAGCGACCTGTTTATAGGTCTTTACCTTGCCTTTAGGTATAGATTTAAGATATTTCCATACTTTTACCTGAAATTTGGTTCCTTTTATTATCATT
>Ga0066836_10000212_pt1 | contig 25241 bp, 20 predicted proteins | sample ETNtaG_18_FD_71568 | JGI IMG/M metagenome (GOLD analysis project Ga0066836, IMG submission 71568) | Marine microbial and viral communities from oxygen minimum zone, Eastern Pacific Ocean - ETNP201302SV91 | ecosystem: Environmental > Aquatic > Marine > Oceanic | place: Pacific Ocean: Eastern... | reverse complement strand
TTCCAACTCAAGGAAACCGGATGAGTCCTCATCAAGCGCACCGAAGATAGCGTTCACGATCGCTTGGGGGGCTGTTTGGCCCGTAATCGACCTCAGTGCATTCTCGAATTCGTTCTTGGATAGGACGCCGTTGTGGTCGGAGTCGAACTTTGAGAAGAGCGCTTCGGCGGTATATCCCCTCTCCCTCAGTAATTCCTGTAGATTCTTGATTGCAATTGCCTCAATATTTGTCTTCACGCATACACTCCCAGTAGCCCTCTGATGACGGGCTTGGAAATGAGTGTTGTCGCTACGGAATCTCAATTCATTCACAGAAACTAACCGCGAAGGTTTCCAAGAATCTCTTCATTCAGTGACTCCCATGAGAATTCCCCCGCCTCACCCGATTCTCTTCCAAAATGCCCCCCTGAGGCAGTTCTAGAATAAATTGGTGTTCTCAGATTCAGTGTCTCAATTATTGCCTGTGGTCTGAAATCGAATGAATCTTCGACTCTCTTGGATAGTGTGTGATCATCCACCAAACCAGTTCCCATGGTGTTTACGAAAACGCTTACTGGCTCCGGAACGCCAATCGCATAGGCTAATTGGATCTCGCACTTCTCCGCCATTCCACTGGCAACGACATGTTTTGCTGCCCATCTGGAAGCATACGCTGCAGATCTGTCGACTTTGCTCGGATCCTTGCCACTGAATGCCCCTCCTCCATGCCTCCCCATTCCCCCGTATGTATCTACAATAATTTTTCTTCCAGTTAGGCCCGCATCTGCATATGGCCCTCCGAGGACGAATCTTCCAGTGCCGTTTACGATGATCTTGGTGTCCTCCTTCATAAGGGACTTAGGGATGACGGGGCGAATGACTTTGTTCAAAACTTCCAAGAAGATGAAGTTGTGCTCATCACTTTCGTTTCCATTGAATTTTTCTCCGGCGATGTCATCGTGTTGGATAGCGATAACAACGGTATCAACCTTGGTTGGATTGCCCCCCTCCCCATATTCTATTGTAACTTGACTTTTTGAATCGGGTCTAGCCCAAAAGAGGGTCCCATCCTTCATAGATATTGACATCATGGTCGTTAGACGTTGTGCCAGAGCTGCGGGTAGTGGCATGAATGAACCCTCGAGTTCTTCGAATGATTCCGTCTCATTAGATGCGTACCCGAACATCAAACCTTGATCTCCTGCGCCCTGTTCAAGATGAAGGCCCCTACCTTCATCTACTCCTTGAGAGATATCTGGGGATTGCTGAGTTATTCGAACTACGACCTCGCAGAGTTCACTACTTGTTGCGTCCATGCCAACAGCATGATCATCATAGCCGATTGAGGAAGCGGTTTTTCTTGCTATTTCTTCGAATCGAACCTTCTTTTCAGAGGAAATTGTCACCTCCCCACCAATGAAAATATGACTGCCAACGTCAGTACCCTTTACCATGGTCTCTACTGCTACTCTTGCCATAGAATCAATGGTAAGGCACTCATCTAGGATTGCGTCCGAGATCATATCACATAATTTATCTGGATGACCCTCAGAAACTGATTCTGACGTAAACAGGTAAGTCATCTATTCCCCCCAATTGTGTGGCATTTAGTATAGCATTTTATCCTTCTTGAAGAGGATTGTCTAGCATTCAAACAAACGGGGGGCGTTTAACTTCTGTTCGGACCCTTCTCCTTTTACTAGACTGGATCCAAACCTCGTCACCATCCTTACAATTCCGAAGATAGGCCAGTGCGATTCCAGTCATTCCCTTGCTTGGAGAAGGGCCTCCACTAGTGACATACCCAACTATCTCATCGTTGTCCTCTGGACCATCCATGACCATATGTCCGGGACGAGGTGATGGGCCCCTTTCGAGGCATTCTAGCCCCCAGAGAATAGAGTCACTTTCCTTTGATTCAGCCAATGATTCTCGGCCGATGAAGTCATGGTCCATGTCCAATCCAAATGGAACTGCAGTTTGGAGGGATGACCTTGCTAGGAAGTCAACGGGGAATATTTCACTTTCTTGCCGTAGTCCTGGCCAGAGGAAATCCTGCCCAGAAAGCAAGTACCCTTTCTCCAGCCTGAGGGTATCCCGGGCTCCCAAACCCGCGGGAGTAACGTCAACATGAGAAAATAGAGCACCCCAGAGGGTTGACGCATCTTCGTTAGGAATGAATATCTCGACGCCCCGCTCTCCCGTATATCCAGTCCCCTGGATCCATCCCGGAATTTCAAGAGGGTTCGACATTATTTCCTGGCATCTAAATCTCCTAACGACATTTCCCCCGCCTAGTACATCTTGAAGAATTTCTCTGGAATTAGGGCCTTGGAGTGCTAATATACTAGTCTCTGAAGACAAATCTTCGATTTCGATTGAGCCGTCTCCCGGGAGATGAGCCTCGAGCCAATCCATTACTACCTTGACCATAGTGGAGTTTGGGACTCCCAGGACCTCTTCTTCACTATTAACAGCGAAAATCATGTCGTCGATGATGTTGCCTTCATGATCGAGGAAGTGAGTGTACCCACAACTCCCGGGTTGGAACTTCATATACTCCTGAGTGGATACAGAACTCAACCATGTTCGAACTTCATCCCCACGGAAACGAAATAGGCCCATATGAGAAACATCGAAAAGACCTGCTGAATTCCGAGTCGCCAAGTGCTCTTCCTGAATCGAGGAGTACCAAATTGGCAATTCATAACCATGGAAATCGACCATCTTCGCTCCTGCTGAGATGTGCGATTGGTACAGCGCAGTCCTCACGAGAGTTTCACCCATGCAACTTACCGGAGTTAGGCGGTGGAAAAACAACTCGGATAATGGGAAGGCTGTGGGAAAAGCAACAATTACAAGAGTTTAAATATGTTGATTATGACTATACAACTGGAGGTTGATATGATGAAAAGGAGTATTACGAGAAAATCTGAAGTGACCAAAAAGAGCACCGGGAGTAAGCAACGAAGAGGGATAACGACTAGTTCTAGGCCATCTAAGGCCAGAAGCACAGAGAGCATGGCAGGTTCATGCGAGGTATGTGGAGGGACATCATGGGATGCCGACAACATCAGGGGCGAGACCGTATGTTCCGATTGTGGCTACGTAGCTTCTGAGAACATGATTGATCCAGGAGCAGAGTGGGTCAATCACTCGAATGGCGATGATAGGAGCAGAGTAGGGGCACCGTCGACACTGACTCTCTCAGATAAGGGGCTATCAACTGAAATTCGAAGGTCAGACCTTACTTCCGGAGGGGCCAGAAAACATGGACTCTCAGGAAAAGCCCTTAGAGACTGGAGAAGGAGGCAGCGAATAGACCAACGGAGCAAGACAAGAGATAGTCGGAGTAGGAATCTTTCCGTTGCAATGCAATTCATCCGGGATCGTGGAGATCTGCCACCCCAGATCGAACAGGAAGCAGCCTCCCTATACAGGCACTCGGTGGAAAGGGGCTTGGTTACAGGCAGAAGCATCAGGGGGGTCACGGCTGCCTGCGTCTACATTGCGGCCAGGGAAGCCAGAATCCCGAGAAGGATAGAAGAAATCGGCAATTCTTTTGACATGGTTTCTGATGTAGAGGAGAAGGAACTCAAGAGGACCATAAGACTAGTGGCTAGGAGTCTGGGGGCACACCATATCACTGGACCGGAGGAATACTTCGAAAAGTTCCATTCTGATTTAGGACTGCCTCCGGAGGTGTTGGGAATAGCCAGAGACATCTGGGGCGAAGTGAAAGAGAGCCTCACTTGGCAAGGGAAGAAGCCTTCGGGAGTTGCAGGGGTGATTCTTTATTGGGCGTCTCAGAAGAGTTCATCTTCGAGAACCCAAAGTGAGGTTTGCAAGGTTGCTGGAATTAGTGAAGTAACACTAAGGGGGCTTTTGAAGATTCTGGGCCAACATGTAGATGGTTGATTAGGCACGACACATACAAATCTAATTCGGCCGGGGGTAGTCTCGGTGGAATAGTGAGAATAGGAGTAATTGGATTCGGCACAGTGGGGAGAGCAATAGCTAATGGATTAGGTGGCGCGCATGAGATTGTTATTCATGATCCATCACTGGATACAATAATTTCTGATGTCACTGAAAACACTGAGATGGCCTACATTTGTGTTCCAACGCCAACTGATGAGATCTCAGGTGCTTGTGATATCAGTATCGTTAAATCAGTGATTGAACAGATGCCAGATGGTTTTTCTGTTGTCATAAAAAGTACTGTCATCCCAGGGACAACACAACGATTTCATGACCAGTTTCCAAAATTGAAAGTGGCGTGCTCGCCTGAATTCCTGAGGAGTAGGACAGCAAATATTGACTTTCTAGAGCAGGATATTCTGGTTGTTGGGACACATCATGATGATCTCGCTGAGAAAATTCATCGGCAACACAAATCTGCTGGAATATTGACTGGTGAGAGGGGATTTTTTCAAGTCAGGCCTACTCAGGCCGAATTAATCAAATATTTCAAGAATGTTTTTTTGGCAACAAAGGTAATCTTCGGAAATCAGTTTCAAGATATTTGTCTTCAACTTGGTGAGGATTGGTCTGAAATTAAAGAAATAGTCACGCATCCGCAGAAACAACAAATTGGATCGTCCCACTTGGATGAGTTGCCTCATGGAAAAAGGGGTTTTGGAGGGGATTGCCTCCCAAAGGATACTCTGGCCTTGTATACTGAACTCACGAGAATGGGGATTGAATATGAATTAATCCGGGCGGTGATTGAAGATAACCTAAGAATTGGTGAGGAGAGTCATTGACTTTTCTCATTGACAGATTGCCTGATTCGATCGACGTGCCCCCTACCGAGGCCTCTAACTTCGCAACCTAATTCAAAGAATCTTCTGATCTTATGGTCATCCAATATACAGAAGCAATCGATAATTGCAAGTGGTCCCCCGGCCCTGCTAACTATATCCGAGGGTTCAATATCTAGATAATGAGAATGGGGGACTGCCAATACTATGGCATCCATCCCTTCAAGGGCACAATTTAGATCTGGATTGATTTGCAACTTAGAAAGTGAAGTCTGATTCTCAAAGAAATTCATCTTCGAATGGGGATCAGAACTCTGATGTTCAAACTCTGGCCAGTCTCTGACATATGGGTCATGAATTGAGATCTTGACTTCAGATTCTGCGAGCTTCCTGACAACAATCTCAGAACCGCTATATCTAGTATCGCCAACATCCTGGCGATATGAAGCACCACAAATCAATACTTGAGAGGCTGCAATTTTCTTGCCCATATCTGTCAAAGATTGCAGTGTAATTTCTGCTGCTCTTAGTCCCCGTTTATCATTGATGTCTATTGCAGAAGGAGTGATGTGGAAAATCTCATCTTCGAAACCTAGAATGTTGCCATAAGACCAATATCCTAGGCCACCATCTTTTGGTAGGCAGTATCCTCCAATTCCCGGTCCGGGAAAGAGGATATTACTATGAGTTGGGCGTACCTTTATTGCCTTGATTACTTTATCGATATCTACTCCATTTCTCTCTGCAAAGGTACTCCATTCGTCAGCAAAGGCAAGTATTGTGGCGCGATAAGAATTTTCCATTATCTTCGTAGTTTCTGACTCTATTGGCCGGTCCATTACGGTTAGTGGAAAATCTTCGGTGTTGAGTACTTCTCGCAGAAATTTTTCTACTCTTGCTCTAGATTCTTGGTTGACACCCGAGCAAACTCTCCAGAAATCTCTTATTGAAGAGACGTATTCCTTGCCGGGCATAACTCGCTCAAATGAATGGGCAAGAAGGGGGTCACTCTCAATTCCTCGAGAAGAAAAGGCCTCCTTCAATATTGGTAGAGCGACAAACTCTGTAGTCCCGGGGGCCACGGTTGTTTCAATTAGAGTAAGGGCATTTGCTCTTTTCTTGTTTCCTATTGTTCTCATAGTCTCCTTTAATGCCTTGACATCGGCAGTTCCATTTCTGACATTTCCAAATTCATTTTTGATGTAGTCACATTGGACATCTACAATTATGCAATCGGCGAGCGAGATACAGTCACTACTAGGGGTTGATGTGAACGTCTTCTTTTCCGTGACTGTTCTGTTAATTATCTCTGACACTTCGGGATCTTCGGCTTCCAAGGGGCTTTTTCCAGAGTTGATTACTGGTATTTTCCAATAGCTTCGAACAGATGGCCTTTGACAACCGATTACAAATTTTCCGGGAGAATCGGCGACAATGGCAGCCATCACAATTCCGACGAAACCCATCCCCATTACTACAACAATCTCATCTCCTCTTTTTCTTGCTTCTGAAGCTAGTTCGGAAACACGAGCGAAGTCGACATGCAATTCTTCAGAGTCTGGAATTCGGAATTCCTTTCCATCAGGGGAATATGAGAAATTATTTGCCATTGAAAACACCAAAAACTAGTAGCGATATTCTTCCTTCTTGAAAGGTCCACCCACTGGGACATCGATATATTCTGCTTGGTCATCGCTAAGAATTGTCAGCCTTGCTCCGACTTTTTCCAGATGTAGCTTGGCTACCTCTTCATCCAAATACTTCGGCAGTGTTTGGACGTTTCTCCCATATTTTCCTCGGTTTCTCCACAAATCAATTTGGGCAAGGGTTTGATTGGCGAAACTATTGGACATCACAAAACTGGGATGTCCCGTGGCACACCCTAAATTGACAAGCCTTCCTGATGCAAGTAAATACATACTATTTCCAGAATTGAATGTGTATCTATCAACCTGGGGTTTAATGTTTGTATGCTTGACTCCACTATCGGCCAATCTATCAACTTGGATTTCATTATCAAAGTGCCCAATATTGCAAACAATGGCCTGATCCTTCATTTTCTCCATGTGCTCCAATGTGATGACGTCCTTGTTCCCTGTCGCAGTGACATAGATATCAGCAATACCCAATGTATCCTCTACTGTTTGAACTCTGAAGCCTTCCATTGATGCCTGAAGAGCGCAAATAGGATCAATCTCAGTAACAATTACCTTTGCGCCATTAGCCTTTAGTGCTTGGGCGGATCCTTTTCCCACATCGCCAAATCCACAAACCACGGCGGTCTTCCCAGAAATCATAACGTCTGTAGCCCGTTTTATTCCATCGACCAATGATTCTCGACATCCATAAAGATTGTCAAACTTTGACTTAGTTACTGAATCGTTGACGTTGATTGCTGGGAACAATAGAGATCCGTCGTCAACCATCTGGTAAAGCCGATGGACCCCTGTAGTAGTTTCCTCAGAAACGCCAAAGCATTCTTCCACGAGAAGAGACCAAAAATTAGGTTGCTCTGAATGAACCTTCTGTAATAGGTCTTTAATGCACTGCTCTTCGTGATTTGACGAGGTTGAAGAAACCCAATCATCCCCATTCTCAAGTTCGAAACCTTTGTGAATAAGTAATGTAGCATCCCCTCCGTCATCTACAATTAGATTTGGCCCCTTGCCCCCCTCATGACTCAAGGCGGCGAAAGTACAATCCCAATAATCTTCCAAAGACATGCCTTTCCATGCGAAAACTGAAACGCCCGAATCGGCAATAGCAGCTGCAGCATGATCTTGCGTGGAATATATGTTGCAACTTGCCCACCTTACAGTAGCACCCAATTCGACTAGTGTTTCTATCAGAACTGCTGTTTGGATTGTCATATGCAGCGAGCCAGTAATTCGGACACCATCGAGTGGTTTTTCTTCCGAATATTTAGCCCTAATGGCCATAAGTCCGGGCATCTCATGTTCTGCGATATCAATTTCCTTTCTCCCGAATTCGGATAAAGAGATATCGGCAACCAGGAATTTCTCAGCCTGAATTGTAGTAGTCTCCGTGACTCTCATGTGTTGTTCCCAAAGACTCACTCTTTTGTATCTTTGTTTGGACCTCTTGGAGTATTATTATGCAGCAATTATACTCGAGAAGAAATACAAATTTCTCAGTAGTTTTTTTCTATGGCTCTAGTATATTATTACTGAATAATGGTTATACGGATACCCCATTGGTATCTTCAATGTGAGCAGGGAATTATTGCAAAATGGGGGACGTGAAGAAATTGGGGTGGTGAGCAACGGAGAAGAAGATGTGCTAGCCAGACAAAGAAGCGACAGGGAACTACGTAGAGTCAAGGAGTCATTCTCCTACCTCTTAGGAAGTCATATTGTACGTTCTGTTAAGCAACCCTGGAGAATACCCCTACTCGTAATCACTGTGCCTAAATTATTGCTGGAGAAGATTAGGAAGAAAACTGAAAAGTCTCCTTTTGTTGGTGTTGTAGAACGCAAGAAAACGGGTGAGGTTCGGAATTCAATAGTTTTTTTCCCGACCAATGGAGTTGGGCTTGGACATTTCACTAGGCTATTGGCGATTGCTCGAAGAGTCAAAAAGATTGACCCCCAGACAGAGATTGTTTTCTTCACGACAATGCCAGCATTACAAATCCTAGAGAATGAAGGCTTTGCCTCATATCATCTCTCGAGTAAGTATGTCTTCGAGGAGATGAGTTCCAAGACATGGAATATAATGTGTGAAGAGATGATGAGTTTGGTTTTGGACAACCATAGGCCCAAGGCATTCGTTTTCGATGGTTCTTATCCCTACAGGGGAATGTTGGATGCAATTAAGGGGCGTAATGATTTGAAGAAATTATGGGTCCTAAGAGGAAATTTCAAAGCACGCTCTAAAGCATTGCCGAATGATAGTTTTGAGCATTTTGATACAATGGTATTCCCCGCTGATGCAAGAAATGACTCGATCACAACGAATGAGGTAAATGTTGATTCACTAGAATGTGGCCCTATCGTAATGCTCGAAAAAGAAGAATTGGTCCAAAGAGAGATTCTCCTGGAAAGGCTCGGATTACCAATTAACGCCACAATCGCATATATTCAATTGGGTGCTGGAAAAATCAATGATATTGAAAGAGATATGCGAGTAATCTTAGACGCTCTAATCAAATTTGATGACTTGTATGTGGTTGTTGGAGAGTCGATACTGGGGGGCAAGATGGAATATAAACATCCAAGAATAAGAGTAATCAGAGAATACCCCAATTCCATGTATTACCAATCCTTTGATTTTGGGATATTAGCAGGGGGGTATAATTCATATCACGAAGCAATAAATTTCTCATTACCGGCAATATGTTTACCCAATATGGAAACAGGAAGAGATGACCAATTATCTAGGGCTAGAACGGCAGAAGAAGCAGGGTGCATGATTGTTGTTGAAAAGGTAAATAGAGAGTCAATAGAAGAAGCTCTGGCAATAATGATGAATCCTGAAGAAAGAGAGAAAATGATTGAATCGAGTTATGATTTGGTAGTAAGAAGCGGTGCTATTGAGGTAGCGGAAATAATTTCCAGAGATTAATTATTGGAGAGATTGATTGATGAAATGCTAGCAGGAATAGGATTATACTAGTTGCCCACCTAAGTCTGGACATGGAAGACATGGGGTCGTTGCTTTCTATGCCAGTTAGTTTTGTCAAGTCGGCACAGAAAAGAGGCTGGAACGCAATAAACTTCCGAGTCTCACCCAATTCTGTATACCTGATCCAAGACGAGTGGAGAGTCAAGTTCACTCGAGAGGAGAATGAGAAGAAGTTCTGGACCCTTGAGAGGGCTGGAGAGAATGGCTGGATAGGGATTCACAAAGTCTTCCACCCCGGAAGTTCCAGGCTGGAATGGGTCTTGGTCACATTCAAGAAGATAATGGTGAATTTTGAGAGGATGAAGTTCTCTCGGGTTGAAGAGGACTAAAGCAATTATTGATTGTTAAGAGTTGTTTTTTCAATCATATCTGCCATCGAAATAGCAGCGATGTGCCACTGGTCCTTGCCACGAAAGATTGTTTTTCGCCAGACGCCATCATCGGAGAATTCGAACACTGTGCTCTCGAAAGCCTTCTTACCCCAACCAGTTGTAGTTTCTAGTACCTTCAATTCGCCATTGCCGTTTCGAACTAGGTCTATTCCTGTGAAATTTAGAGAGAATCTCTTAGCGAAGGATAATGAGTAATTCAATATCTCATTTATTTCTGAGTTCGTTTCCTTGATTGGCTCGACAATACCAGAACCTGAAGCAAAGGGTAAATCTGTTCTATTGTATCTCTTCAAGACCCATGCATATCTCATATTTATTAGTACAATTCTCCAATCATTTTCGTTTCCCGGTAAGAAATCTTGCCACAAAACATAGTCTTTCTGGACTAGGCCAAGATTTCTAGAGTCGTATCGAGGCAATCCAGAATCTGAAAAGACGATTCTGGCCTCTACTATTGCATCTTCAGGAGATTCTAGGAGACGAATGTTGCTTGAAGCAGCCCCCTCGTTCGACTTGGAAATTAATGGGAAATTCAATTGGTTAATGGAAGATAAGGCTGATTTGAGATCTGTGAAGATTCTAGTTGGGGGTAAAAAATCAGAATATAATTTAGTCTGTCGAACCTTCTCATCATAGACCAAGAGTCCTATCTTTGAAGGCATGAATGTAGAAAGATTATGATTCTGCAGATCTTCTATCATTTTCCTATTTGGAGCTCTATTGATCAAATGGTCTGGATGAATATAGACAAATACGTTTTCCATATCGGGAATTTCATTGGCATGAGAAAATAGCCTACACTCAACATCTCTAAAATCCAACATAGATTCAATGAATAAACGACCCCACCCGTGCCTATCATCGTAAGAAAATATGAGGGGGTTTACATCCTCTTTTTCATTGCCTTTTAGGAAGTCATCGCCGACTAATCGGGACACTAAGGATGCCTTTCTTCCAGAGGTCGGGAGATTTCTATTTTTGAGTTCTGAACGGAGCGAAGAGTTTTCTCTACACTCCCACGATTGGGTTTCCACGGAGGTAATAATTGGCGATTACTATTCAGATTTTCTGAATTGAACATTTAGAATTTCTGAAAATCACCGATATGTTTTGTAAACAAGACCCCCCTATCAATCGGGAATCGTGAAATAATGGCTACTCAGGGAAGACTCATGGGGAGTCGGGAGAATGAAGTCCCATATGGGTCGGCGAAAGACTCGCAAAAATCTCAAAGTCGAAATAAAAGGGAGTTACTTAGGGTCAGGAGTTCGATAACCTTTGAACTTGCGACACTATTTATCAAGGCCATTGAAAGGCCCTGGAGATTGCTTTGGCTGCCAATTAGTATCATAAGATTGGCAATAATTAGTATCCGAAGAAGTCCTAGTGAGAGGGATACAATAAAATTTTCAGAGAATAGCCTTGCAGATTCGAGCAGAAGGGAGTGTGTGGTCTTTTTCCCCACCAATGGAGTAGGTTTAGGGCATTTCACCAGAACTCTAGCAGTAGCTAGGAAATTGAAGAAAGCAAAACCGGACCTTGAGATTGTTTTCTTTACAACTATGCCGGCTTTGCATATTCTCAAGAATGAGGGTTTTCCGGCATATCATGTACCTGGCAGGAAGATGTTTGAGGATATGGGGTCAAACGTTTGGAACTCAATTGCAGATGATTTGCTGACGTCAGTTTTCTCCATTCATCGTCCGAAGGCGTTCATCTTTGATGGATCATACCCTTATAGGGGGATGTTGAACGCAATCAAAGATCAGGGCAATATTTGGAAAGTTTGGATAAAAAGAGGATCTCTGAAGAAGGAAAATGTGAGTATTCCACTTGATAGTTTTGGTCATTTTGATTCCATCGTTAGACCTGGCGATATTGTCGGGGAAGGAGATCTAGATGTAGTACCAAAATCTGCAGTAGTCGACACTGACCCAGTAATTCTACTAGATACGGAAGAGTTGTTGCCTAGAGAAGATTTGAGGAGAAGGTTGGGGATCCCGGACGAAGGTTTGGTGGCATACCTGCAACTAGGTGCAGGAAGAATAAACAATATTGAGTCTGATATTGCAATTGCAATTGAAGAATTGAAAAAGAGAGATATTTGGGCAGTAATAGGCGAGTCGATCATAGGATCGAGGGCAACAATCTCTTCAACGGAGAAAATAAGGGTTCTCAGGGATTACCCCAATTCAAGATACTACAACTCATTCGATTTCTCCATCCAAGCGGGGGGTTACAATTCATTCCATGAGTCAATCAGGTATTCTCTACCAGCGATTGTTATTCCAAACACGAAGACTGGTGCTGATGACCAAATGGCAAGAAGTTTGGAGGCAGAGAAAGCAGGTTGCATGATTGTTGTCAGAGAGGTTTCGACGAAGACAATGGGTGAAGCTATTTCGAAAATCGCCGAAAAGGAGGAAAGGAGGAAAATGTGGGATGCGGCGGCAGAGTTACATAGGCCCAATGGAGCGGATCAGATTTCCAGATTTATTCTGGAAAATTGTAATATTAACTAATCACATTTACAAAATCAGAGTGCAACGATTTGTAATTATCACTATTGAGAATGTCGCTCATATCCCATGACTTCATTTCATTTATCTCGAATGCATCCATTGTCTGCAGAAGAGAAGTGATTTTTTTCACGGTAGATTCTCGATATTGCTCAATAATTAGTTTTTCCGATTCTGGATTCCATCTCTCGATCCAATCTAATGAATGGAGATTGCCCCTAACTCTATTCTTAAGTGAAATCATCTTTCCATGCTCGCCATCGTACTTGGAAGAAATATAGGTTAAGACGTTCTCATGCTTTATTGGGAATTGAGATAGGTGGAGAATCGCTTCTTTGATTGAAAATAATTCGTCCAGAGTGTTCCCATCCAGTTTCTCCCCTTTTACTGTTAAATCAAGAAGAGTCTTTCTAAAGCACTTCCAGCAATTTCTACAAGGTTTCTTCCATTTCCCCCTGATACATGACTGGGAGAGTTTTCCTATTTCCGTTCCTGAACAAATAATACTTGTTCCGACTTCACTTATTCCTGCTACAGGCAAGTTTAGTGGAATACCTGCAGCTTCGAATAGGGAACCCCATAATCGGAAGTGATTTCCTTCGGGATAATGGCGATACTCTCGATGACCTATCCCATATGCAGATTCCATTATTGTTCCGAAAGCGATGCTATTGAAAGAAGCCAAGTCGGCTAATAGAACTGCAGGAACCGAATTTGCCAGATCGACAGGAAATCCTATCGGGCTACGAAGGTACTCAAGATCAGATTTCACAGAATGTACTTCAAAACCTAGTTCGATTAGTTCGGAGCAGATTTTGTATGGAGCATCCTTGTCATATAGTGAACGTCCGCTGATTGGCCTATCGAGGAAAACTGGAACTGTGTCACTAGGCATTATCGAAAGAGCGGCACTGGAGTCAACCCCTCCGCTATATGCAATAGCCGGACGAGAGTCCGAGATTGGTCGCCACGGTTCAAGAGAGTCATCGACAGGTCCGACACTGAATCTACTAATTACTTCAGTCGATTTGAAGAATCGATGGGAAATAGGCCGAGGAAGCTCAAGTCTCTTTCCAATAAAAGGAGAACATAGCAAAATAGATACCAAAGCAAAATGATCAGGGTGTAATTCTGAAAAGGAAAATCCCTTAGGGAGAGAGACGGAACAGGATTGTTTGTCCATTCTATACTTTTCACTGGGATTTATTCTGTCGTCTGAGTCCGGGTGAAAAAAGATTTGCAATAGTCCATTGTTTGATTTTGCCGAAACACGCATTGGAAAGCCTCTCAATGATTGAACATTTCCCAATAGCTGTCAACTGTTAACTCCAATCCGCTCATCACATTGATAGATGGTTCATATTCTAAAAATTTCCTTGCCAGAGAGATGTCAGCGTGAGAGTGCAAGACATCCCCCAGTCTTGAGTCTTCGTAGACAGGGGAAATTTTTGAAATCTCGGACTTCTTCTGAGATAGTAGATTATTCAGATGTTCAAGAATTTCATTGATAGAAATGCGACCGCCGCAAGCAATATTGTAGACTCGATTATGTGCACTTTTCTTTTCCGTGAATAAAGATGCTAAGTTTGCCTCGACGACGTTGCTGACAAAGGTAAAATCCCTTGATTGGTTTCCATCTCCGAAAATTACTGGGGACTCTCCATGAATTAATGCCTTGGCAAATTTGGGAATAACTGCGGCATACATTCCTTCTGGATTCTGCCTGGGTCCGAAGACATTGAAATACCGTAGGCCAATCATCTCCATAGAATACAATTCATGGAAAACTCGGGAATACATTTCTGAAACTCTTTTTGAAACGGCATAAGGAGAAAGAGGAGTACCAATTATCTCTTCTACTTTCGGCAGAGATTCCTCGTCCCCATAACAAGACGAGCTCGAGGCGAATACAACTCGACTAATTCCATTTTTTCTGGCGGCGTTGAATACGTTTAGAGTCCCAGTAACATTGTGAGAATTTGTCGTAATCGGATCATCCACCGATCGAGGCACTGATCCTAGTGCTGCTTGATGGCAAACAAGGTTACAACCAGAAATATTCTCCATACAGGTTTCATAATTCCTTATGTCCCCCTCAACGAATGTGAAATTTTCATGAGTGAGCATGTGCCTAATATTGTCAATTGAACCAGAAATTAAATTGTCCAAACAGATGACCTCGCATCCCAATTCAATAAGTGCGTCACAAATGTGAGATCCAATAAATCCAGCCCCACCTGAAACGAAGACCCTCGACATATTACAACCCCGATAATGTCTAGGATGGATTAGGTTAAGATTCCACCTATCAGAAATTTTCGATGACTGTGGGCTATATTATTGCCTTGGCATATATCTCCAATAGCCTTTCAATCATTTTCTCTTGGCCAAACTTTTGCCTTGTCTGAATTGCAGCTAGGATTGAGGCATTTTCCATCCAGTATTCATCGGAAAGTACGTTAACTATTTTCTCTGAGATTTCTGATGAGTCTGAATTTTCACATAATATTCCTGTTTTACCATCTATGAAAGTCTCCCTGGATCCTCCGGCATCTGTGGAGACCACGGGCACCCCCATTGCCAAAGACTCAATCAAAACGTTAGGAAGGCCCTCGACTCTAGAAGTAAGTAAGAAGAGGTCGAATCTCTCTAGCCAAGAAGATACTTCGAAAGATTGGCCAACCAGATGTATTCTTTCATTGAGCTCCAATTGTTCTATTTCTAGTTTGAAAGACTCGAATAGTTGCCCCCCTCCAACCATTATGAAATGTGAATTTGGAATTCTTTGCATCACCTTCTGAGCTATTTCTATCCATAGTTCAGGCCTCTTCTCAGGAACGAAGCGGAAAACCGTTCCGATTACTGGAGAGTTGGATGGAATATTGAAATCTCGAATTTCTTTCTGAATCAATTTAGCATTTGGATTTAGTACGTTTTCAAAGTCTACACCATTGTAAATAATCTCGAAGCTAGACATTGGCAAATCTAACCAGTCAGAGTAGCTTTTGGCCCCAGATTTACTATTATGAGCCAGAATGGCCCGACCAGTTCCCATTATCTGCTGGTATGACCGTGCGAGATGCTTCTTACCGTATGTGTGCATCTTGGTCTTCATATCGGGCCTCTGTGAACGCGCAAACATGACTAAATTAGGAACTCCTGCAATTAATCCTGCAATTCCGGAAAAAACATTCATGCTGTCTTGCCAAGAGTGGATGAGAGAAGGTTGGTAAATAGAAAATTGATTCTCTAACCTTCTAATACTACGGGAAATGTTGGCAGGAAGCAAATTCAACAGATCATCAATTTCTTCGCTATCCTCTGAGAGAAGACTTCTTGGATCATTATTTACCCCGTACTCGGTAATATTGATTCCCAATTGGTTTACATCACCCTCAAATGTCCCGGCTTGGCCACGTGAAGGATCAATCTGGTTACAGAATAATCTAACCTCTGACCAATCTTTGGCGGACATCAGACCTCTGAGGCAGGATACTACCTGTCTTTCTGCACCACCAAGTCCTAATGACGAAGATAGCATGGCAATTTTCCTTTGCCATTTCCAGTGTTCGTTATTCCTATTTGCACATTTCTTGATTACCTCTAGCAGGATAAGTTCGGAATACATCATATCGCCAATGATTTTGCCACTACTATCGATAAGTGAGTCGATTTCGAGGTCTGCTTTTGAAAGGGAAGTCTTGATCCGAATCAAAACCTCATCTGAATGAGGAATTTTTTCCAAAGAGCCGAAGGACTCAGAAAGACAACTCAGAGAAAAACCAATGTGATCGGAATAGGCAAATTTCTTAGCCAATTGATAGTATAACTCACTAGATGAGAAACGAGAAAATGCGAAGTCAATAATTTGATCTCTGTGTTCTATAAATGAGAAATCGTTAGCTAAGAAAATTGCTAGAACAAAACTCTCACGATCATGATTGTTCAGTGATAGAATTTCTTCGAATAAAGTCTCGGAAGAAGAATCCCCATTAACTCTAAGTTCTAAAGAGAATCTACGTTGCCATATTCTGTAAGATAGTGGTTCTATTTCGCACTCTCTTTGAAGAAGAGGAATTGCTAGGTGCAACAAGCCCAACCGAGAATAAGCCCTGATGATTTGTTTGTTAATTCTAGAATCTTCTGGGCTTAACTCAGAAGCGAGAATTAGGCTTTCCAAAGCTGATTCGGTTTTTCCTATAGAAAGAAGTGAGATTCCGATGCCAAGCAAGGCCTCGATGTTGTCAGGGTCAAGATCCATCAGAATCTGCCACCTAACCAATGCATCCTCGTGCTTTCCCATTCTGCCCAAAATTCTGCCAGAGAAAATCTGGAAACGGACGTCGTCTGGAGAAATATCCAGTAATTGGTTGACATAAATCTCAGCGCCGACGTAATCCCTATCATTCCAATGTAATTTTAGTAATGAGTACCTGGAGTCTATGTCGTCCCAAGATAATTGTGAGATCTTCTCATACCGGTCCCTAGATTTTTCAGTTTCACCCATAGAATGAAGTGACCTGGCAATGAATCTGTGAGAATCTATGTGCCTCTTCTCGACTGATAGTATTCTTTCGCACTGTTTTATGCAGTCGGGATAGTCTTTATTTGAATACAATGAGCGGATCAATAACAATCTCGTACTAATTTCTGAAGGGAAGAGAAGCAGGCGTGCATTGGCAAAAATCTTCAAATTTTCATGATCGCCTTCATAATATAGTCCTCTCAGATTATTCGTTTCAATTCCATCGAGATACTTTACCAAAGTTTTTCTATCTTCTTTTTCTATTCCAGTTGAAGATCTGCCCAATGAAGAAAGTGCCTCCAATACCTCTGAGATAGGCATTTCTTCAACTCTAGAGAAGTTTTGTGATTTTTTCTTTTGGGGTACAATCTTGATTCTTATTTCTCTTTCGAACTCGAAATCCTCATCTGCTTCTTGTCCGCGGAGATCAATAAATTCGAGTTGCGGGGAGAGAAGTTCAATTTGAGGAGGGGAGGGGGGGTGATCAATAAAATTGTCAATTCCAGGGAAAATATTTTCCCTTCGTGAATCATTAGAGACAATTGCCCAAATTAGCAGGATGAAGACTAGATATGTGGAGAAGAAAATAGTCAACTGTAATTCCGTGAGAAACATAATCTAAACACTTTTCATCCTAGTTCTACTTTGGAGAGACCTCGGAAGGTTCTTTTCTATCGAAGAACACATCCACTACGTCGGATGGGTTGCCAATCGCCTTAATCTTACCATTGTCCAGGAGAATTATTCTATCACACATTTCTATTAACAGATTGAAGCTCTGAGAGACTATCATTACTGTTGAAGCGTGTTCAATCATATCCATAATGAGTTTCTGTGACTTCTCTTTGAAGGTTGGGTCTCCAACCCCTAGAACTTCGTCAATTAGCAATACATCGGGCTTGAATGATGCAAGGCCCGTTATCCCAAGCCTTGCCTTCATTCCAGAAGAGTATGTTTTCATTGGCTCATCAATAAATTCATGTAACTCAGAGAAATCAATCATTTCAGGCATCATTTCCTCGACATCTGATTCCGGTATTCCAAGCATGCTGCCATATAAAACCAGATTTTCACGACCAGTTAGAGACGCCGAGTAACCTGTTCCTACTCCAGCCAATAAGAAGGGATTGACACTGGACAGAACTACTCCTTTAGTTGGCCTAAAGATTCCTGCCATACATAGCATGAGGGTGGATTTTCCAGAGCCATTCTTCCCAATTACTCCTAGCATTTCACCACGATGCAATGTGAAATTGATTTCGGAAAGAGCTGAGTATTGACGGTGCGGGCCGAAGATTTTCTTCCCAATAGGGCCAGTGAGACTTCGAATAGTAGATTTGTAGCCATCGCTCATCACATAGGAAAGTCCAACATCCTTTGCAACGATTAGTGGTTCATTCATATTGACTGAATCACCCCCGCCTCATACTTCTTGAAAACGCACATCCCCAGGAGCAAGACAATAGATGATGTTAGAAAAGCAACATATACACTATGGGTGGAAACAGGGGGAGGGGTGCCATCGAGACCATAACGAAAAAGAGAGAGGAATACGGCAAGAGGATTTGCATACAAATATGGTTCCCAGTAGCTTACAGGGATTCTAGGTCCGAAGTAATCCTCGTAGCGCCACAGGATAGGGCTTGCGAAAAATAGGCCGGTGTATATGTAGCGCATGAAAAGTCCGACGTCCTTATGAATTGAATTTGGACAGCATAGTAGCCAGCCAACTCCCTGGCCGAGAATAAGTGTTCCAAGAATTCCCAGAGGGGCTAGAAGAGTATATCTGTTGACTTCGAATCCATATTTGAAAAGTAGTGGAATAAGAACGATCATGCTTAGAAGGAGGATAATAAATTGAGAAATAAGATTAGAAATTGCAAAAATCTCCCGGGGAAAATACATCTTCTTAATTAAGCCGAGATTCCTTGTGAGACTATCGGTTGTCCCCTTGGAAGCATCCCTGAAGAATCCATACAGAAGAATCCCTCCAAAAAGCCATAGTGGTTTTCTTGCGTAACCACCCCTCCACAGAACTATCAAGAGATAGTAAACCAGACATTGGAGGATTGGTGCCAATAAAGACCAGACGTAACCCAACAGAGAACCACGATACTTGTTCTTCAGATCCCTCTTTACGAATTGTCCGATCATATACTTGTATTTCGCAGTATTATTGATGATTGCACTGGGGCCGGAGAAAAAGGGAGCAGACGAGTTGAGTTGTTTCAGTTTTGGATGATTATCCTCATTTCTCAATAAAACACCCCTCTATTTCTTTACTAGGTGAATCCACATCTGCCTCGCCCGTTCATCTACCTCTATCTTGTCCAACAATGGGCCGACATTTGATTCAGTAAATGCCCTCTCAATTGATAACAGGTCGAAATCTTTCAGGAAAGGCCGCATTAGTTCGTTCAGATCGTAATATTTTGAAATGTAACGAGTTTGCATATCCTCCCTGTAGTAATCAAGAAGGTAAGTTGGTACACATGACAGTGGGTGCTTTAGAATCAGAGAACCGCCCGTATTTAGAAGACTTGAGCAACATTTTGAGAAAGAGTCTAATTCAGATTCTGTAGTTAGATACTGGATAAATCCTATTCCCAGAATATAGTCGCAGTTCTCGACATCAATGAAATCGGAAAAATTGGCCCCATTGCAGACCACCCCATGTAGATTTTCTAGACCCAGTGTGGTCGCTTGATTATTCAAAAATTCTATATTTTTTTTGATAAAATCACAAGCGAAAATTGCTTTGGTATTTGTTTTCTGGGACAGTTGTATTGAATGCCTCCCAGTACCACACCCTACATCGATAATTACATCGTCTGGGGAGATATCTATTCTAGATAACAACCATTCAAGTTCAACTGAGTCTGTTAGAGCAGATACGTCTTCGCCGTATCTCCATGGATCGTGCCCGTCAACATTTGATGATCTAGACTCAAAAATCTTGAAAATCTCATCATCTGAAATTATTATTCCCCCTCAGAATTTGAAATGCGAATCATCCACTTGGGATGGAAGTTGGTGAACGCTAATTCCCGTTCCGGCGTCAACGATTACAGTATTTGTGAAAAAGAGATGTTTGAATCGGGTCCAATCACCGGATCGGGACCCAGGAATTGGGAGAACCCGCAGACCCAACGGCTTCTGCAGAACTGAAGAAAGTGAGAAGAGATCCAAGAGGAAACCACCAATTAGCTTTGTAGAACCTCTGCTGACTATTGGGAGCATATCAATCCCACATCCACAGGTAGTTGATGTTAGCAGTAGGTCGCTAATCCCGCAAGTACCATCAGCAAATCTCTGACCTAATCTTGAGTCCTCCAGAACGGAGTACATTATTCCATTAAATCCAGTAGTTGGAGAATCCATCTCATTTGCAACTTCTTTTATTATTCTAGTCAAGAAAGTATGAAAGAATAGAGTTCCGCTCATTCCAAATCTGAAAATAGGATCCCCCCGTGAACGAGCTAGATTACCCAACTCCTCGATTACTTCGACGACGCTCTGATCCTCGAGCGGATATGGGAATGGTGCCAGAGATAGATCGATCCCTAGAAATTCAAGGCCAGAATCTTCAGAAATATCCTTGCAGATTTTGTAAATATCGGCACAAATAGACTTCAATTCATTCTTTATTGCTTCACGAATTGTGCCGAGAGAATTTCTACTGTTGGCACGAATGATTTTGAGTAAATTATCAACATACTCTAGCCCAACTGCAAACGATTCCCCTCGCTTGTTCGATGAATAAGGAAAGAATGGTGTGGGGCTTTTTAGGCATGAGGAAACGCCTACACGAAAATTATTGATTCCCCCATTCCCCGATGCAACATTTGAGATGAATTTTGAAATCGGGTCGATATGATTTGTATCAAGAGTCCAGTCATCTCCAACCAACTCAAAATTCACAAAGCCATTATCAGAATTTTGAATTATTGCCGACGCAGATTCTATCTGTGATTCATCGAGAGGGTCTTGGAATGTGCTAGAAAATCCCCATACGCCCATTGATTCTATTTTTCTAGAAGTCTCTACTGCGGATTCTGCGGACCAGTGTCTATTTGCAAAGGAAACCCTTCTAGTCCTTACTTTGTACCCTTCATCCTCAAACTTATTGCTCGATTTGACAAAATCTCCATGAGAATCGAGGTGTTCATGATCAATAAATGCAGTGATTGTACGAATCTTCGGTTTTGTCATCGGAGTTCCTCCACGGAAATTGAGCAGTCTGGGATTGGGAGGGGGAAGCCGTACTTCACTGTCTTGTAAGGATAAATATCTCCTGAATAATGATTATTGATGATTTTCTCTAGTGAAACTTCATGATTATCACGGAGTGACCAGAAATCTACTTCCGAATGGCTAAACTTTATCGCGGGGATTAGGGAAAGACCAAGTGACTTAGCGACCTCCATTCTATGCTGTCCATCCATAACAATACCAAATTCACGATCAACACAAATGGGAAGATTCCATATCTCCTCGGAAGTAATCTTTTCCATTAACCATTCCACCCTCTTCTGACTAAATCCTTCTACATGGCTCAGATCGGAAACCTCGACTAACTCAATTGTTGTCGGGATGCCCATTACACTTAATGACTGGAGGTACTGAAAATGAGTGTTGAATGTCCTAAATTCAGCTTCCATTGGAAGTTCAGAGGCTGAAACCTGTAATTGCAAAAAACGATCTGCAAGGGGTTGAAAATAATAAGTTGATTTGGGATCGTATCCGCCATTGATCGTTGCATTCATAATTAAGTCACTGCCCTCCTTATTGACGATAATTGCTCCGGCCATATCCCTCCATCCATCCATAGCCATTCCTCGCTCTCTTTCGCCCTTGTGGTAGCCAGAAATCATCCCCTCTTTGGAGAGAATTATAGAGTTGCTAGACTCAAAAGAAGCTGTATTTTTGGTGAAAAATATATTTTCTTCAAGTCCGAGATGAGAGATGAATGCTTCCAACGATTGCTGATTGAAAATACAGTCTCCTTCGATTATCAATGCTTCCCCATCTATTTCTGACAGCGCGGTTTGGGCAGAGAGTATGTTCTGATCATTAGCAAAATTTGAATTATGGACTACTTGTATGAATTCATCGGGTATTGATTCGGCGATTTCTCGGACTTCTTCGGACATATACCCGGTTACAATAAAAATTGGGATTTTCGAGGATTGGTTTCGGATTTGAGAAACTGTTCTTTCTAACAAAGACATCCCATCGACGTCCATTAGGCACTTGGGCGTCTCTCGATTAAAGCGTGTGCCGCGTCCTGCGGAAAGAAGGACTACAGCCACAACTTTATCGGTCTAAGCATACGATTTCAACGTTCGGTAATAAAGAAAATTGGTAAATTATAGGTTGAAATCTGCTTCTCTTCCAGTTTCACTCCAGATTTCTCTTGCCTTGCCTCTAAATTCTCTAATTAGTTCGTAGATGTGGACCCATCCAGAGCGTGAAAGAGATTTGCACCAGTCAACACCTTCCGGCCATTCGGGGTCTGGAGGACGAGGTCCGACGGCCCAGTTCTCTTCTGGATGAACTCGAGAGAAGGTCTTGTGCCTTGGTAGATTTCTAGTTGGTCTTGCGACATCAACGTATTTACCCAAGAAAGTGTCGGCCAAATTATTCTTCTCGTGCGGATCATAATCTAAATCGTAGAATTCCTCTACTGGTTCTTCATCCCAGCCATCGGGCCCCCAAGAGTTGTAGATGTACTTGTATCTTTGATTCCGAACCATGATTTTTGACATCGATCTCTTAGAAGGTTGATACAGTTTGGATGTTTGACCTGGGAAAAGAGTCTCAGCATATACGTACTCCTCCTTCTTAACAGGCTCTCCCTGGAGAATAAATCGCATTTGCTTCATGCTGAAAACCGTATCAATATTCTTCTTACCCTCATTACGTGTTGAGCACACCACAGGGACGTGGACGATTTCTTGATTGAGGTGGTAACCATAGTGGAAACGGGCCCCCTCGCCACAGAAGGCGCCATGATCAGAGGCAAACCAAACATCTGGAGTCTCCTCGGAGGGATAGTTATAGTGATCGAGTAGTTTGCCGATTGATTCATCAATCTCAGCATTGTATAAATCCTCACGAGTCACACGCTGTTGGCCGGCATATTTGAGATAGTGGGAACGGCGCCAGTTGGCTCCGTTACATTTGATGAAAACGAAGGCTTTCTTACCCCTTGATCGAGCCTCGTCAACAATCTCTGCTGCAAGCATAATTTGCTTCTCCCTAGTAGCATTCTTATCATCGAGAATCGCATGAGTCTTCACGCCTTCCCAGAGGCCGTAACAATTGGTAAATCCTGAGAAGTACTTCTTCTGCTCTGGCCTATCATGCATCACAATGTGACATTCGTAGCCCTTCTCCGCCATGTCTTTGAAGACGGTTTCCTGGGCTGGAATTGGGCTGGAATATTTGATATTCCTCCAATCGGTACTGCAATGCAATTCCCAAGATTGCTTCCCAGTCCACTCACAAGAGTGGCACATCACTGTTGTACCGGCGGGAGCGGTAGCATTTCGATACGTAGTGCCATATTTTGCCATTCTATCGACGACAGGAAATTTGTTGAAACCGCCATAAAGTTTCATCCGTCCAGTCCAAAGCCTGTCGGTTGCGACGTAAATTACGTCATTACCTGGCATGGTCATGCGAATAAATTCGCATATTCAAGTTTTCCTAGGTGGGTTCTATGAAAATTAACAATGTTCAAACTTAATTACTGAATACGCCGACATATACACCGGGTTCCGTCGAGTGTATTGTAGGGGAATGAGGTCTAATTTTGGGTCAAAATTTGAGGATTTCTTGGTTTTCCGGGAGGAAAATCGGCTCCGACTTGGCGGCTACAACGGAATTGGGCTTGGGGAAGTCACTCCGTGATCGGGGCAACACCCTACACCTAGTTAGTCCGGAGGGAAAGGTTGCTAGGGAATTCTCAGAGCATTCATTCTTCAGAAGATGGAATATTTCGGGACTACAAACTTTTTCTGGGGGTTTTTATGCAAGAAGGCTGGCAAGAAGTTGTCCCGAGATAGTCAGTTCAGATGCTATTCTGGTCGACTGGAGATTGGTAGGTGCTTTGAGTAAAACACTACAGAAAATGAAGATACCCTGGTTCATTATTGATAGGGGCCCTCCTGCTTACGACGGGATCCTTGCGTGGATTCAGAAAATCTTCTGGAAGCGAGCATGGAAAATAGCCCAATCATTCGCAAGTGGAGGATTTGTCGTCTCAGAAGGGCACAGAGAATTTGTAAGAAAAAATGCAAAACTAACGGATTCTCTGGAAATCTCTGTTATTCCGGCTGGAACGGACATAGAAGGCTTCTCTGAAAGGAAGAAGAAGATTGGAGATGAGTTGAAGATGGCCTATGTGGGTAGAGTAGATAGGAATAGGGGAGTTGATGGGATTGAGAAGCTTGCAAATAGGCTCAGAGAAATGGGGATTAATAGTACAATTTTTGTTGCAGGTGAAGGGGATATGAAAGAGCAACTAACATTGACACAGGGAAAAGATAGGGGCGTCGATATCCAAATTATTGGGAAGATTAGTAGAAAACAAGTTCGGAGACTATTGGAAGATTGCCACATTGGAATAATGCCTATGCCAGATAAAGAAATCTGGAGAATTTCGAGCCCTTTGAAGTTGGCAGAATATGCTGCAGCTGGCTTACTTACTATTGGGCCTGATCATATCGGAAATAGAATTGGCAGTGAGGAATGCTGGTCCATCCTAATAGATGGAGAGTGGCAAATTGATTGCATAAACAGAATAATCGAGATAAGGAACTCGGGGAAATGGGAAGAGCATGCTGAATCTGCTCGAGAAGCTGCAAAGAGGCTTGATTGGAGTCATATCGCGAAAACTATGGAGGACGATATGATGCGAATGGCGAACATCAATTGTTAGAATCTAGCCGGTGCTGTAACACTCTCTTTCGGTGATTTCTATCCGGAACCCATGAATTCAACCTCTTCCCTGCCAATAGAAGAATATGAGACATTATCAAAGAAAGGAGCCCTATTGAAAACTCCTTAGAGAACCTATTAGAAGAAGAAATTGGAGCCCCAATTACAATCAATCCGATTCCAAAGGAAGGGTTGCCGAGGGTTACATTACTCCACCAAATTACTGAGTAGCATATCATCATAAATGATGAAAATACTGCCCATGGAAAAATAAGATAGAAGTAGAATTGTGATAAGAAAATTCTCCTATAGATCTTTTCTGGAAAGAAGAGTAAATCCCGATTGGCCCATAGGGTACGGCTTATCCCCTGGGCTCTTCTGGTGCTTCTTCGCATTCTGGAAGAAAAATTGCCATCAATATTAGATTCTGTGAAGGTTACCTCAGGATCCATTATTGCTCTAAATCCATTTCTTC
>Ga0066836_10000210_pt1 | contig 25344 bp, 22 predicted proteins | sample ETNtaG_18_FD_71568 | JGI IMG/M metagenome (GOLD analysis project Ga0066836, IMG submission 71568) | Marine microbial and viral communities from oxygen minimum zone, Eastern Pacific Ocean - ETNP201302SV91 | ecosystem: Environmental > Aquatic > Marine > Oceanic | place: Pacific Ocean: Eastern... | reverse complement strand
TTCTCAATTGTACCGAAGAGGATTGGGCGCTAAGGATGGCTTGTGCTAAAGTTGTTGCTGATGACCGTGAGCGTGAGAAGCAAGAACGTGATGCGATATCGAAAAGAAGGCGGTAAGAATAGTAATAGCATGTAGTAGATAAAAGGGTTGTCTTATGGCAAGCACAGATGGAAACATACGGGTACATCTGAGTCTAATAGATAAAGGCTTTGCAAAAGCGATAGGTAAAGATGTCGCAGCCCTGAATGCTCTTGAAGCATCCGCAATGAGAAATAACAAACTTATGAGGATGCAAAATGACTTGCTAACTAATGAACTTACGAAAGCATTCGGAAGACTCGGAGCACGAGTTTCTGATTTTGGTGCGAGACTTGTCAAATTAAATTTGAAAGGTTTTACCCTTGAGTTGGGTGCTGTTACTGCTGGCTTACTGCTAATGAAAGCCTCTTTAGCAACTGGTCGTTTTATTGCTAATGCATGGGGCAAAACTATAGATTTTTTAAGAGGCAGTGTCGCTGGGTTAACTGCTGGTGTGACTGCGTTGGTGGCTACATTGGCGGCGGCTAATCGTGAGTTTACAACTTTACAGATGATGCCTTTTGCAGGTGGGAGCATGGTTAATGCTGGTGTTCCACTGCGTATGGCTAATCCGGCTGTTCAGATGATGGGTGTTCAAGGTAATACTCAAGTAATAGCCTCACTACGGAAAGCCGGATTATCAACACATCAGATACAAGGGCTTATGCCTCAGTTGGCGAATTTATCAAATGCCGATCCTAAGGCATATACACAGTTAGCGCAGGCTTTAGGTCAGAGCACCTCTGCGGGCAGTTCTCGTGCGTTTGCCGATGCTCTTGGTGGGCAAGGGTCAATTTTTAAAGGTGTTTCACAGCAGGCTGCAAGTATGAGTGCCGATAATTTAATAGGAGCAATCATAAGTGGCCAATTGACACCTAAATCCTTTGAGGGTCAGATAGGCAGATTGAATGAGACTTTATTTGGTTCTTTCAAGGGCATGGTCACTCGTTTATATACGTCGCTTGCAGATATGGGTTGGATGTTTATTGGTCCTCTTCGTGATGCAATGTTTACTATTGAAAGAGAATTTGCTGTCACCCTCTCCAAGATTTACGGATCAATGAGAAATTTTGGAGACAGTATGGGTGGGGGCATAGGGGATCAAGCCACTAGTTTTTTTAGTTGGATGGCGCAAATAATCAATAATGATTTACCGAAGTTGCCTGACAAGTTTCGAGCCATAGGTTCATGGTGGAAAGATTTCACTGCTGGAGGATCGAGATGGTTTGGAAGCATGGGCGACAGGATGCACAAGTACGAAGATTCCGCCGCTTCAGCATGGGAGATGACCAAGAATATTGGTAGACCAGTATGGGGTGAAGTAAAGAATACTTTTCGTGCGTGGAATACGGCAATATCACAGAACGGTCCGGGTATAGAAGGATTTGGTACTGCACTTGGTGGAGCACTCGGTGGCGGGATAGAGATGGTGACAAGAGGTATAACTTCTTTTATTGATAATTTGCCAGCGATACGAAAGTTTTTTAATTTTTTAAAGGATGAAGTTTTTCCAAAATTAGGTGATTTCGCTGAATCATTTATGGATGCTTTTGCTAAAGCACTTCCTTTCATTCAGTCGATGGTTGGTGCGTTAATGCCTCTTCTCGGGATACTCACATCTATTGTCAGCACGATTGGTGGAATGGGTGGCTTAGGGGGTGCCGTTGTTACGGCAGGTTACATGGCGGGTATGACTCGTGGGGGGCGTGCCGCTATGGGTGGTTTTCATTATGGAAGAAAGCATGGACCACAAGGCGCTCTGTTCCAGTCGCATTTGAACAGATCCCCTCTTGCTACTTCTTTTGGTGCCAAATATTATTCCGGGGGTGGGATGATGATGGTCCCTATGAATGAAAACGGTTTGCGATTTTCCAGAAATGCTTCGGGGAGGGTTTTTCGGGCGGCGGGAACAGGTCCGGGAGCAGGTCAGTTTATGCCTGTGAAGGGGAACTATAAAGTAGGTCATGGTGGCTGGAACGGCATGAGTGGCGGCCAGTTGGCGATGTATGCGATGATGGCTGGTGGCATGGCAGGAATGATCGGTGGCGACAATCAGGTGACGTCAATGATGCAACAGATGAGTATGGCAGCACCCCTAATGATGATGGGCGACCATCAGATAAATGGGAGAAATTTCAGCGGCATGAAGATGGCCGGTGGAGCGGCTGCAATAATGGGCTTAATGGCGGCTAGAAAAACGCGTGGGACAGGAGCAGGCGTGGGCGCTGGGCTTATGGCTGGATTGCCTGCAATGATGGCGCTTGGTGGGCCAACCAATCCGGCGGGTCTTGCGGCATTGATAGGGGGAGGTATTTATGGTGGGGTCAAAGGCTGGATGAACCAGAGAAAATATGAAAGGTTAGGCGTAGAGTTCGCCAATAAATCTAAAAATAACTTTGTTACAGACATGGGGAATCTGTCAACCCGTCAGGGAATAAGAGATGCTTTGGAATCTTACGAATTACTGTTAGGCAACACTGATCAATTGAAGATTAATGCTGAGGAACAAGGCGTTTCGTATAAAAGTTATCGAAATCAAATGCAGAAAAACAGGGGGGCTATAGGTGTCTCAGGTGCTGGAATGCTTACCAGATTGGAATCTGCTTTGACGAGCATTGCCGACATCACAGGTGAAGCCGCTTTAGATATTGAAGCACAGGCTGAACGATATGGGCTTGCGTTACATAAGACTGCCGATCTTGTTGAGTTTTATCATAGGCGGAATGCGAAGTATAAGACTTATGGAGCGCCAGAGTATAGAACTAGTTTGACGGGGATATTGTCCAGCAGAATAGCAAATAGTGTTTTTGCTGTTGGAACACCACAACAGCAAAGATTGCAGGCAGCGCAAAATACGATGGCTGCTAATACTGCTTTGGGCAATGTGATGCAAGCAGGTGGTTTTGATGACGCTCTTGCGCAGGATGTTCTTGTGACAACAATGGCAGAGGGTCAGGCGTTAGGTCTCAAGGGTGCTGAATTGTTGGGTTGGTTCGGTTTGTCCATGCAGGGATGGGGCGAGATGATGCGGGGACGAGGTTACAATATTTCAGATTCGCGAATTCAGAAGTTGACACGCGTGGGTATGGCGACGGCTAATCCGAATAATCTTTTACCAGAATTTTTGAAAACTGGTGAAGGTCAATCAATGTTTGAGATGATGACTGGTACTGGTTTATATACTAAAGGCCAGTCACACGAGTTGATGAAATCGGCTTTAATGTCCAAGGATCCTGAAAAGGCTTTAGAAGGTCTAACTAAAGCGATGCATAGTGAACAAGCGAAGAAAACCGCAGAAGCATTAGGCGAAGTAGAAAGTGCCTCTTTGAAATTGGCATATGCTTTTGATCTATTGCTAGATAGTTCATTAACTGATGAGCAAAAGCAATCGATGAGTGAGGCGCTTGGTTATAGTGGTCAAAACGCAGCCGAACGCTCTGTATTGAATGACTTCAGGCCCGCTCAGGGGGATACAAAGCAAGAGCGGACAGCAAAGGCACTGAAAGCAATAACAACAACAGGACCAGATGGCTTTGCGCTTTGGGACCCATATGGTGGGGGTTCAAACTAAATGGCTACAAAAATTAGTTTTCAAATAGCATTGTTCGACACCGAAGACCTTATCGAGCGGATCAAGGGAGTTGGACGTGTAGTGCTCAAGCAGGTTGACAGGGGTGGAGTGGGCGGTTCTAAGTCGTTTGAATTTCCTTTCGGCCCTAAAAATATAACTTATGAGGGTTCGGCTTTAGAGTATCGAGAAGTTCAACGTCCGGGGAGGGTGCCATTATTGGAGGCCACGAACCCGAAAAACCGAAAAGTGAGAATGAATGCTGTTTTGGCGGATCGACCAAGTGGGGGTACAGCGTCTATTGCGGATCAGATTGAGGCTTTAGAGGCGCTTGCTTCTGAGGATAGGGATCTTACATTTACACATGGGGGAGAACAATTAGGATTCCATGTTCGCATAGTTCAACTTAGTATTAATTCTAAAATGCGTGACCTTTCGGGTGCAATAACTCGTGCGACTGCTGCAATAAGTCTTCAAGAAGTCAATAAAGTTAATGCAACAGTGTCAAACATTAAAGCAATTTCAAGTGATGCCATTACTCCGAATACAACAGCGTCAACTGGTGACGGGAATGAAGAGTTGGAAGGCGGGTCTGCTAATGAGGCGGCGAGGAAAGCGCAAGAGCAGGCTACGATGGCGGGCTTGGAAAGCGAACCAGAGTGGTTGCAGCAGATTGCAGAATATAGTAGCAGTTTTTATACTGGTGCGTATACCAATGTAGGGTCAAAAGACTCGGAATGGAATACACAAATGTCACAGATACCTACGATTCCATCACTTCCTGCGAGGATAAGTCCGGGAAATAACGCCGCTGGTAGTGGTGGGTTTAATAATTATGACTCTTTTAATATGGATTATGAAGAAGACGAGTAATGGTTGCTTTTTTAGAAAGGATGGCTATTCAATCTCTTGTTATACATGAGGTGGGTAGCACAAAATCGGAAGAAATAGCAGAGTCGATCATAGACATGGGTGTTGATATGACACTTGATATGACAACAGAAATGACATTTAGCGTTTTTGATCCTGATTTTAAGATGTTGAGAAATAACTATTTTCAAGTTCGTCGTCCTGTTACTTATAGAGGCTATGAATATGAAATTGCTCGTTGTGACATGGATATGACTGCGGGCGCGTTTGACACCGTTGCCATTGCTTGTCGTGCTAGACCAGTTCAACAGATGAGACGAGAAACGGGTCCTGAGAAGAATGACGCTGTTTCTGCGGCAGAGTACGCAAAGCAAAAGGCTCAAAAATACGGATTAAAAATGTTTATTCAAGAGTCGGCGGAAAATACTTCTATTACTCGTCAACAGAATAATGAGATTGATGAATCAACGTGGGATGTTTTACAAAGACTTGCTGCTGATAATCAATTTGTAGTTTTTGAATCTTATGGTGTGTTGTATTTTTCTAGTGAAGATTTTCTTATAGAACATCAACCGGGGATTGTTATTGACAGGCTTGCTGATACACAGGATGCTTGGTATCCATTTTCGCTTAGTTTGACACAAAGTGATGATGATTGGGCGGGTTCGACATTTACAGCACAAGTTCCACGAGATAATGGTATGAAACTTCGTCCGGGGATGACAGTTACTCTTAAAAATTGTGGTCCTTTTAGTGATGATAGAAAACATTTGATTACTTCCATCACTTGGGCAGAAGGTGATCCAAGTCCTGTTGCTATTCAAGGAAGGACTTTGAAGGAAACTAAAGACACGTCGGCAGATGTTACAGCAGGGCGTGGTGTTATTCCTTATGGGACGCGAACATTAAAAGAAGGAATTGGATCAAGAGAGTTTCCTCAAGGGGATGTTAAGCGTTTGCAACTTCAATTAGGTATTTTACAATCAGGCATTTTTGATGCCAAAACTAAGGCGGCTGTAATCGAGTGGCAAAAAGCAAATGGGGAAAAGTTGACAAATGTCGTAAAAGAAGAAGGTTATGTGTCTGATCTGCTCACCCATCGTGAGCGTGCAGAATATGGGACAGCAGAAACTTATGTGAAATATATAGGTGATGGGATAATTGATGACGATGATTGGTATGTGCTTATGCCGGGGCGCGTTGCGCATGGGGATTTTGAGCAAGAGGGTCTTCCTGAGAGCATTTCTAATCCTCCTGCCGATACGAGCACAGAAGGGGCGTTAGTGATAGACGATTTGAATCCAAACGTAAATAGTAATGTTAGACATTAGACAGTGCGAGACATTAAGGTGTGTAAGTAATGTCGTATCCAAGTAGAACAAAAGCCTATTCAAATAAGAAGATAGGCAATTCAGGTTTTTATCAGGGAACAGTGACTCAGGTTATTACTGCTGATCAGGATCCTTATGGAATTCATGTGGATGTTCCGCGGTTGGGTCACATGGATGCTGGTCCGTTTCCTTATGTTGGTCCTCCTCCTGCGGTTGATGATGCGGTGTGGGTGAGTTTTCAGGAGGCGCGTCCTGATGAGTTGTTGGTTTTTAATGCAGGTCATCAAGATGGTGATTGGGTTAGTGAGGGTGTTTACCGTTTTGGTGGTGCAACGCAAGAGTATGGAACAACGGTTCATATCGAACCCACAAGCCATGTGGATTCTAACCGTGCTTCAATAAGGTTAGACAAGACCCAACTTGCGGGTGGCGGGGGTACCGGCGGGAATAATGGCTCTACACGAGGCGATTTTGGGATATACGATTATCAAACGGGCCAGTGGACAATGTATCAGGCTGGTGCTTGGGGCGGGTATGTAGACGCTTCATACAACGGTACTGTTATAAGTTCTTTAGCGAACTGGGATAATACTTCCATTGGATTTCGTGGAGGCAACAAGCACGGAACTCCAAGTGGTAATTATTACCGTTCGCTTACTATTTATCCCAGTTATTCTTCTAGTGGAACCGGCACGGAAGTTCTTTTTTGGAGTTGGAATGATGCTGGGAACACCGGCGCAACTAATCCGTATGCTAATGGAAGCAGTTATTACTGGATTCAAATCGGAAAATATGGTTATTGGGGTGGTTCGTTTTATCCGTCCATTGATGACACTTTTGATCTTGGTTGGTCGAGTTATCGTTGGGACGATATTTACGCCACAAATAGTTCTATCCAAACATCTGACGTGAATCTTAAAAAAGACATAGAAGATTCAGATTTAGGTTTAGATTTTATTAAAAGTCTCCGTCCTGTTTCATACAAATGGAAAGAAACAAAAGGCGAACCGGGCACAAGAAAGCATTACGGTTTCATAGGACAAGAAGTTGAAACTGCTTTAGGAGACAAAGCATCAGGAACTGCTATTTGGACAACCACTACCGCCCCAGCAGAAGAAGAACTAAAGCAAACAAGAGTAGCCGGTCCAGACGGAACGACGTATATGGATGGTCCTGTTCGACCAGCAAGAGACGAAGAAACCCGTCAAGGGTTAAGATACGGCGAACTTATAGCACCTGCGATCAAAGCAATTCAAGAAATAGAAGCACAATTAGAAGGTATTAAATTTCAATCACAGTCTGCTGTTGATTACATAGCGGACTTCGATGAAAAAATGTTGGCTAAACAGCCTGCTGTTGATCAGCGTGATGCTGATATAGAAGATTTGAAAACACGCGTTGCTGCATTGGAGGCATAACGATGAGTATCCCAACAAAAAAAGGTGTCGACCTTTCACTACTACACCCACGTTTAGTGAAGCGACTGGAAGCATTTTTTGAAGATCCACGCATAAAAGGGCGTGTGAGAGTCACAAGTGGGTGTCGAACGTACGCAAAACAGAAATATTATTATGATGGCTACAAGGCTCGTAAGGCTGGTTTTAATTTAGCCGCTGATCCTGATAGAAGGTTTGGACCTAAAGGTTTAGACGGCAAAGGGATATGGCGGGGGTCTTGGCATATGGAGCAAGAAGACGGGTACTGTTATGCGATCGACTTCGGGCTTTGTGGTAGCGGGATTAAGAAATGGGAAGTTCAAAATATCGCTAAGTCATATGGGTTGCATGCAACTGTTCCTTCAGAGTGGTGGCATCATCAACCTAGACAGTCAGTTGATTGGTTTGATGCTCCTGCTATGACGGAAGCGGGAATCAAAGAAGAAACTAAAGAGCCTGCAATGGATTGGGTCGCTTTGGCTAAATATTTTGCAGAATTGACTGCTCAAATTCAAACAAGTCCTATAAGGCGGAAGGAGCGTTCGGATCGTGTCAAAGTCATGCAACGACGTTTGGGTGCTTTAGGTATTGATTGTGGTATTCCAGATGGTGTGTTTGGATGGAAAACGTGGTGGAAGGTTCTTCAGTTTCAAAGCATCAATCGTCTTCCTCGTGATGGGATCGTAGGTCCGGGAACGTGGAGTGAGATGTGGGGTGATGAACCATTGTCCTGATTTTGTTTCTGTCCAGAGGCGAGCGACGCGGTAAAATCCTGTAGTTGTAGATATTAAAGTAGGAATATATGGATGTACTATCATTTCCCCTAAAGATTAACAATAGGGGTGAATTTTTTAAAGTTTCTGATACTTCAGATGAGTATAAGGCAGAACAAATTAAAGCATTTATTTCTACGCATGTTGGGGAACGACCACTTTTTCCGAGTTTTGGAGTTACGGATCCTACTTTTGATCGTTTTCACCCGCTTGAAATGATAGATGCTATGGGTCATTTTTATGGTGCAACATTAGGGATTACGGATATTCGAGTTATCAAAACGCAAGGCGCAGTAGACACTATCGAAGTTAACTTCGGACGTTAAGGATTATTATGGTTTCTCCAGATTGGTCATCGTATGTTGATTTAACTCCATATGATGCAACAGTTGCAAACATTTTAGAAGACAGTATTACACGCGCTAAAGCGTTGCTTCCAGAATGGACACCGCGTGTAGGGCAAATAGAAACTACACTTTTAGAGGCAACTGCTTTTCAAACTGCTAATTTAGCCAATGCTGCTAATAGGCTTCCCGGCGCCGCAGTGGAAACACTTTTGAAATTGCATGGCGTCACGCGGTCAAATGGTGTAAAAGCCACAGCAACAGTTAATCTTGTTTTTACAGATAACTATGGTCACGATATTCCTAAGTCAACTCCATTTGGGTATTTCGGAACAGACGGTTCTGCTTATGTGTTTTTGACAGATGAGGTGGCGACTGTAGCGGCAGGTAGTACAACATTGTCTAATGTGGCGGTCACCGCTCAAACAGTTGGAATAGATTACAACACTCCTTCTAATGGGGCGTCGCTGCAATCCTTGTCTACGTTGCCGTATGTTAAAACAATAACTCTTTCTGCGAAACCATCAGGTGGATTAAATGCAGAAACGGATACAGAATTTTTTGATCGTGTTATAACAGTATTAAAGTCACATTCGTCGGTTGTAGCGACTGAAGAACAACTGCGAAGTTATGTGTTGACTAATTATGTGGGAACAGTTTTTCGTGCTAAAGCCTACAATACACGTCGATTTTCCGATAGGGATATGGTGACAGGCGGGGGAACGCATAATGGATATGTTTTATTGTCTGTCGCTGGAGAAAATGTAAACGGTTATACGAGGTCTGTAGAAGATGCAACAGTATCTGCCGCTAATATTTCTACCGTCTCCGCTGATGTTGATGCAAAGTCTGCAACAGGTTTGACAATTGAAATTCATAATGCTGAACTTGTAGGAGTGGGAGTTACTTGTGAGGTTTATAAAACCAGTACTGCTGCTTCTGGAACGACAACTACTGGCATAGAGACTGCATTGCAGGGATATCTTGATTCAGATGCATGGGATTGGGGCAGGGTTGTTAGGAAAAATGAAATTATTAGTTTGTTGGATACTGTAACTGGAGTTGATTATGTCAAATCAGTTACTTTAACATTGCCAGAAGAAACTGTTGGAGCGGTATCTACAGCAAACTTGACAGCGACTTATGCCAATGGGACATCAGGTGTAGGGGCTACTTTAACTAACAGTTCGACACAAGCGGCTTTCAGTGTAGATGGTGTAACTCCTTCTGCTGGAACTCGAATTTTGATAAAAGATCAAACTGCTGGACTTCAGAATGGTATTTATGAAGTCACAACTGTTGGTGATGGTTCTTCAAATTGGGTGTTGACCAGAACGACTGATGCTGATACTACTAATCAATTGGTGGTTGATAAGTTTGTTTGGGCGACTGCTGGGTCTGCAAATGGAAGTAAAGGCTTTTCATGTAGCACAGCAGGAACTATTGGAACTGACGCTGTTACATTTACTCAAACTTCGACTGCTGTTCGTGCAGAAGTTTTATCGGGCGCCGTTACGGACGGTACGGGTGGTTTAACAGGTGATATTCGTATGAACCGTTTGGGAATGTTGACCTACCCAAGCACATTATCTATTACGGTTTCTTAAAATGGCAGATCCAGTTAATTTATTGGAGTCAAATGGCATTGTATTTAGTGCCAACACTTGGTCTTCTACTAATTCTTCCATACGGGTTGCTGCTGCTTTAGGACATCAGGAAACGAGTTTAGGTAGTGGTGTTGGTAGAGATGCTTTAGTTGTTACTGCTGATTCTGTTGGAGAGGTGACAGTGACATCTCCTTTGTTTGCTGTTTCACCAACTAATGATTATTCAACAAGTGGCATTATTACTATAGGTTCTGCTTATGCAGAAAAAGAGGCGGAGTTAAAAGTTGAGTATTTTACCGTTACGGCTGGTGGTGGAGGTGCCGTTATAACTCCTTCGGGGCAAAAGGTAACAAACGGGGAGTGGGTCGCGAGTACGGATAATCATATAAATCTTATAAAACTTCCTGCGGATGCAAGTTCAACTTATCCTTTAGGTTCGCCCTTGTCGGTTCATGTTAATAGGAATGGTTTTGATAAGGGTGGTCCGGTAGCAGGGGCAGCACGATTTTGGGTTCCTCTTGCAGCAAATTACGCAAGATTAGTTTTTACAGTTGATGCTCCCCTTGCGGCAAAAACATCGTTTATATTGTCTGATGTTTTTGCTGTTGACATGTCTCTGCTCATGCATGGTGTAACTATAAATAGTACTTACAGATTGTTGCCTGATTTTATTATAAGTGAAGACGCGAATGAAGACAATGCAACGCAGGGACATTTGCGCATGGTTAAAAGATTCTTGTCTTCCTTGTATTCCACTGGTGTAACTATTGGAGATGAATTAGCAAGTTGGCGATATGTGAGACCTACGGATTCTGATACAGGAACAGAACAAAAGTCTGCATTAACTGATCCACAACAAACGAATCGAGCCTATTTAACTTGGCTTGCACAGTTGGTGGGGGTCAGTTTAGTTAATCCCTTCACAGGTATGAGTATGTGGATGTCTCTTCCGGGTTGGGTGGAAGCGAGTGACTCTACAACGTGGCAGGAGTTGGATGTATCAGATAGCACAGATGAGGCTGACGATTCAACGTCATGGGCAAAAGTTAGATCATCTTCTTATGAAGATGTACAGTCTTATCGTGATCAAATTGAACACGGTTTTAATGGACTGCATGCAGGTCGCCCTACTTCAATGCGAGAATATTTAAAAACACTATTAGACACAACCACACCTAATTCTTATTTTCATAGGATTAAAAGACATGATCGAGAATCTCCGTTTTTGGTTAAGTATGTTTATGACACAGAGGTTGATCCAGATCCAGATGGCAATCGTGTTATTTCAGAAATGGAACCAACGCTTGCTATGGGTGTTTCGGCAACACAGTCAAACAAGCCGAGAGATGCTGGCGCATTTGCTTTTGAGGCACAAGATTTTTTATCTGTGAATGTTCCGGGTGCGGGAGCAGCGGCGAATGATGACACTGTGTTCAAGTTTGGAAATGATGCTTGTGCGGCAGTGCCAGATTTGACGGGTTCAGGTAGGCACATTTCGTTAACATCAGCGACAACTGCGATTGATCCTAAAGATTCTCGTTATGGGATTATTTCTAGTGCACGATATAACGAGAATTTTGCTTTTTATCCATGTGGAGTTAGTGGCTCTAAGGTTTATATGAGGGCTGCAACAGTGTCCACAGGTTTGTCCGCGACAGGTGCCGATTATATTTTTCTTGTCGGTGACATTAATTATGGAAATTCATCTGACATTATTTTATTCCAGCAAGGAACTTCTGGTAATTCTAATCATCGGGCATGTGTTATAGATGAAACAGGAGTTTTAAAATATTTGACTGGAGCATCAGGATCAGTGGCTTCCACAGCATATAGTTCTGCAACACATACACGGTTGTATGATTTCACTACACTGGGAACACGGTGGATACGCATTTCTGTGAGAGGATCTACAGAGAGTCCTGATCCTCAGACTACAAAATTTTTCGTAGCCCCTTCCTTGCCGGACGTGTGTCATCCAACAGATTATTTAATTAATAGTGTTTCTTTAACTAATCCGAATGTTTACGACAAGACGTTGACGGCTGATTTCTTTCAAGTGAATCATGCTGATAACGGAATTATTGGGTACCGAGCCATTGTCAATGATGGCCCTCTTGATAGTTCTTACACGGGATCGTGGGGTTAACTTATGGCTAATCCGATGACAACTGTTATTGATTTGGAAATGGGAAGCACTCTTTATGAGGGCATAGATACCTTTACAAAAAGTTCAGATCAGAATACCGATGTGGGTCTTAGTCTCATCTATGAGGCTTCCCCATTGCCTGTTTCTAATTGGATTGGTTTACCTCATACGGGTACAGACTATTTATATATGGGAACTCAAAGCAGTTCTGGCGACACTCTCGTTGTCTCTGGAATGGACAATGATTCTTACAATTGGACGGTGTATTACACAAATTCGACTACGGCTACAGGAAGTGGAACGGCTACTACTTTTACTTGGAATGCTGCAACTTACGGAGGTAAACAAATTTGGAAGATTGCAGTAGTGGGGACTAAAACTTACACGTTTCTTCCTAGTATTCTTACTACTCACACCACTACTAGTAGTACGGGAACTGATACGGCAAGTGGAACGTGGACTCTAACACGGGCTTGGGAAGCGGCAGACGCTTACGAGTTCTCTACGGTTGTTGATCGAAATTTATTTCAACAAAATCGTGAAGGGGGTCGAATGGCTCCAAACTTAACTGTTGGCAGAGAGACTGATGTGAGTATTTCTTTGAGTTATCGGCGATTTAAAATGGATTCAGGAAATAATGATTATGTCTTCTATCATCCGAATTGCAATTTAAGATTCAATGGAGATGATGTGATTTTTACTGTTACAGATAAATATGATTCTTCTGCAACCGTTACGTCTACAGTGTCTGTGCAATGGGATGATTCTTCCCGCGTGGGACAATGGAATCATATTGGTTGTGTTCGAGATGTGCCGAATGAAAAGATTATCATTTATGCAAATGGAACAAAAATTCAAGATGCGACTGACACCACAGCAAAAGGTTTATCTTCTCGCACAGGGAATGCAGATGCTGATATTGTTTTTCATACAGACAATGAACCGGGTTGGCAATTCAATCACTTTGCCTTGTATAAAGAAGCATTATCTGCGACAGATATGGAAAGAGTGCGGATAACACTACCTACTTAAAGTGTAGTATCTACACAGGAGCAACAATATGACTATCACTTATGGAAGCAGATTTACTTCATTACCGAACTGGTCATCCAGTTTGGATGCGTTTACGCGTGTTCAGTTCAATGACGCTTTTGCGAATATAAATACAAATGCGGCTGGGTGGTCTGAAAGTACCAGTGCGGCTTCAGGAACTAAGTCAGGATTTTTTCATTACGATTCTGCTCTTAATTCTTTAAAAGTTTATTCCAGCGATGAAACGGCATGGGTTTTGGTGGTAGACGGAAATGAAGTTCGTCAAACTACTTTGACAACTAAGGGAGATATCTTTGCTGCTTCGGCTGCAAGTACGGCTACGAGATTGGCAGTCGGAACTAATGGGCAGGCGCTTACTGCTAATTCTTCAGCGGGCACAGGTTTAGCATGGGCTGATGTGGTTCTTGCTGTCGCAGGGACTTCTAACGAAATTGTAGTATCAACTGGTTCGGGTACCGCAACTGTGGGTCTTCCTGATGATGTAACAATTGCAGGAACTTTGACTTTGGACAGTGTTGGTGTAGCGGCTGTTCAATCATCGGGTGAATCGTTTGCTAATAACGACACTTCGATTATGACTTCTGCTGCTATTGAGGACAAGATTTTATCGTATAGTTACGCCACTGATACTAGTTTGACGACTACTAGTGGTACTCTAGGTGATCTAGAGACTATGTTCCATATGGAGGTTGTGGTCTAATGGCAATGGCACAAACAAAATTGCATGCTCCAGCAGTGCTGGGTACATCACCTAGCACTTTATATACAGTTCCGGGATCAACAACAACGATTCTGAAACAGGTAGCACTTTGCAATACAACAACTAATAACCGAACAATATCGCTGTATTTGGTTCCTAGTGGTGGAACCGCAGGCGTGGGGAATGCCGTGTTATACGATGTTTCTGTAGACGCTAAGTCCACTACTTTTGTGAACTTGTCTGCGGTTATGGCTACAGGAGACATCTTGCAAGGTTCAGCAAGCGTGGGCACTTCTGTAACAGTTCATTCCTTCGGCATACAGGAGACGTAATAATGGGGCGGCTTGTCCGAATAGGCGCTCCTGATGCTTTAGCGGATTTTTATGATTCTCCGTCGCATATTTTTGGAAGCGGTGAAGATGGTTCCGTGACGATCAGTACCAACACTACGTTAACTTCAGATATGTACTATTTGGATTTAACAGTTGATTCAGGTAAAACTTTGACAACGGCTGGATACAGAGTGTTTGTTCAAAGGAATCTTTATTTGAATGGAACATTAGGAATGGCGGCTGGACCGTCTGCTCAAGGTTCTTTAGGTATTGGAACTCAAAATGCCGCGGTAACTAATTCTTTAGGTGGAGCATCAGCAAGCCACACAGTGACGGCTCCGACTGCCGTTTTGGGTGGTTCTAAGTGGTATCGAAATCCATTGAACGCTGTTGATGGTTATTCTTTTAATCCCGGTGATGGAAGTATCAACTTGTTGAAAGGTGGTGCTGGTGACGGTACAAATTATGGCGGTGGTGTAGTAATTGTTGCCGCACGTTATTTGTTCGGTGGCGGGAGTGTGGTCGCTACGGCTTCAGGTAATGCTGGTGGAGGGGTAGTGATATTGATTTCATCTGATAAAAGTCATTCATATACGCTTAGTGCCGCTGGCGCTGGAACAGGGTCTGCGGGGACAACTTCTTTCTTAGAGGCTGACTAATGGCAGAAGCACGCTATCAAGACGTTCGGCGAGACAAAGATTTAATTCCGTATGTGATAGAGGCTATGCCACAACGAGAATTTGGGGATGTTCAGTTTGATGGTGAGTTGGTTTTTGGGAATGGAGAAGATGGTGATGTAACCATCTCTGCTGATACAAGTCTTGCAGAAGACATGTATTACAATAATTTAACTATTGATGCTGGTAAAACTTTAAATCCGAACGGTTGGCGGGTGTTTGTAAAGAACACATTGACATTAAATGGGGATTTAGGAATTAAAGAATCTGTTGGCAGTATTGCAGCCGGTTCTTTAGCAGGAACAGTTGCCGCAGGTCAGAATGTTGTAGATGGTTTGGGTGGCGCCGGTGAGCCGGACGGGTATGTTCCCGGTTATACGTTTAGTGGTTCTGGTTCTGTAACTAGTTCTGTTGGTGTTACTGATTCTGATTTTTATGATTTGCGTGCTGCTATTAACGGTTATCAACGGCGTGGTTCTAGTTTTATTCGCCTTAAAGGTGGAGCAGGCGGAGGAACAGGTGCTGAAGGGGTTGATGGAGCAGGGGCAGATGGTTCATGGCCTCCCAATGCAAGTAGTGTTGGGTCGCCGGGAGGAAAAGGTTCGGCAGGAAGTGGTGGATCTGGTGGCGGTGGAGGTCGCGGAGGTGGAGTAGTGATGCTTGCCGCCCGTGTGATTACTGGTACAGGTGGTCTTTATTCAGAGGGTGGTTCAGGGGTGGTGGGTGCTGCTGGTACTGATGGTACACCCGCACCATCATATACTGACCCTGCATCTACAAGTCATGCAGAGGGTCCGCCTGTTACTGGACAGTATGCAGATTCAGGTGGAGCACATTTCGCTGAGGGTAATGATATTTCTGGTGATAATTTTGTTGAGGGTGCTCCTGTTGAGGGTGCTCCTGTTGAGGGTCCAGATGTTGAGGGTCCAGATGGGGCTGCGCATTATCATCAAGTCACTGGACCGTCTTTTCACGACGGTTATTACGGTCATCACATTGCAGGGTATGGCCACGAAGCGGTGTTTGTGGCATTTCCGGGTCCAGATGTTGAGGGTGAACCTGTGGAGGGAGGAGATGTTGAGGGTACAAATTTTGGAGGTCCATTCACGGTGGAAGGTCCTGATGTTGTAGTGGACTACTTTGAAGAAGGCGAGGCTTGGTCTGTTGAAGGCGATGATGTAGAAACCCATGAGGCTGAGACAATCCATCCGGGGGGAGCAGGAGGAACAGGATATACAGGACAACGAGGAGGCCGTGGCGGTGGTGGGGTTTTAATCGTTGTGACTAGAGATGCAGGCACGCCTGCTTATACTTTTAATACTGGTATCAATGGACGAGTCATAGCCTTGGATACTGCTAATATTTAGACATGTCACAAATCACATTGACTTTGAGTCAGAGTGAAAGAGTCAAAGAAGTTCTTCCCAGCGTATATGTTTTTAAAGTAACTGCCGCTAACGCTATTTGTAAGGTGGCGCAAAAATTTGTCGATGACTATTACGACAAGTCGCTAGTGGAAGATTTGTCAGAAAATGACTTTTTTCAATTATCTAAAATGTATCCCAATAAAGAGTCAGGAGTGGAGCCGTTTGTAGATGAGGAAAAACGAATTTGCTACACGGCAAGAATGCTGGAGCATCTGCCAGACGACTACGACATTTTGCATGAATTGGTTAATGATTCGGCACGCGAGTTGCAAATAATTTTGAAGGAAGATTTAGGGATTGCTTTTAATTTTAGAACAGTTGTGCAACAGGAATTGCTTGTGTATCCCGATGGTTGCGGGTTTTTTGATTTCCATCAAGACACGCGCAGGGGAGGAAGAACTGGCACATATTTATTCTATGTTAATGATAATTATACAGGTGGAGATTTGGAATTTTTAAATATTAAAGATTCAGAAGGAAACAGGGTTTCTTATAAGCCCAAGAAAGGTGAGGTGCTTTTGATGCCAACATCATGGTGGACGGAACATCGATCAATTGCAAATATTGGTGGTGATAAAATTTATATTTTGGCTCAGGTGTGTGACTAGATGAAAGAGTTAGCACCAGCAGTTTGCATGTGGAGTGAGTATTATTTAGAGGCAGAAGCCTTGCTGGATAAAATAAAATTAGTCGGTGATAAAGACCCTTCATATTCCCCTTGGAGGCGATCTATGGTTTATGGCATGAGCAATACCAATAAAACGCGTGGCATTCTAGAGAGTGAAAAACGTACTAGCGTTGAAATGAATTTTGCTCCTTTTATAGGGAAGAATGCTAAACGTCTTGATGATCCAGATGCTCTTGCTTTAAAAGACCATTTACTAGATTTGCATAACCAAGTTGAGATACTTCTTCAGAATTATAAAAGTGCTTTCAGGCTTATTTTGAAAAAAAGTGAGATGATGAATTGTTTAAGGTATGAGAATAAAACAGAGTTCCAGTTGCATGCTGATGCCAATTCACAAAATATGCGTCAATTGACGTTGCTCGTTTATTTGAATGATGATTATGTCGGAGGCGAATTAGAAATTCCGTTGTTTAAAGTCAAAGTAAAACCTCCTGCTGGATCGATTATTTTAATGCCTTCTAGTTTTCCTTATTCACATACGGCACTTCCTGTGGAAGAAGGAACTAAATACGTAATTGTAAATTGGTATTCATAAATAATGCGTGACACGCGAGGGATTATTGATAGAAGAGTTGTGATAGTTGGTGGAGGAAATGCAGGATTGCTCTCGGCGTTGATATTACGGAGGGCTTTCCCTGAATTTCAAATAACTATTATTAAGTCAAGTAAAATTGGGACTATAGGTGTAGGAGAAGGTTCTACGGAGCATTGGCGAACCTTTATGGATTTTACGAATATCAAGGTTCCAGAACTTTTACCCGCTGTCGAGGGGACTCATAAAAAAGGTATTCGTTTTGAAGGATGGACAAAACATACACCTGATTATTTTCATAGCATTGGAAGCCTTCGCAATCCTCCTCGTGTTGGAGAATTCAATGCGATGTATGCAGGATTACAAGCAAAAAAGGTGCTGTTTTCTGAGTACACAATTGTTGGAGATCAGCGAAAAAATATTGTTTCGGCAATAGAACCGCATAAGACGGTTAATCAATTTCATTTCGATACAAACGCCTTAAACAATTTTTTAACTTTTAAATGTAAAAAACGTAATATACGGATTTTAGATGATGAAGTTGTAGATGTGCACGTATCGGATTCGGACTGGGTGGAAAGTGTAAAAGTAGGAGCACTTACTTTGAAGGCTGATTTTTGGATAGACGCTTCCGGTTTTAACAGGGTGCTGATGTCACGTTTGTCGGATGTGAAATGGAATTCTTTTAGCAACTATTTATTGACAGATTCAGCAATAGCCTTTCGGACACCTTCTGATGTAAGCGGAGAGATACGTCCTTACACGCGGGCTAGGGCTTTAAAGAATGGGTGGGCATGGGAAATTCCGACTCAAAAAGAACGTGGTAATGGGTACGTATATTCTTCGGCTTTTTGCAACGAAGAAGAAGCAGTTGCTGAGATGGAAGAATTGTTGAATGTTTCAATATCGGATTATAAACATTTCAATTTCGATCCGGGCTATTTAGAAAAACCTTGGGTGGGTAATTGTGTAGCCGTTGGTTTGGCGAGTTCTTTTGTTGAGCCGTTAGAGGCTACTTCTATCGGGTCTACTATTAATCAGTCTTTTGCCTTGTTGGGTTTTTTGGCTTCGTTTCGCAAAGGTAATGAATACAGTATAAATCAATACAATCAAACAATAAAAAATATGATGTTGAACATAAGAGATATGATTTGTTTACATTACATGAGTGATCGTGAAGATACAGAATTTTGGTGCAAACAAAAAAGTATGCCCATTCCAGACAGTTTGGAACATCTTTTGGGAGTCTGGTCGGAACGTGTTCCAGAAAATGGGGACGTGCAAGGAGCGGGGTTATTGTTCAGGATGTTGCATTTTTGTTATGTTGCTCAAGGGCAAGGACTTCTTGACGCAGGTGTTGCCCTTGATGCAATAGCAGCACATGGGGTCGTGGACAGTGTGGAAGATTTTTTATATGATTTAAAAGAAGCCAAATATTCAAAACCAATGAGAGATCATGCTGAAGTACTTAAAGAACTCAAAAACTCCTAAAAGTTATCGGGATTGGCCGAAAGTCAAACCCGGTGAAATAATGATGATCCCTAAAGATGATCGCCTGCATGATCTTCCCGACCCTGTTGTCAATCAAGAAAATTGGCCTGACTGGTGGAAAGAGATGCCTAAAGATTCAACAGGTTCAATTCTTGGGTGTAAGGGTATACAGGATTATCTTTCTCATGGCATTACCGTGCCTCTTTGGGGCGACATGGATTTTCAGCCAATGGGTCTTAAAGAAGTAACTGCAACACCGTCAGATCCCTTTTTTAGAGTTGAACGCTTTCGTTACGAGTCGTGTGAGGGTGCGCCTATCAATGAAGGACGAGAGCGTTCAGAGGGTTCTTATATAAAACTTGTATCTCCTTGGTTATATAAGACTGCTCCGGGTTATTCATTGTTGGTTTTACCAGTTGCCTATGAGCCAAGTCCTGATTATGAGGTTCTTCCGGCTATTGTAAACACAGATTATTACCATAATTTGCATGTTGTTGTTCGAGTTATGTCGGATCGAGAATTTACCATACAGGCAGGAACGCCCATATATCATTTAATTCCTGTCAAAAGAAAAGACAATGTAAACAAAATCATTATAGGACTTTCAAAGATGTTTGCACAAGGCAGGAGTCGCGGTGTGGACAGGTTTGGATTTCGGCCCAGCAAGAGGAAAGGTCTCTACCGTAGGCATCAGCGTGAGGCTGACGCTGGTGAATGTCCCATGGGTTAGTATTAAGGCATGGAAAACAACGATCCTGCCAAAAAAATCGTAGACGCTGAAGTGGAACATAAATACGGGGATTTGCCAGTCGTTGTAAAAGATTTCGTTGTCATTGCTGAAGTTGTGACAGATGACGGGATATCTCTTCTTGTTTCCACCTCTCCTTCCACGACCCCTTGGAATACTTTGGGGTTAATAGAGTATGCTCATAAATTTTTTGACGAGCAGTTGGACAATTCTGACTTTAATCCGGGCGAAGCCTGTGAATGATGTAGGCTCTTTAAAGGAAGGGGCTATTAAAGAAGTGCTTAAATTTTCCAAACTATCCAAGAGGTGAGACATGCCTGCCGGTATCTACAATTTCACTTGTGAACAAGGTTCAACTTTTGATCGTTCTATTGAAATAACTAATTTTGATGACACTATTCGTAATTTGGATTCTTTTACGGCAAGAATGCAAGTTCGTAAAGATTTAGAAGCGTCTACGGCTTTAATAGAGTTGACTACTGAAAATGGACGTATAACGATTGATGGCGAGTTGGGGACAGTTACTTTATCTGTTTCAGCGGCAGACACTGCGGCGCTGTCGCAGGGTGGCGTATATGATTTAGAGATAGTAGATGCCACGGGTGCAGTTGAAAGGCTTCTACAGGGTAATTTTAATCTCAATTTGAATGTGACGACATGACAACTTATGACGTAACTGTAGAAGAACTTAGGCATATTGTTACAACTTCGGCTGCTACACCGAATACCGTTTATGTAAAAATTATTGCTAGTGCTAGTGGTGGTACTAGGGCTGCCTTGTTGACTGGAACTACTGCACCTGTTACTGCTACAGGGGCAGATGGAAATTGGTATATAGAGAAAATGAGTACTGGTGAAGCCCGTCTTTGGGGTCCGAAGGATTCAGGAGCATGGCCTGCCGAATATATAACGCTTACAGGATCTGAGCGTCATGTGCATACGCAAGGTTCTGCTTCAACGAGTTGGGTAATTACACATACATTGGGAGGTAGACCTTCTGTAACAGTTGTAGATTCTACCGGCACAGTGGTGGTAGGTGATGTACAATATGACTCAGATACGCAGGTTACAATTACATTTTCTGCGGCATTTTCAGGGTCGGCTTATTTGACGTAGTTCAGAGGTACATATGGCGCAGAAGTTCGTCACCAATTTAAACATCAACCAAAACGAACTTCAGAATGCCAAGTTCCAGTTTTCTTCTGGAGATCCGGGTTCTGGAGAGTTTGAGGGTCGTTTAATATACGACACTACTAATAATATTATTAAGTATTACAACAGTAGTGCTTGGAAACAAGTTCTTACTGATGTCACTTCTAATACAACTGCTTTAACAGTTACGGCTGGCGTGGCAGGAAGTCCTCAATTAACTGTTGCGGAAGCAAATGGTTCTACTGCTGGACTCATGGCGGCGGCGCATTACACGCTTGTAAATAATGCTACGGAATCAGATACTGCTTCTACGATTATGAAGCGTGATGCTAGTGGGCATGTGAATGTTACAAAAGTAACAGGATTAGCAGAACCTACTAATGCCACCGATGCGGCAACAAAAGGTTATGTGGATGCTCGTGCGGCTGGATTAGATCCAAAAGAATCAGTTGTTGCGGCTTCAACGGCAAATGTCACTTTGGCAAGTGCTGTTGAAAATGGGGACTCTTTAGATGGTGTAACACTTACTACGGGCGACAGGATTCTTCTTAAAGATCAATCAACAGGTTCTCAAAACGGTGTTTACACGGTTAATGCTTCTGGTGCGCCAACTCGTGCTACGGATTTTGACACAGGCACAGAGGCAACTGCTGGATGTTTCTTCTTCGTGGAGCAAGGTACTGCAAATGCAAATCGTGGTTATGTTCTTCAGTCGAAGTCGGGTGGCGGTTCTTACACAATAGATAGTGACACTCTTGTCTTTTCACAGTTCTCAGGCGCAGGGCAAATAGATGCAGGCGCTGGTTTAACAAAGAGCGGTGATGTATTAAATGTCGGCTCAGGTGATGGAATTACAATCAATGCAAATGATGTTGCTTTAGCGAGTAGCACGGCAGGTGACGGAATTACTTTCACTTCTGGTGTTCTTTCAATTTCTTCAAGTGCGGCTGGTGATGGTTTAGGAATTGCAAGTGGTGTTCTTTCTGTAAACATTGCTTCTGCTGGAGGTTTGGAAACTTCTGGAGATAATGTTCAGATTAAATTAAATAGTGGTGTTTCTGGTCTTGAAACAGATAGTAGCGGTTTGGCTATTAAGTCAAATATTGCTGGCACAGGTATTACTTTCACCGCAGGTGTTTTAAGTGCTGATGCTTCTAATCTTGCGGCTAGTGGTTCAGGTGGCGTAACTGGAACTCTTCCAGTTGCAAATGGTGGTACGGGAGCGACAACAGCAGCAAATGCTCGTGCAAATGGTTATTTAGCAGCCGGTGATTCTTCTTCGGGTTCTAGAACTACAAGCAATCCACTTTTGAGTCGTACTGTTGCACAGAATGTAGGTGATGGTTCTAATACCTCTTACACGATCACTCACGGTTTAGGTACTCGTGATGTGAGTGTTCAAGTTTATGACACGACTACTTATGCCACTGTTATTTCTGATGTTGTTCGCACGGATAATGATTCGGCAACAATCGATTTTTCAACGGCTCCTGCAAGCAATGCATACCGAGTAGTGGTAACGGGTTAGGGGTGAAGTAATGGCACAAGCATTTAAAACTCCAATCAACATAGAAGAACTTGCCGCTACGTCTACTGAGGCGTTTACGGTCAAACTTGATGCTGAAAGCACGGAACGAATCATTATTACTGCTGATGGAAAGATGACTTGGGGTAGTGGTTCTGCAACAGGCGATACAACTCTTTATCGTTCTGCGGCAAACACTTTGAAAACAGATGACACTTTTGAAGCAAGTGCAGGTCTTGTGACAATGGCTGATAATGACACACCCACTGCATCTCTTTCAGATGGTGGTCTGGCGGTAGATACAAGTGGAGACAAACTCTATTTCCGCTCTGGAGGCGCATGGATTTTAGCAGGTGGCTCTGGTGCCACTTCGGAAGTAAGTAGCACTAAAGCAGATGGTGGAAGTTCTGCTGCTTGGGTTCGATATTACGTTACAGCAGATGGTGGATCGTCTTCGACGTATCCATTCGCATAGGTAGGAAAGAAATATGGCATCAATAATTCAATTTAGAAGGGATTCAGCATCCAACTGGACTTCCAATAATCCGACCTTAGCGGCTGGTGAATTGGGAATAGAAACGGATACTGGTCAGTATAAGATCGGTGACGGCAGTACTGTTTGGTCAAGCATTAGTTACGGTATAGGCGTACTTGGTACAAACTTTATTGATGCTAAGGGTGACTTGATTCTTGGTACAGCGGATAATACAATCTCACGACTTGCTGTTGGTTCTAATGGTCAGGTGTTGGTTGCAGATTCTTCTGCTGCCACAGGTGTTAAATGGTCTTCGAGTGATGCTAGTAACAATTGGCATACGGCTGTGAAACTTGCATCTGCTGCTGCTTTGCCGAACTCTCCTACTTATAGCAATGGCAGTTCTGGTGTAGGGGCAACTCTTACTTCTGGTTCTAATGTTCGTCTTGTCGTGGATGGCGTTAACGCTACTGCGGGTGATCGTGTTCTTGTTCAAGATCAATCAACTGCTACTCATAACGGTTTATATGATGTGACTACTCAGGGTTCCGGTTCAGCCGCTTGGGTTTTAACCCGTGCGGATGATTTTGATGGCACTCCTGCTGGTCAAGTAAAAGCCGGTGATTCTGTTTATGCAATTAACGGAAGCACAAATAGTGGGCAAGGTTTTATTGTTACATCAACAAGTGATCCGCATGTAATAGGAACTAATGATATTACGTTCACACAATTTACTGGTACGCAGGCAATAACTGCTGGTACTGGTGCAAGTATCACTGGGAATACAATTAATGTTGGAACAGCAAGTAGTGCACGAATTGTCACCAATGCTGACAATATTGATTTGGCAACTACGTCTGTTACAGCCGCTTCTTATGGAAGCGCTACAGCAGTTCCGGGTTACACAGTTGATGCTTATGGGCGTTTGACTGCCGCTTCTAATACGACTATTGCTATTCCTTCCACTGCTGTTACAGATTTTACGGAAGCCACTCAGGATGTTGCTGGCGCTCAGTTGGCAACAAACGGTTCTCACACGGGTATCACAGCGACTTATGATGACGGTGGAGACGGTGCTGTTGATTTAGCCCTTGTTACTGAAAATGTTCAGGATATTACAGGCGCACAAATCGCTACCAACGGCTCCCACACCGGCATTACCGCAACGTATGACGATGCCGGTGATGGAGCAGTGGATCTTGCTTTAATTACAGAAAATGTTGAGGACATTACAGGCGCCCAGTTAGCAACCAATGGTTCTCATACAGGCATCACTGCTACTTATGATGATGCTGGCGATGGGGCGATTGATCTTGCTCTGGTTACTGAGAATGTTCAGGATATTACAGGTGCGCAGATTGCTACGAATGGTTCTCATACTGGCATTACAGCCACTTATGATGATGGAGGAGATGGCGCTGTTGATCTTGCTCTAGTCACTGAGAATGTTCAAGACATTGTTGCAGGACAGTTAGTTACAAACGGTTCACACTCTGGTATTGCCGCTACTTATGATGACGGTGGCGATGGAGCCATTGATCTTAATGTTGCAGATTTCACAATTACATTGGGTGGCGATCTGACAGGTAACGTAACAATCACTGATTTGGCTAGTGCAACTCTTACAGCGACAGTTGCCGCTGATTCAGTTGCTTTAGGTACGGATTCGACTGGGAATTATGTTGCTACAGTAGCGGGAACCGCTAACGAGGTAGATGTAAGTGGTTCAGGTTCAGAAACCGCAGCAGTAACAATCGGCTTACCTTCCGCTGTAACAGTTACAACTTCCCTTACGACTCCTTTAGTTAATGTTACTGGTGCCTCTATTGTCATAGAGGGTGCAACTGCTAACGATTTTGAAACCACTCTTACGGTTACTGACCCAACGGCAGACCGAACAATTACATTGCCAGATGTTACAGGTACGGTTATAACTACAGGGAATGCGGCGGCGCTCCTTGATGGAACTACGGCAACTACACAATCGGCTAGTGACAATTCAACAAAACTAGCAACTACGGCTTATGTAGATACTGGTCTTAATGCTCTTAGTAGCGATTCAATAACTGATGCTGATGGCGATACAAAGATTCAGGTAGAAGAAGGTTCGGATGAAGACATCATCCGCTTCGATACTGCTGGCACGGAACGTATGACGATTGGTGCTACAGGCACAGTAACAATTACTGGTGATCTTACGGTTAACGGAACTACAACTGAAATCAGTTCAACAACAATCACAGTTGATGATAAGAACATTGAAATAGGTTCAGTTGCTTCTCCTGACGACACCACCGCAGATGGTGGTGGACTTACTCTAAAGGGTGCAACAGACAAGACGTGGAACTGGGTCAATTCAACAGATGCTTGGACATCTTCAGAACACATTGA
>Ga0066836_10000208_pt1 | contig 25477 bp, 25 predicted proteins | sample ETNtaG_18_FD_71568 | JGI IMG/M metagenome (GOLD analysis project Ga0066836, IMG submission 71568) | Marine microbial and viral communities from oxygen minimum zone, Eastern Pacific Ocean - ETNP201302SV91 | ecosystem: Environmental > Aquatic > Marine > Oceanic | place: Pacific Ocean: Eastern... | reverse complement strand
AATTTTATTGCAGTATTATTATTTTTAAAAATTTCACACTTAAAAAGATAATCCTCGCAAATCTTTAGCTTTTTAAATATTATATTTTTTACAATAGCCCGCTTTATTATCACTGAACTCATTCCAATAGAAGTGTTATATATAAATTCTTTAAAATTAAAAGAATTTGGTGGCAATATTTCTCTTTTAATTTTTCTTAAAGTAAATGGTGTATAATTTGTGTATGTAAACACATAATTGAATTTTTCCATGAAAGCTACTTGTTCTATAAGTTTATCCTTAGTCCAATAATCATCAGAATCGATAAATGCAATATATTTGGAATTTGATAATCTAATTCCTAAATTTCTACAAAAAGAAACACCTTTATTTTTACTTAAAAAAATTGTTTTTATATTTTTATTATTTTTATATTTTGAAATAATTTTACTTGAGGCGTCATTTGAAAAATCATCAATTATTAATAATTTCCAATTTTTATAACTTTGAGAAACAACTGACTGAATTGCTTCTTCTAAAAATTCAGCTTTATTATAATTAGGTAAAATTACGTCAACAAAAGGTTTTTCTCTTATAATTGTTTCCATTAATACGTTGTTTTTTTTCGTAAAATAAGTAATTTGATTTTTAAATTAAAAAAATGACTATTGCAATTATAACAGGTTCTGGAGGTTTAATAGGAGCGGAATCTGTAAAGTTTTTCTCCAATAAATTTGATAAAATTATAGGTATTGATAACAATTCACGTCAATATTTTTTTGGTAAATCAGCTTCAGTAAAACCAAATATTTACTTTTTAAAAAAAAGAATAAAAAATTACAAACATTTTCAACTGGATATACGTGATAAAAATAAAATAGAGAATATTTTTAAAATATATAAAAAAAATATAAAATTTATTTTACATGCTGCGGCACAACCGAGTCATGACTGGGCTGCTAGAGAACCTTTTACGGATTTTTCTATTAATGCCTTTGGTACTTTAAATATTTTAGAAAATATGAGAAAATATTCACCAAATGCAAAATTAGCATTTCTATCAACTAATAAAGTTTACGGTGATAGACCTAACTTTCTTCCGTTAAAAGAGAAATCAAAAAGATATGAATTAAATATAAGACATAAATATTTTAAAAAAGGAATTAACGAAACCATGAATATTGATGACTCCAAACATTCACTTTTTGGAGCAAGTAAATTGGCAGCAGACATATACTGCCAAGAATATTCAAAATATTTTAATCTTAAAATTGGTATTTTTAGAGGAAGTTGTTTAACTGGGCCATTACATCAAGGTGCTGAACTTCACGGTTTCTTAAGTTATCTAGTTAAAGCATCAAAAAAAAATAAAAAATATTATATTTTTGGACATAAAGGAAAACAAGTTAGAGATAATATACATTCGGAAGATGTAGCAAATGCACTTTGGCACTTTTACAAAACAAAAAATAATAATGGTGTTTATAATATTGGTGGAGGAAGATCAAATAGTTGTTCAATTTTAGAAGTTATTGATTTTTTAAAAAACCAATATGGCATAATTACAAAATATCAAATTCTTAAAGAAAATCGTTCTGGTGATCACATATGGTATATTTCGGATAATTCTAAATTTAAAAAATTACATAAAAATTGGAAAATTAAAAAAAACTTAAAGAGTATTATTTCTGAAATTGTAAAAAATTAATCTTTTTTAAAATCTTTTTGTAAGAGTATTTTTTCTATCCAGACATAAAGTATTGTAAATATATACCTATTTTGCATTTCTTTAATTTTAAATTTAGAAATATTTTTTTTTCTATTAGACCAAGAAATTGGAATAACTTTATATTTGTAACCTCTAGATATAGCTTTTAATGCAAGTTCTGCATTAATATTAAAATGCTTAGAGACTATTGGTTTTGAGTTGACTAATAAATCTTTTCTATAAGCTTTAAATGCATTAGTAACATCATTATATTTTATTAAAAATAATAATCTAATAAAATTGTTAGCAATCCTATTCAAAATTAGTTTTGGAAATGGATAATCTTTTACGACTGAATTTTTTATAAACCTTGATCCAAAAACACAATCAAATCCCTCGTCTAAACAATCAGCATAATTTATTATATCTTTTGGATTATCGGAACAATCTCCCATAAAGAAAACTGCCGCATCAGATTGATTTTTTTCAATTCCAAATCTCACAGCATTACCATATCCAGGATTATATTCATTTTTAAAAATCTCAACTTTGCTATTCTTTAGCTTTATTTTTTCTAGCTTATTCCAAGTGCTATCGCGACTATGATCATCAATTAGTGTTATTTTGAAATCTTTTTTGAAATCTTTTAATTCCTTGTTTAAAAAATCAATAGTTATTTCTATTTGATCTTCTTCATCGCGTAAAGGTATTATAATATTTAAATCTTTAATTGTTTTCATTTAATATATCTTTAAAAATCTTTTTCTTATTATATTTTATTTTCCATTTAAATTCTCTTTTAGCTTTTGAATTATCTAAAACTAGCCATTTAATATCAAAAATACGATTTTTCTTGGCACTTTTAATTTTTCTATAAAAAATATTTTTACAACACCAATCACTTAATTCTTTAAGAGAAAAAGAAGAGTTAGTTCCGCCAGATACATTAAATATTTTGTTATTGTATTTTAACTTTTTCATCTTTTTAATTTGAATTTTTAATAAGTTGGCTAAATCATAAGGATGTAAACAATCTCTTGTTTGAAATCCAAGCCCGTTAAAGCCAATATAGTGAAGTTTTTTGTTCTTTTTCCATGAATTAATCCAAAAAGAAATTATTCCTTGATCGTTTTTATATAATTGTCCACTCCCCGCAAGAAGTCCACACCTATCTATAACAAAACTAATTTTATTTTTAATACAATACTCTTCAATCATTTTTTCACATATTATTTTACTATTTCCATATAATGATAAAGGTGAAGATGTTGAAAAATTTTCATTCACTCCTTTTATACTTAAACCAATTATATTATTAAAAGACAATTGGTAATTTTGCTTAAACTTTAATTTTAAATTATTTAAAATTGGTAAGCTATAAACTCTACTTGAACTTATGTAAATAAAGTTTGAATTGGATTTCTTTGCTATCTCAAGAGAATTTAAAGTCGAAAATATATTATTTTCATAGAGCTGTTTTGACGTAATTGAATTTGTTCCGTCTAAAACACTTGTATAAGCAGCACAATGTATTAAATCATTATATTTATTTTTTCTCAAAATTTTTTTTAATATTTTGTTATTACAAAGATTACCTATCAAGACCTTAATCCCGAGTCCTTTTAATCTTAAATAATTTTTATAGCTTCCTTTTCTTGATAAATTATCAACTCCATATACTTGATAATTATTTTTTTTAAAAAAAACTGCTAAATTTGATCCTACAAATCCACATATTCCTGTAATAAAAATTTTCTTCATTTTGATTTAATAAAATAGTTTTTAATATTATTAATAAAAATATTAGTAAAAATTAACTGCAAAGGAAGTATAGCAAGTTTATATCGGGGAAGAATAAAAAAAGAAGAAAAAATCAATATATTTAAAAAATATATTAAAATTAAATAATTCATTTTAGATGACTTTTTATCTGATAAAATTATTCCCACCAGGGACATGGTGCCTATCAAAAATAAGGGAAGATAATGTAAGAGATTATAATAGTTAGGATATGAAGAATTTATATCAATAAATATAAATGAAATAATTTTTTTAATAAATAGAATAAAATATTTTTCTGGAGCATTTGTTATATTATTAATGGCTTCATCCATAAAAACTTTATCTATATTTATTCTAAATAATTTATCCTTATCAAATGCATGAATTTTTTCTTTTAATTCTTCATTCATAAACTCTGAACCTTCTACTCCAGAATTAATATTGTTGCCTTTCCAAAGGTTAAAACCAAGTGACTTGGTGATAGTAATTTTATCAAAAACTAAAATGTTTCTAACTAAATAAGGAGAAATTGTAATTAGAGAAACTAATATTATTATGAAAATATTTTTAAATTTTATTTTAAAAAAAATAAATAAATATAAAATGCTGAAAACTAGTATTAAAATGAATTCTCCTCGGAGAAGTATAAGTAAGCCAGAAATAAATGAAAAAAGAAAGATTGTTAATAAATTTATTTTATTTGTTAATTTAAAAAAGAAATAAAAAAATAATAATAAGAAGAAAGTTTGTAATGATATTGAGGATATTTGAGAGCATGCATAAGCATTTAAAGGAAAAAAAGAAAATACTAAAGAACAATAAAAGCTCATTTTTTGTGAAAAAAAAATTTTATTTATTTTATAAAATACTACTACTGATCCTGCCGCTAAAAAAGCCTGTGAAAATAAAATTACATTGATGTAATTATATAATTCTAAATTTAAAAAAGAAAACAAATAAAGATAATAGGCATATAGGGGAGGCATAAATAAATTGGGTAATAAAAAGTCATCAAATTTCTGATAGGAAAGTGTACGATGATCAATTAAATTATTTACTAATAGTCCCCATTCCCAATCTAAGCTTGTATCTCCAAATATAAAAATTATGGGAATCCTTATCAAAACTGATATTAAAACCAGAAAAATTAATACAAATATTTCTTTTTTTTTAAAAAATTGATTATTATTTAAATACATCATAAAAGTATTAAATCTTATAAATATAATGATTAGTCTAAAAACTCTTAAAAATCAAAAAATTAGCAAATTTAAATTATTAGAAGTATTGTTTTATACTTTTCCTGTGTCTTTTATAGTTGGCAATTTAATACTTAGCATTCATCTTTTTTTATTCCTAATTATATCGCTATACACAATAAGAAAAGAACGTTTAAATTTCAATTTTCAACGCTCTTACTGGCTTATAATAGTTTTTTTTCTATACTTTTTTTTATCAACTGTAATACAGTTTAATATTCCTGGCGTATTAAATGATACAATATTTTCTCAAAACGATGGGTGGGCAAAACATCCTGCCTTTAAATCTTTTTTATTAGTAAGATTTTTAATTTTAGTTTTTGTAATAGATATTCTTTTTTTTAATAAAATAATAAAGCTAAATAATTTATTTTTAATATCTTGTTTATGTACTAGTTTTGTAAGTATAGATATAATAATCCAATATATTTTTGGCTCTGATTTGTTTGGTTTAAAAAGTTTTGGAAATAGAAACTCTGGTCCTTTTGGGGATGAACTTATTGCGGGTGGGTATTTAGCTAAGTTTTCGTTCTTTACTTTTTTTTATATTTCTAAATTAAATAAAAATAAAAAATACAATTTTTTTCTAATTTTTATTATAGCTGTGCATTTAATAGGAGTATTATTATCTGGAAATAAGATGCCTATGTTATTGTTTTTCTTTGGAAGTTTTTTAGTTTTAATTTTTATAAAACAGATGCGTTTATCTATGATATATGGAATAATTATTTTTATTTCAGTTGCCTTGCTTATTTTCAAAAATGATCCTCTTATGAATAGTACTTATATAAGTTTTGTTGACCATATTAATTTTATCAATGATATAGAGCAAACAGAAAATGTGAAAGGGGTAGATGAAAATTTAGATAATGATAAAAAAAATGATAAATTTAATTTTCTAAAAAATAGTGGTCACAGTATAATTTATAAAACTGCTTTTATTATGTGGATGAAACAACCAATATTTGGATTTGGACAAAAATCTTTTAGGATTAAATGCCATGAAGTAAGCTCACCAGAAACATTACATTATAATTCATTTGTGCTTCCTGATGGGTGTTCAACTCATCCACATAATTATTACCTTGAAATTTTAAGTGAAGGAGGAATTATTGCCGCAATACTATTAGTAACTTTTTTTATAATTCTATTAAAAAGCTCTATAGCTAACCAATTGAAAAAAGAATATCCTGCTGAACCAGAAAAGTACTTATTAATTCCAATTATATTGGTTTTTCTTCTAGAAGTTTGGCCATTAAAATCTACAGGAAGTTTTTTTACTACTTGGAACGCAACTTTCTTTTGGTTAGTTGCAGGAATATTATTTGCAAATAATTCTAAGAAAAATATTTAGTTTGGTAAATATTCACGCTTTCCTATAATCAAATCAACTATTGTCAAAAGCCAAACTTGATGAGTATTTTCTATAAAATTATATGCCTTACTATCTATCCAAAAATTTATATCGCCCAGCTGAGATAAAGGATTATCCTTATTGTGACCAGTAAAAGTTATTATTTTTGATAAATTTTTATTTTTAGCCGTTTTACATGCATTAATCATATTTTGTGATTTTCCACTAGAAGAAACTAAAATTAATACATCTTTTTTATCTGCATAAAATTCTACTGCTTTTTCTACCCATCTTTCGTAACCATAATCATTTGCAAAACACGTTATTAAGTCAGCTTCATTAAAATTTACCGACCTAATATTTGCATTTTTTGTAAGATCTACACTAACATGGCTTGCTATTGCCGCGCTGCCACCATTTCCACAAATAATAATTTTTCCATTATCTTTTTGGCATTCCATTAGTATCTCTTTAACTTTAATAATTTTATCTATTATTATTTTGTTAGGTTTTAATAAAGTAGAAAGATCTTCTAGATATTTGTTAACAAAATCCTTGTCAGACATATAATTATTTTAACTCACCTTTTTTACGCATATCTTTTCTTATTTTAGTTGCAGAAATACTCTGAATACTTTCTGGCAATATAACTTCCTCTATTTTATAACCAACTCCTCTACCATAAGATATGTTGGTTATATTAGGCACTAACATAATTTTGTATCTATTTTTGTATTTTGGATCAAGTCTTTCTGCTATTTTAGATTTTACATAATCAAAATCAAAAGGATTGTCATCGACTCCCTGGACGTCCCTTACTTGAATACATACCTGTCCTGTTTTTTTTACTATTTCCTCAAATAATGCATAATGCCCATCATGGAATGGCTGCCATCTTCCAAGCATCTGTGCTGTAGGTTTTTTATTATCCCATTTATATTCCATAGCTTTATTCAATTTTTACAAATTTCTATTTTTAAAATCATTAATTAAATCAGTAATTTTTTTAGGTAAAATAAAGTATAAAATCAATTTTACTTTATAAAAGCTAGCAGGAAATAAAAGTATATTTTTAATTGCCTTTGTCAATTCTTTTTCGTTTATAAGCTTTATTGTTTTTAGAAAATCAATTCTTAGTTTTATATAGTGCAAATATGGCTTCAAAAATTCATTTGAAATAACTGAATGATCATTAATCCAATTCTGAAGTTCGTCAATTTCAGACATGCTATTTAAGATTGAAAAATTTTCCTCATGGATGCGATAATGAGCTAAAGGTTCTTGAATACAATCAAATTCGCATTTTGTACTTAACCTCATAATCAAATCGAAATCACCAATTATATTATACTTGTTGTTAAATCCAAAAACAGAATCATACGCCTGCCTCCTTAAAAGAACTGTAACAATTCCTACTTCATAATTTTTAAATAAGTGCTCGGTAATATTGCCAGATTTTAAAAATTTTTTTACGTATATTTTTTTTTTATTTTTTTTTTCAAAAAATAAATAACAGTTACTATAAACCATTCCAATTTTTTTATTTTCAAAAAGAGGCATTTGTTTTTCCAGTTTATTTTTTTCCCACCAATCATCTGTGTCTAAAAAAGCAATTATTTCTCCTTTGCTTTTTTTAATTGCATAATTTCTTGCTTCATAAAGTGGGGTATGTCTACTAGAAATATAATATTTAAACCTTTTATCTTTAAACTCAGAAAAAATTTTTTTACTATCGTCAGATGATTGATTGTCCCAAAATATAACTTCCCAATTAGAATAGCTTTGGTTTAGAACGCTTGTTAAACAATCCTTTAAATATTTTTCCCCATTAAAACAGTTAATAATTATACTAACTAGTGGTATTTTTTTCATTTGTTTCTTTATGATGTAATTATATCCGAAATATTTTTTAACATAATTTTTTTAGTAGGAAGAATATTTTTTTCAATTTCCTTTTGAATCAATTCATAATTTTTCATTATATATTTTGTAGTTTCTATAAGTGAAAGTTCATTTCTTTTTATAATAAAAATTCCTTTTTTTTCTCTTTTAACATAAGCAATATCTTCAAAAATAATTACTGGCCTTTTTCTAGAAAGAGATTCATCAACAACATATGGGTGTGCCTCGGTGTAGGAAGGTAAAATCATAATATTACAATTGTCATAAGCGTCTATTAATAACTGTGTGTTTGAAATATAACCAAGCATATTAATATTTTTTTTTGAAATTTTTAAATTTTTTTTATCACCAACAATTGTAAGTTCCGCGTTTAATTCAGCTTTTTCAAACATTTCTAAAAAATCATAAATACCTTTTTCAGGATTTAGCCTGCCTACATATAAGAATTTAATTTTATCAAGTAATGGTTTTTTATGATTGCTTAACCAACTGTCGTCTAGCCGCGATGGATATATAATATGAGATTTGCTCTTTTTATGCAATCTTTCGTGACACACCATCACCTTGGAGTTTAAAGTAACTAATATATACATTAAATTATAAATCCAAACAGCCCAACTACCCAAAATATATTTATATTCTTCATGACCGTTACTCATTAAATATACAACTGTTTTTTTTCGTGCAAAAAAAAGAACTAGAAAAGCAATAAAAGTATAAGGAGTTATTGATATTAGCAAATAACTCGTTTTTGGTTTTTTAAGAGTTTTTAAAATAAAAAATATGAACTTAAAAATATTTGGCGCTGCATTAATATTTTTTAAATTTAGCTTTTGTCCACCTTTTTTTTTTGAGGTTCTAACAATATAATTTACTTCATGGTATTGACTTAAACCTTCAGGTAAAACTTTCAGATCGAGATTATCACAATAATAATTATTATTTTCTTTAAATATTTTTTCGTTATTAATAATTACTAAATTATTTTTTTCCATCTAATTCTCTTTATTGGGTTTTTATTTGTTAAAAAAATTTTTTTTAAAATTTATATATTTTTTTAGACCATTTGTTAAACTATACTTGGGTTTCCAAACAAGTAAATTTTTTTTACTTTGTAATTCTGCGGATGAAGAATTATAATCATCAAACCTTTTCTTCTTTTTGTTAATAATAATTTTTGATTTAGATCGTGTAAGTTTAATAATAGTTTTAGCCAAATCTACAATTTTTATATTTTTATTTGAAGATAATGTTACCGTTTTATTTTTAGATATATTTTTTAATGCAATCATAGAACCCTCGGCTAAGTCTTCAACGTAAATATAATTACGTTTTTGTCTCCCATTTCCATGAACTGTTAAACTGGAATTTTTCAAGGCTTGACGAACAAAAATAGAAATCGCGTCAACACTTCTATTTTTGGGTCCATATGCAGTTGAATATCTTAAAATTGTGAATGGTAGCCCATAAAGTAATTGGTAATCTTTTATAATATCTTCTGATGCTGTTTTTGATGTTGTGTAAACATTTCCAGCGTTTCCGTAAGAATAAATGCTGCCTGCAAAAACAAATCTTTCTATTCTAGATTTTCTTGCTGCTTCAAGAAGATATGTTGTTCCCAAAATATTTGTTTCAATAGTTTTTACCGGTATGCTTTTTACTTTATTAATATCGGATACAGCAGCTAAATGATATATTATATCTATATTCTTCAATGCAAAATTGATTAAATTTTTGTCTAGTATACTACCTTTAATAAATTTTACGTCACTCCTTTGTGGAGATTTTAAGTCATATACAGTTACCCTATTTTTTTTTTTAATTAAAAAATTTACGACATGACTACCTATAAAACCACTCCCGCCTGTTATTAAAATTTTTTTCATACTGGCTTATAATTGATTAAAATCTTTTAAAACTTTAATAAGTGAATTAGCAATGTATTTTATCTCCTTTTTTTTTAATCCTGGATATAAAGGCAAACAAAGCTGGCTACTAGCAACTTTTTTTGCATTTGTAAAAAGTTGACTTCCTTTTTTAATTACATGCTTGCTATGTTTTTTAAAAACTGGCTGTGAATGACATAAACTACGGTATACTTCTCCTGGTAAAGAAATTCCATATTTTTTGTACATTTTTTTTTTAATTTTATCCCTATGTTTGCTTTTAACAAAAATAATATATTTATAATAAGAGCTTTTTATTGTTGGTGGTATTTTTTGTAATTTTAAGTTGGGGTTACCATTTAATATTTCATCATATAATGCTGCTATTTTTCTTCTTTCTTTTACTATACTTCGAGCTTTTTTAACTTGTTGTATGCCAAGCAATCCACTTATTTCTGGTAATCTCCAATTGTAACCTAATTCGCTATGAATATTGTATGAAGGATTGCTTTTTCCATGTTCTCTTAAAATTAAAAATTTTTTATAAAGGTCTCTATTATTTGTAGTTATAATTCCACCCTCACCTGTTGTAAGTATTTTTGTAGGGTAAAAAGAAAAAGCTGAAGCTAAGCCTAAAGATCCAGCAAATTTATTGTTTATTTGTGATCCGTGAGCATGCGCAGAATCTTCTATGATAAACAAATTATTTAAATCACATATTTTTTTAATTTCTTTCCATTTTGGAGATATAAAACCACCTATATGAACAGGAATTACACCAACTGTATCCTTCATAATTTTTTTTTCTAGTTCCTTTGGATCTATTGAAAGATCATTCTCTAACACATCCGAAAAAATAACTTTCGCTCCAGCATGAATTGCCGCAATAGGAGTTGCCATATAAGTATTTGTAGGAATAATTATTGATTTACCTTCGACATTTAGCGCTCTTAATGGGATTTCTAATGCACTAGTACCGCTATTTACAGCTACGGCATATTTTACTTTCACAAACTTAGCAAATAATTCTTCAAAATGTTCTATTCTTTTAGACATAGTAAGAAATCCACTGCTTAAAATTTCCTGAACTCCAGAAGAAATAAACTGTTTTTCGTTTTTAGAATAATTTAAACGTAAAAGAGGTATTTTTTTTTTCATATCGATTTATTTGAACTATTAAATATAACCTCGTTTCCCTTTAGTTTTCTTATTTAGTTCATTTAAATTTAGATACTCTTGTAGCACCTTCTTTGAAATCTTATCATTGACCATAGGCTTGGGAGATTGATGAAAAAAATATTCCCACGGTTGTTTATCAAGCGCATGACCTTTTTTTATTAATTGATCGTAAAGTTCTGTACCATAGTATGGAGCTAAAACTGATAAGGAATAATAATCAGCTTCGACTTGTTTTGCAAAATCAATTGTTTTTTTAACATCATCGTCTGTTTCTCCTGGAAAACCTACCATAAAATATGCTGAAAATGGAACGCCAGCCTTTTTTAACATGTTTGCTCCTTCAAGCATTTCTTCTCTAGTTTCTAATTTTTGTATTTGTTTTAAAATTTTATCACTACCAGATTCGAATCCTATTTTAACTCTTTCGCAGCCTGCTTCAGCCATTAGCTTACATATTTCATCATCTAAATGATCTGCTCTAGCTTCACACTTCCATCTCATTCCTAATTTTTGATCAATCATCATTCTTAAGAGTTTTTTTACACGCTTTTTATTCACAGTAAAGACGTCATCCACAAAGTAAACAAGGGTGTTATCTTCAATTTTTAAAGATTCTTTGTTAGATATATTGGCCGAAGCGCTATAATCATACTTTGTACCTTGCCAGTATTTTTCTTTAAGATTTTTCATTTCTTTAATCACAGATTCCGGTGAACGAAGTCGAGTTGTTTTTCTGTCCCAATGAAAAGGTGAGGCGCAGTATGTACATTTGTAAGGACAACCTCTTATAGTGCATATATAAGAAACATCTACATTTTTTCGCTCAGATTCGGGTATACCCCAAAATTTTTCTTTTTCTGGCAAAGGAAGATTATCAATATCTTTAATTACTGGTGCTATACCTGTGTTGATTAATTTATCTTTTTCTCTTGAAATTACTCCTGGAATTTTTTTGGGATCTTTGTTCTCAACTAAAGCTGTAAAGGCTTCTTCTCCTTCTCTTTGAACGCTAAAATCAATAGAAGTAAGCGTATTTAAAAGATTTTTATCAAGCGTTGCATGAACCCCGCCGACAACTTGTTTGATGTGTGAATCTGCTGCACGAACTTTTTCAGAAATAATTTTTATTGCGCTAATATTCGCTGTATATGAAGTATATCCCACCCATTCAGGTTTAAAAGATAAAATTTTATCTCTTACTTCGTTCCATAATTCGTTATTTGGATCCTTAAAATAGTTTTGATAGTTAGTAAAATTTTGAAATATTTTTTTTAAATTGACATAATTTTTATCACTTACATAATCTGCATTATAAAGCCAAGCATCATGCCCTCTTTTATTAAGATAGGAAGCTATATATGCAATTCCTAGCGAATTAGCATTATAATGTGAGCCAAGAAGTCTATAAAAAGGAGGATTTACTAGTAAGACTTTGGCCATTTGTTTTCTTTCATATAAATTTCTTCTAAATAATCTCGATCACGTTTAGTGTCCATGCATTGCCAAAAACCTTTGTGTTTATATGCAAAAAGTTGTCCTTTTAATGCTGCTTTTTCTAATGGTTCTCTTTCTAAAAACGTTTCATCTCCATCAATATAGTTAAAAAAATCTGGTTCAATTACAAAAAAACCTCCGTTTATCCAACCTTCTGCAGTATGAGTTTTTTCTTTAAAATTTTTTACACGATCACCATCCAAACTTATTGCACCAAAGCGAGCTGGAGGCCTTACAGCTGAAACTGTGACGAGTTTACCATGACTTTTGTGAAAAGCTATAAGGGCATTTAAATCTATATCAGCAATACCATCTCCATATGTTAACATACACGTTTCATTACCTATAAACTTCTGAAGGCGTTTAACTCTACCTCCAGTCATAGTTTTTTCACCTGTTTCAATCAATTCTATATTCCATTCGTTTGATTTTTTGGAGAAATATTTTTTTATCACTTCACCTTTGTAACCTAAAGCTACTAGAAAATTATTGTATTTATATTTAGCATATAAATTCATAATGTGACAGAGAATAGGCTTTCCACCAATTTGTACCATTGGTTTAGGTATTGTATCAGTATATTCTGATATACGTGTTCCTAGTCCACCTGCCAACAAGATAACTTTCATTTTATATTACCATTTAAAATTAATATCATTTTTTTTACATCTTAAAATTTCTCTTGTATTATGACTAATATTTGTAATATTTAAAATAATACTTTCAGGTTTATTTATTCCCTTAAAACCAAACCAAATTTTAGGTGGTACAGTTAATCTTGAATAATTATTTTGTCCAATTTTAATCGTTTTAAAAATCTTTTTTTTTTTATTATAAAACACAAACTTAACATTGCCATAAGGTACTACTAAATTAAGTGTCATTTTTAAGTGATATTTCCAAGCTTTTACTTGACCAAATTTTATTTTAGAAAAATAAGCTTCGCTGAATATTTTATTTTTTAAGTCTTTTTTTTTTGCAATATGCATAATATTACCTTTTGTCACTTTTACAATTTTAAGAGGTGTTACTTTAATTTTATTTAAGATATTTTTGCCCATTTTAAATTTCTTTTTCTTGCTAAAATTTGAAATTCTCTTATCTGTTTTTCTGTAATTTTATTTACTTTTTTAGGGTCAATATAATAACTACTATACCAATCAGCTACCATTTTTCCAGTTTCATTGAAACTGAGAATGCTTTTCCATTTAAGAACCTTTCTTGCTTTATTACAATTTAATCTTAATAAGCTTGATTCAAAAAAAATTTTATTTGTTTTTTTTTCTATTTTCCAAGAAACATCACTCCAATGTTTACTAATATTCTTTACTAAATCTAAAACACTATATTCTTTATGTAATTTAGGACCAAAATTAAAAGACTCTCCATGCAAGTTTTTATTAAATTTTAAGTTGATTGCTAAACATAAATACCCCCCAACAGCCTCAAGTACATGCTGCCAAGGTCTAGTAGACCTTGGGTTTCTTAATTTTGCTTTCTTATTTTTTGACCAAGATCTTACACAATCAGGTATTATTCTATTATTTGCCCAATCTCCTCCGCCTATGACATTTCCTGCTCTAGCCGTAACTATACGAATTTTTGTTTTATGATTATTTGAAAAGTATGAATTAATAAAGGAGTTAACTAAAATTTCAGCACATGCTTTAGAACCGCTATAAGGATCTTTCCCTCCCAAAGTATCGGTCTCCTTGTAACCCCTATGTGTTTCTTTATTTAAATAGCATTTATCACTAGTAATTATTATGACATTACATGGATTTTTTAATTTTCTCGTTGAATCAAGAATATTTAGTGTGCCCAAAACATTTGTTTGCCAAGTTGATGCTGGGTCGCTGTAAGATAACCCAACTAGAGACTGTGCAGCTAAATGAAAAATAAAATGGGGTTTAAAAGAAATAATTTTTTTTTCGAGTTTATATTTGTCTCTAATATCTAATTTAACATCTTTAATTCCATAATTTATTTTTGAAACATTAAAGTGATAAGGTTCAGATGGTGGATATAAAGAAATTCCCATTATATCAGCCCCAAGTTGTTTTAGCCACGCAGTTAACCAAGAGCCTTTGAAACCTGAATGCCCAGTTATAATTACTTTGGAATTTTTAAAAATTGAAAGATCGCTCATTTTACCTCTAATATTTTTTTAATAAATCAAACTAAATAGCTCAATCTAAATTTAAATCTTTGTCTTGAATATATTTTAAATTATTCTTTAACGCTAATTCTGCTTTGCAAAGCTCTATTCCCATATCGCCAGCATGCTGTAAACTGGAAATATATTTTTCATTAATTAAAGTATTAATAATTTCTATAGCTGTTTTTCCTGTAACTTCTGCAACCATGTCATTAACTGGATCATTGCCTAATTTTTTAAATTTACAGTAACCAACTCTTAACAAAGAATTCTCTCTATCAATTCCAATCAAAAAATAGCCTTTGGGATCCATTACCCAATCTTTAATTTTATCATACTTTGCAACTATACGTTTTTCTATTTTTTTATTAATCTTAAACCATCTGCCTTGGATGGAATCTTCTTTAGAATCGAAACTCATTGAAAATTAAAACGAAAATTTAATTATTTTTTTTTTGATAGATAAATTAAAAAGTAATTTTAGTATTATTAGATATAGAACAGTTGATATCAATGTATTATGAAAAAAAGGAATTGCTAACACATAAGACTGCAACAAGCCCGCAAAACTCTTTTCATACATTTCTAATGTAAGCCACGCTCCAAAGTTTGTTATAATAAAAAAACACACGGAGCTTGCAAAGCCAGTTAGAAAAATTTCTTTAAATTTAAAATTTCTTATTAACATTCCTATTGCCACAGCTACTGCCACGGAGACATAAGTAAATATCATAGTATTATGAAAACCTAAATAAAGATCACCAAAAAACATTGCTAAGATAACTATAAATGATCCTAAAAAAAAGCTTCTAAAATAAAAACCAGAAAAAACACCTGCTGCTAATAAAGGGGTAAAATTTGAAGGGTGAGGTATTATCCTAAATAATGCTAAAAATATAATTAAACCTAATACTGGTATAATTTGTTTTTTTAAAATTTTTATTAAGTTTGTCATTTTATACAATGTAACACATAATTTAAAATATTATCAATTTATTTTCTTTTTTCTATATTGATTAAAACTTGTTTTTTTTGTGCTTCAGAAAAGGTCAGCCAGTTGGTGATTTCTTCTTGTGTGTGACCACAACCTACACATAATCCACTCTGCGAGTCTGTCGTGCAGATATCAATGCATGGTGAATCGTACATTAAAAAACTCTTTTTAATGCAAAATTAAAAGTACGCCCTAATGTCGAATATTCGTGTGCTTGCTGATATTTTTCATCAAAAAGATTCCTTACTGACAAAGATAAATCATATGCGTTAAATACATTGTAACTAGTTGATAAATCAAAAGTTATATAATCTGTTAATATTTGATCTGTCCAACTATCGTTTGTATTACCAAAATCTCTAGTCTCGCCAACATATTTAATTAAAAGTGAATTTTTAAATTTACTATTAACATTATAATTAATTTGTGAAGCTGCAGCATGTCTTGGAACTCTTACTTTGTAAGCATCTACTTTACTTCCTGAATGTCGACACTCATTATCAGAATAAACACGTTTTTCTTCTGGGTCGCAGGTAGCGGCATCAAATGAGTCTGTAAATGTATAAGAAAAATTTAAATCTATTTTTTTATTAACTGGATTCCAATTACCATCTAATTCAATCCCTTCACTTGTATTTACCCCGTTAGCATTTCTCACTACCCATTCGGTTCTTGCATTGCTTACTAATGGATTTTTTGTTTTAGTTTTAAAATATGTAATACCAAATCCTAAGTCTAAGTCGTCTAAATATGTGTCATATCCTAGATCAAAACTTAATCCTCTTTCGGATTGCAAATCATCGTAAGAGCTTCCTTTTGCCAAAACTGTAGAAGAGCCATACTTGTAATCATACAAGGCTGGAAATCTTACTCCAGCTCCAAGTGAAGATCTAATTTTACTATTGCCATCTAGTTGATAAGCCAATGTTGTTCTTCCGCTAGTTTTTCTACCTACGGCAGAATGTTCGTCGCTTCTCAAACCAATTGTCGAATATAAATTTTGAATAGGTCTAAATTGAAAATCAAAGTATTGTGAAATAACACTTTCATCATGCGCTGTTTCAGTTTGTCCCCAGTCAATAGGATATCTTGAAGAATCAAACTCTGAATCAATACCATAAACGATTTTATTATCTAAATTAAAATTATATTCACCTAAAAAATTAATTGCATCTCTATATCCAAAATAATTAGTATAAGAATTTGTATAACTAGTTGTGTCTCTTTCTATATGTGTTTTGTTATAAGTTAATGCATTTTTAAATTTATTTTTATTATGCAAAAATTTTAAAGTATAAGAACCTTCTAAATTGTCAGTACTATCATTCATATCTCTTTGTTTTTTATTTACTGCATCATAATCTGTAAAAGAATCTGTCAATCTAAGAGAATTCTCAATTTTGAAATTATCATTAATTTTATAACCCAAACTACCAACTAAACTATCATTTTTATAACCATCGGCTTCTCCATTATCATTCATCGCCGAAATACCGTCAGTAATAAATTTATTTAGTCCTAAGTAATAATTAATAGTCCCATTGTCTCCATCAGCTGACAAATAGGCACTTTTTGTATTGTGGGAACCATTTGTTATTTCGATATTTGAATTATTTCCTTCTTTTCCTTTTTTAGTAAATATATGTATTGTTCCTCCAATGGCATTGCTTCCATAAAGGGAGCTTTGCGTTCCTTTTAAAATCTCTACTCTATCAATCGAGTGTTTCATTATATTTTCCATATAAAAACTATTGTCGGATGAAGCGGGATCTGACATTTTAACTCCGTCTATATAAACAGTAGAATATCTTTTTTCGAGACCTCTCAGTTGAATGCCTTGTTGCGTTCCGTGACCCCCCATTTGAAACATATTTGTACTCGTTGCGTTATTACTTATAACGTCAGCTAAAAAAGAATCTGATGAATTATTTATTGTTTTACCGTCTATAACAGTTACTGAACTTCCAACTGTATTATATGATTGTGGTGTCTTACCTGGGGAAATAACAATTATAGGTACATCTACAGCAAGTAAATTCGTAGATGAAAATTGTAGTAACAAAAATAGGGTTGTTATTCTTAAGTTTTTTAACATGTATGTCTCATAAAGCTTTCGCTTTAAATAATTAATAAATGCCACTGCTAATTTTACATTGCAGAACTAGGCTTTTCCTGGCCATCATTCGACAGGGGACTATATTGGGTGGCGCTCGGACTTAAACATTTGTTCTTACCGTTGCAGGAACAGTCAATGATTTTCACATTGTTCCCCACCTAATCAATATTGTTATCTTATAATTAAAAAAAAATTAATATGTTGTCAATAGTTCTAAATGTATCTAAATTTTTTTATTCTCCTCCTGAAACCGTAATAGTTTGTCCAGTCATGTAAGAATTTTCTTGAGTAGTAAGATTTTTAATATAAATAGCTATTTCTTTTGGTTCGGCCATTCTATTAATAGGGACTAGTTTCAGTCTTTCTTTAATTTTTAAATTTTTTTTCATTCTATTGTGTATTTTGGTATTCGTAACACCAATACGAAGATTGTTTATAAATACGTTTCTTTTTGCCCAATTTTTATAGCTATTTGGAATGAATTCTAAACAATGTTTAGAAAGAGCGTAGTTGTATGAGTTAATACCTCCTCCAAATTTTACGCCTATACTGGAACAATTTAAAATTCTTCCCCACTTTTGAGTAAGCATTTTTTTTATTAATATTCTTTCAACCATCATAGGAAGTATTGCGTTAGCGGTTAATGATTTAAAGATACTTTTTAAATTTGTGCCTTCAAAACTTTTGTTATCAATATAACCCACCAGATTAATAACTGAATCATACTTTTTATTAAACTTTTTCATTATCAATTTTTCGCTTCTTAAATATTTATCATCTGCAAAATTGAATTTAATTAAATTTAATTTTCCATAATTTTTTAGAATAGATAAATTTTTTATATTTTTGTTATATTGTGCTGTTACCACCCAATTAAGTTTTAAAAATATCTTAACTACTTCAACTCCTATGTCTGAGCTTCCGCCTAAAATTAAAACATGTCTATTATGTTTCATATTAATTTTCTCATAAGTGTTATTTATTTTTTTATGCAAGAGCATATTCTTCGTCAATAGAAGACAAAGCCATCAAATCATTTCATCAGTATACCCTGATTTTTTTTGATCAGGAATTGTACCTTTGTATGGATTTTCAAGATCTCTGAAATCTTCGATTCCTCCATGAGGATCAGCTCCAGGTTTAGGCATATATTTTTCTAAAAATTCAGCCTTAAGATTGTTGTAAATCTTGGTTCCCTCTTCATCATTCTTTTCTGCTCTTTCAATTTCTTTCCACCTACTTTTTGGAAATTTAACGTATAAAATAAAACATTTAATTACACCATTTATTTCGTGTGGAGGATACTGCGGCATGTAAAATGATGAAGCTCCTGCGGTTGGGCATTTTGTAATTGTTTCGTGCTTAATAAGACCTAGGTCTTCACACATTTTTCTTAACGGCGTTCCATGAAAAGGTACAAACCCATAAATATTTGCATTGTCAGCTTCTATATATCTATTTAATTCTATTGTATCAAAAGCAAGTTTTTTAGTCTCAGTAGGAAATCCAGTAATATTATTTACACTAAACGAAATGTCATATTTTTTTGGAATTTTTAGTTTATCAATTATATCCTTATTCTTCCATCTTCTGTCTAATATTTTTTTTCTAAAATCTTCGTTTCCATGTTCGACTCCAAAAGACACTCTATGTAAACCAACTGATTTTAATTTTTTCATATTATAATCGTTTATAGTTTCTGGTCTAGTTTGTATCCAAAATGGAAGTTTAATTTCTTCATACATTTCACAAAATTTATCAAATTCATTTTTGTTCATTGCTAAAAAAGTGTCTGCCCAAAAATAATTATATTCTACTTTATGAACTTCTTTGAAATACTTTAATTCTTTAAAAACAAGATCCATCTTTTTCTTTCTATAAAAATTATGACCTAAACTTTTATAAAGTTTCATTTGATCTGGAGAATTACAAAATGTACAAGTAAAAGGACACCCTCTAATTGTTTCAACGGGATACATTTTATAAACTCTACCTGCCATAGGTCTGTAAAGACGATTTTCTTCAAATAAAGTTGTATCGATAATTGGATTCTTGTTAATATCCACCGGATTCGAGATAGTATTTTTTTTAATTTTATTATCTTTTTTAATCCATAAATTTGTAACATTTGAGTAATCTTGTTTTTGATCAATTTTTTTGCATAAATCAATTAGAGCATTTTCTCCTTCTCCAACACAAACCATATCTATTAGGTCATATTCAATACAAATTTCAGGAGCAAATGTTGGAAAAACTCCACCTGCAATTACGGGTATGTTATTTTTTGTTTTGTAATTTCTAATTTCTTCTAAAATTTTTATTCCTAGTTCCCACATATCCTCAGTAGAAGATAGTGCTATAAGATCTGGTTTAAATTCTTTCAATTGCTTTTGTAAATCAACTTTCCAGCTGGTATCTTTAATTCTTAAGTTTTTTTTTTCCATTTCGGCTTTAAAAGGAATAACTGTAAGTCTATCTTCTTTTGATCCATCAGAATCAATACCAAAGTCAACAGCATAATATGTGGTATCAAAAACTTGCACTTCGTGGTTTTGTTTTTTTAAAATTGCACAAAATGTTGCTATTGCTGGCGGCAACATATTCATCCCGAATGTATTTGGATATAAAAATAAAACTCTTATTCCCATAAATCAATAATACTATACAATTAAGCCGTTACGCAAATTAATTTAATTCGAAAGTAGACAGGCTTTTCTCATTTACTAAATTTATATTGTTAACTAAATATAACTTCAATTTTTCAAATTCCTTAATATACTTATCTAATTCTTGGCCGTTATGAATAAATTCGAGTAAAACATTTTTAATTGACTTTAAAGAGTGTGAATCTAAAAATTTAAAATTACCTCTAAAAATATCCAGACAGTTATTCATGAGGTTTATTTCGCTTTTTAAACTAAATACTATATTTCCATTAAGCGCAGCATCGTAGACTGCACCGCTACCCATACAAATTACGATTAAATGATTGTTTAATAAATTACTAATATTTTCATCAGAAATAACTAAATTTTTTGGTAGTTTTGCCAATCCTAATAATGACAAAATTTTTGAAGTTTCAAAATTTGGATGTAATTTGATTACAAAATTATATTCGGTATCTTTAAGTTCTTCGGCCAACTTTTTTGTTTTATCTATTAATTCAATTGAAACATCTATATTTTGTGGCAATGGTATTAAAATATTTTTTTTATTTTTTTTAACAAAATTTTTTTCCTTTGAAAGAATATTTTTAAATCTTAAAGCGGGACCATCAATTATTCTTTCGTTAGGTATACCTTGACTAACAAGCATTTTTTTTGAAACAGGTCCTAGCGAAATTATACAGTCTGGTTTTAAATTACTTTTCCACTCTGATTCTAAACTATGCCACGCAGTGAATTCATTACTAAATAGAGTATGGTGATAACCGCAGATTCTTGTTTTCTTTTTAATGTTTTTAACAGCAGCAATCAGAGCATGTTCATAAATCATATTTTCGTAATGATCTATACAAGTTAAAGATTCACAATTTTTTGACCATTTTTTTAAGACCGGCATATAGTTCCAAAATCCTAGATTCGAAACAATATTTTCTTTGTAAACCCTCTTTTCTCTCAAAATGAGGTATTTAATATCTATATTTGGATATTTCGCACGGATATTAAAACATAAGCTTGCTTTAAAAAAATTTTTTATAGACCGGTAATAATCAAATATATTAAGCCAATCCTCAACGATAAGATAATTGTCTTTTCTAAGTTTTTTAAAAGTTTTAATTTTACCTGACCAAAAAACTTCGAACCAAGGCAGACTATATAGATTTAAATTTTTTTTCTTAAAGTATTCTTTTAAAAAAGGAAAATATCTTGATTCAATACTACCACTGCTTCGCAATGAATTGATATCAATGAATTGATGAAGTAAGTAAACATTACCTGAAGGATATTCCTTTTTTCTTAAAGTAATTCTCGAACAACAATAGCTAAAAAGAAAGCTCAAAATGATGATAAGCAAATTTCTTACAACCTTGAAGTGGTGAAACAAAAAATTTTTTATTATTTTAAAAGTTATTAAATTATTTCTTTTTATTTTATACTCTGAAAAATTATTTTTTATCGCTTCAATTAAAAAAATATCATCACTAACTAATAAAATTTCATCTTCATTTGTTGTTTTTAAAATTTTTTTTAGAGATGAAATTTGGCAAATATATAAAAAAAGCTTCGTTATCGCATTATTTCTACCCGAAAGATCACTCATCCACCAGTAAGTACTATCTTCAAATTTAATTCTCTGATTTTCGTTCCACTCTAAATAATTTTTTAATTCCTCTTTAAAACTTTCGTGTAAAACTCTATCAATTCCAATTCTTTTCCCTTTCAATTGATTCTCGGCATGTTTTAAATTTGAGTAAGATGAGCCTAAAAAAATCCAACTTTTATTCCATAATATTTTCTGATCATAAAATATGATCTTAAGTTTCATTTATACCTCTAATCTATTTAATTTTTGACAATTAATTTAATTTGGTTACCCAAATTCGATTTGTTTAAAATAAATTTATATTTTTTATCAAAATCATATATTAAATTTTTAATTTTATTTGAAATTTTTAACTCCTTTTTTTTTTCTTGAAGTTTATTGATCAAGTTTTCGATAAAATAATCACCACCTACTTTGTTTGAGGTTACTGGTTTTTCGTTTAAATACCAGTTTAGATGATTAATTATACTATAATCTTGACGACATAAAATTTTAAAATTTCTTTTTTTTATTTTTTTCATTAAAACTTTAATAGATTTAGGTGAAAAATAATTTACTGCATGTTCATCGTAAAAAAAGTTAAGATACTTGTTAATCCTCCATATATTTTTCAAGGCATCGTTTAAATTTGGTGTAACAATTATAATTCGCCCCTTTTTTTTCAATAAATAAATTAAAGAATTAAGATATTCAGTAGGATCGGTTATGTATTCCAGGGTATAAAATAAAAAAATGTAATCATATCTTATATTTTCTTTTTCACATTCTTTTAAATCTTTAAAACATTTTACTTTAATTTTTTTATTTACAAAATTTCTTCTAATTCGATTTATTTCTATACCTCGCACGGTATTATTTTTTCTCTTAACGCTTTTCAAAAAATAGCCCCAAGAACAACCTATTTCCAAAATGTTTTTGTTAATAAATTCATTTTTTGGAAAATATTCAGATACATAAATTTTTGATTGTCTCAGACCATTTTTAAAATCTTTTTTAATATTAGGTATTTTTAAACCTGCAGATTTTAGTCTGTATTTATCAAGCTTATTTTTTTCTAAACCCGAAGAAGGATTGTGACTAAAGAATTCAAAGTCACAATAATTACAAATAAATAAAGTTATTTTCTTCTTGCTTCTAGTTACAACTTTTTTTTTCCTAACAGTAGATTTGCAAATTTTACAAATTATTTTTTTTTTCATTTAAAATATTTTTATTATTTTTTGCTTTCTAGCCAATCATTAAATAATTTTAAACCATTTTTTAAATCGTATTCTGGCTTGAAATTAAGATCATTTTTCAATTTAGAAATATCAGAAACTGAACCCATGAAATCACCTGGGGTCCCCGATTCTTCTTTAATATTAAGTTTTTTATTAAGTGTTAATGAAATTTCTTTAAGTAAATTATTAAGAGAACATTTGGTGCCAGAGCCCAAATTGTAAATTTTATTTACATTTTTTTTATCTTCTATTATTAAACTCCAGGCCTTAATAACATCGTCAATAAATATAAAATCTCTAAATCTATTTAGGCTACCTTTCACAACAATCGTTGGATCTTTTTTTGCCATATTTAGAAAAATGCTAATCATACCTAAAAACTTGTTGTTTGAATCTTGACCAGGTCCGTAAATATTAAACATTCTGAATATATTCCAATCTATACCAAGGTGTTTTCCGTAGACTCTTATGTAATTTTCTGCTGTAAGTTTTGAAACTGCATACAATGATTTTGGTTCACAAGCACAATTTTCATTATAAGATTCGATTGACGAATTTTCTTTATAAACATTAAATGTTGAGGCATAAATAATTCTCTTTACATTATTTAAACCACACCATTTTAATAAATTAAATGTACCTAAAATGTTTACTTGAAAATCCATATAAGGTACTTCGAAAGATCTGGCTGCCGAGGGTTGACCTGCGCAATGTAAAACTAAATCTAAATTATTTAGTTTAATTTTTTTTAACTCTTCAAAATTTGTTATATCGCAATTAAATATTTTTTTATTTTTGTCAATTTTGTTTAAAAAATCCTTATTTTTAAGATCAAGAATAAAAACTTCGTGTTTCTTATTGAGACACAATTTTTCGAGATGTGAACCTATAAATCCTAAACCTCCTGTTATTAGTATTTTCATAATTATTTATATTTTTTAACTTTTTTTATTATAAGATTTAGAAATTTTTTCATTAAATATTTTGGACCACATGTTATTAATATACAGCAATCTAGAGGAGCTGGGTAATTGCTTTTTACATAAATTTTATTTTTTTTTAATTCTTTTGAAACTTCATTATACAATGTCTTATTTCTAAAATTTATTAGTAAAAAGTTAGATTTTCCTCCAATTACTTTAATATTTATTTTTTTTAGTTCTTCCTTTAAATAATCTCTACCTTTTTTAACTTTAAAGATGTATTTTTTTGCATATTTTATATTGTCAATAAAATAACCAGCCACTACATCTGTCAGCAAATTACTTTCATAAGATAGTCTGTAACAAGATAAAATATTAATTATATTTTCATTTGCCACGACGTAACCAAATCTTATAGATGGAATACCAAATGATTTTGAGAAAGTTCTTAGTATTATTAAATTTTTAAACTTATTAATTAACGATATTGCCGATGCAGTTCCAAACATGTGATATGCTTCGTCAATCACTACCAGCACTTTATATTTTTGGGCCAATTGGCAAATTTTTGTAATATTTTTGATGCTTAAAGGATCTTCTATTGGTTGGTTTGGGTTTGGTAAAAAAATTATTTCTGGTGAAGATTTAATAAAAGAAAAAATATTTTTTTTGTTCAATTTAAAAGTTGAGGGATCATAACCAATTTCTTTAATTTTTGTTTTAAATATTCCGCTGTAAACTTTATACATCGCATATGTTGGTCTCAAAATACCAATTCTACTACCTGGTCGTGTCAGTACTTCAAATATTGTTTTGATTGAACCATCGATACCAGAAGTAATTAATAATTTGCTGTTTTTTACTCCTAAAAATCTACTTAACTTTTTATAAATCAAGGTCTGATCAGGATATTTACCTAGTTCATATTTTTTTACTCGAGAAAAAATTTTTTTTAGTAAATCTTTTGGAAAATCCTCAACTCTTTCATTTCTATTCATTCTTAAACCTCTAATTAAATCTCTATTTTCAGAAATTCTAATACGTTTAATATTTGAAATATGGTTTAAATAACTTCTTTGATAGATAAATATTTTTTTTTTATTTTTTATTTTCATAAATTTTTCTAATTTTCTTTAGGTCTTGGTATGTATCTAAAGAAATTTCTGAACCAGAAACTTTAACCATTTTAATTTTTAAACCAGAATCCAAAAGCCTCAATATTTCGATATCTTCCACTTTTTCATTATTACTTTTTTT
>Ga0066836_10000207_pt1 | contig 25615 bp, 26 predicted proteins | sample ETNtaG_18_FD_71568 | JGI IMG/M metagenome (GOLD analysis project Ga0066836, IMG submission 71568) | Marine microbial and viral communities from oxygen minimum zone, Eastern Pacific Ocean - ETNP201302SV91 | ecosystem: Environmental > Aquatic > Marine > Oceanic | place: Pacific Ocean: Eastern... | reverse complement strand
TTTTTTTTTTTTTAGAAATTGTAATTATTTTACTTATTTTCCATTTATTGTAATAAGTTGAATTAATGTAATCTATTATAGATTTACCAAAAAAACCACTTCCACCAATTATTAATAAAGTTTTCAATTTTTTAATTTGCTTCGAATATTTTTTTACTTCTTGAAACTGATTCTATAAACATATTTTTTTTAAATTCAGAACGTGACAATAGTGGTGATAAATCTTCTATTGGGTTTCCAAATTGTAATTTAGGTATTATTTTTTGATCTGGTTTTAACATAACTTCAATAAATTCTGGTTTGTTGGTTCGAATTAATTTTCTTAATATTTTATTAAGATTAGTATGATTTTTTATTAATGTATGATTTATTCCATATGCTTTAGAGATTTTTTTAAAGTTAGGATTAGTTACTCCAGATAATTGTGTTGTTGCCTCATATCTTTTGTTTAAGTATAATTCTTGAAATTGTTTAATTATACCATATCCATTATTATTCATAATTATAATCTTGACTGGTAGTTTATTTGCTACAACAGTTTGTAATTCTTGAATATTTATTTGAATACTGCCGTCACCATCAATACATACTATTTTTCCTTTATTTTTTAATATTGAAGCTCCTATAGATGCTGGAAATGAGTATCCCATTGGTGAATTGCCAAAAGCAGAAAATAGTTTCTGTCCTTTTTTTACTTTAAAAGCTTGTATAGTCCAGGTCAAATGTCCACCATCATCTGCTATTACTATATCTTTTTTGTTTAAAATTTTTGAAAGTTCATTAATAAATACATAGGGATTTACTAGTTTCTTTTGCTTATAATATTCTTGCTTTACTGTTGGATATTTCATTTTCCATTCATTACATGTTTTGAGCCAGTTAGATGATTTAAATATTTGTTTTTTTAAATTAAATTTTAATAAATTTAAAAAAATAGATAAGTCTAAATGTATCTTTAAAAAGATTTTTAAACCTCTTTTTTTGGAAAGTTCATTTTTATCTATATCAACAACAATGACCTTAGCATTCCTTGCAAATGAACTTGGTACACCACCTGTAATTCTTGTATCTAATCTACTACCTAAACATAACAACACATCTGAATTTTGAACTGCAAAGTTTGCGGCCCTACTTCCATAAACACCTACATTTCCAATATATCTTTGATTCTTATGATCAATTAGGTCAACACCACTCCATGTTGTAACAATAGGCAAATTAAAATTATTTAAAATTTTATCAATTTGTTTTTCACTTTTTGAGTTTTTAATTCCACCACCTAAAAGAATGACGGGTCTTTTTGCTTTTTTTATTAGTTTTAAAATTTTCTTAATATTTTTATTTATTATAGGTTTTTCTATTTTTTCTTTCGGTGTTATAAAAGATTTTAGTTTGGGAACATTAATATTTGCTTTTTGAAAATCCATTGGAATATCTATAACTACTGGCCCGGGTCTCCCTGATTGAGCTAAATAGCAAGCTTTTTCTAGTATAAATTTAATTTCACTTGGTTTTTTTAATTTATAGGAAAATTTTGTAATTGGTTTTGTTATAGATACTATATCAGTTTCTTGAAAACCTATTTGTCTTGTTTTTTTTGTTCCTTCCTGAGCGCCTTGTTGTTCATAACTATTTACTTGTCCAGTTATATGAATGCTAGGAATTGAATCAAACCATGAACATGCTATTCCAGTTATTAAATTTGTAGCACCAGGTCCAGAGGTGACCATTGTGCAGGATAAATTAGGACCAAGTCTTGAGTAAGAGTCTGCCATCATAGCTGCTGCTTGTTCGTGTGCTACACAAGTATACTTTATTTTTTTAACTCTTGAAAACGAATCTACCATAAAAGATATAGCTCCTCCAGTAATCAAAAAAACATTTTTTATTTTTTTTGAAATAAGAAATTTTAGGACATAATCAGATAAGTTCATTATTTAATTTTTTTATAATTGGTAATTGTTGATTGGATATATAAAATATCTTTTAATGCAAGGCCTTGATGACAACCAATTAATAATCCATATTTCATTATATAGTCTGAGTTTTTAAATGAATTAAGTTTGTTTTTGTGAGAGATTAAAGAAGAAAAAGCTGGATGACGTAAAATATTTCCAGTAAATATTGGCCTTGTCTGAATATTGTTGTTTTCTAAATATATTTGAAAATCCTTTCTGCTAAATTTTACATCACTTTTTAAAATAATTGGATATGCTAAAAAATTAGTATCAACATTTTTATTAACTTTCGGTAAAATAAATTTATCTTTAAATCTTTTAAAAAAATTATAATGTAAATTAAAATTCCTTTTTCTTATTTTTGTGAAGTAATTAAATTTTTTTAATTGCTCAAGTCCAAAAGAACACCCAATTTCAGATGGTTCAAAGTTATAACCTGTTTCTGAAAAAATAAATTTTTTATCATAGTCAAGTCCTTTTAACTTGACCCCAAGCCTTTTTTTTATATTTTCAGAATCTTTTATTAACGTAGACATCCTTCCCCAACTTCTAAGTACTTTGGCTTTTGTAAAATAATTTTTATTATTTGTTAAGAGAATTCCCCCATTGCCAGCACAACTAATAATATGAGAACCATAAAAACTTGTTATAGATATATCGCTATAAATCCCTGTGGATTTTTTATTTATAGTGGCTCCTAATGTGTCTGCAGAATCTTCCAAAATCATTAATTTATGCTTGTTTGCAATTTGTCTTAATTTTTTCCAATCTGGTATATTACCAATCAAATTGGGCACCAATATAGCTTTAGTTTTTTTTGTAATTTTTTTTTCAATTTTATTAGGATCAATTTGTAGTGTATCAACTTCACAATCAACTAAAATTGGAGTTAAATTGCTTAGCATTATAGATGAAACAGCGGTTCCAAAATTTAAACATGGCGTAATGATTTCGCTACCCTTTTTAAAATTCATTACCTTTAAGGCCAATATAAGTGCAGAGGAACCTGAATTAACCATTAAACCATATTTTTTTGAAAATAATTTTGCAACTTTATTTTCAAATGCATTTACTGAGACTCCCATTTGTGTAGATTTTTTTAATGTTTTTATAACAGCATTAATTTCTTTAATGTCGTAAACATTTTTTCCGTATGGAATTTTATTAAATTTATTTTTCATTAATAATATTATTAGAGTTTATTATTTAAATTTAAATAATCTATTATTTGCTTTTTAGTAATATATAATGCATTTTTTTTATTAAGCATATTGTTCCATTCAAATATTTTATCTAAAGTTTGATTTAAATTCCATTTTGTATGCCAATTCAAGATTTTTCTAGCTTTATTGTTGCTGAGTCTTAAATAAGAAGTTTCTGGCTTAAATCCTTTTCTATTCATAGCATTATATATAATTTTAAAATTGAGTTTATTAGAAAAATACTTTGCTATGTAGTTTACGCTTTTGCAATTTGAAATATTAGGTCCAAAATTCCAATTATTGCTTATTTTTTTAATCTTATTTTTATATAGCTGTTGAGCAAGTAATAAATATCCACTTAAAGGCTCCAATACGTGCTGCCATGGACGCGTAGAATTAGGATTTCTAATTAAAACAGATTTTCTCTTATCATAAAATCTATAAATATCTGGTATCAATCTATCATCAGAATAGTCACCGCCACCAATAACATTTCCAGCACGTACTGTTGCAAATCCTCTTTTCTTGTCATTAGAAAAAAATGAGCTGTAATACGAGTTAAATAGTAATTCTACACAAACCTTTGAGTTACTGTATGGATCGGGTCCACCAAGAGGATCATCTTCTTTAAATATTTTATCTTTTGTATTTTCATAAACTTTATCAGTTGTAATTAAGATAGTTGTTCTAATGCTTTTTATTTTTCTAACAATTTCTAGAATATTTAATGATCCGGTAAAATTTGTATCAAAAGTTTCTTTTGGGTTAACATATGAATGCCTTACCAATGGTTGAGCTGCTAAATGGAAAATTATAGATGGATTAGATTTTTTAATTTCATTATAAAGTTTATTATAATTTCTTACATCTGCAATAACTGATCTTTTGATAATTTTATCAATATTTGCTAATTGAAAAAGACTTGGTTTAGTATTTGGTTTTAAAGAATATCCAGTAACTTCTGCTCCTAAGTGCTTTAACAATATGCATAGCCAACTTCCTTTAAAACCAGTGTGACCTGTAATAAAAACTTTTTTACTTTTCCAAAAATTACTATCAATTTTGTTATACATTTGCATAAATTACTTCTTAATTACTGGCAATGGTGCCCTCGGCCAGACTCGAACTGGCACTCCCAAAAGGGCAAGGATTTTAAGTCCTTTGTGTCTACCAATTTCACCACGAGGGCATTACTATTCCTTAAAATAGCCTTTTTTAATTTATAACACCACTTAAGTAAATTATATAATTAATAAATGACAAAAAAGCTACTCATATATAATTCGGGAGGAGGAATTGGAGACTCTATACAATTGTTTCCACTAATTCTGTCTTTAGAAAATCTTTTTGAAAAATCTGAAATCTACTACCTGGGAGCTCATGAAAACCATTATTTGGGAAAATTGAAAGAATATAATATTAATGTAAAAACATTAAATTTAGGATTAAAATACTTTGGTTTTAGATGGTGGCATTTATTTTTAGTAAAGAAAAATTTATCAAGACTAAAATTAGATCAATTTGACGTAATTGTTGACTGTCAATCAAAATTAAGAAATACTATTATTTTAAAACAGATCCCTTCTAAAGCGTTTTATTCTTCTACTTTTAATAATATCTTTTGCTCTGGCTTAAAGCAAACAGCTGAAGAATTTAAAACCAATTTAAAAAAAATTGATTACGATATAAAAAAAATACCAAAAAAGTATTTTGATGAAGCGATAAGATTACTACCTAGTAATAATTATATAGGTTTTTCTTTAACTCAAGGTAATGTTTATAGGAAAAAAGAGTGGCCATTAAATAAAGTAATAAAATTATCTGAGGAATTAGTTAAAAATAATAAAATTCCTGTTTTTTTGATTGAAAAAAAATATCACGAACTTAAAAATGAAATTAAAAATTTAATTCCATCTGCTCTATTTCCTGAACATGAAACATCACTTGATTCTCCTGCTTTAGTAACTTGCCTTGGAGCAAGAATGGATCTAATCATAACAATAGATAATGGTATCATGCATATGGTCTCTCTAAGTAAAGTTCCTATAATTTCTTTGTTTGGACCAACCGATTCCTTGAAATTTGCTCCACAGCATAAAAATTCTAAAGTTTTAGATAGTAAAAAAATTTATAATTCAAAAAATGTATCTGATATTACCGTTGAAGATGTGCTACTGGCCGCAAAGCAATTTGTAAACTTTTAATGTTAATTTTACAATCTTTATAACCCTGCTTAACAATATTAAGATAACGTTCTGTTGGTGGAACTAATTTTGTTTTTCTTACCATGGTGTAAGTCATCACTTTATTTCCCTTATAAGAAAAATATATTTTCTTATACAAAGTTGGATATTCTTCATAAACATCTAATCTTTTTTCTGCACACTTTGAAATTATGTAAAGCGCACCATAAACTTTATTTCCTGTTTTTTTCTCTATATCACAAGCCCCATACTTGCTTCTGAAAGTTAACTGATATCCATTTAGAATATGCTTTTTAATATAAAGACACTTTGGGCATCTTCTCTTCATTTGTGCGTGGTGCAAGTTACTGCCGTAAGCGAAATAATACTGCATAATTACCTTTTTTTTATAATACTTATTTTTTTATTTTTCGCAAAACTTACAATTTCTTTATAACATTCGTCAATTTTTTTTCTTTCAGGAGATCTAATTACTATTGAAACACCAATCTTTCCTAGTCTAAAAAAAGGATAGCTACCTATCTCAACTTTCCTAAATTTATGTTGAATACATTCAAGTGATTTTGCTATTTCGCTTTCTACAGTATTTACACTTATCGTATGGCTAAAAATTTTTTTTCCACCTTTAATTTTATTTTTTAAACCACCTAACATTGATTTTAGAATTGAAGGAACTCCAGGTAAGCAGTAAACATTATCTAAGATAAAACCAGGCGCACCACTTGAAGGGTTTAAAATCAAAGAAGCTTTTGTTGGCATCATAGCCATTTTTTTTCTTCCAGAACTAAATTTTCCCTTTCCATAATATTTTTCTAGAATTGCATAGGCCTCTTTATGATATCCATATTTCATATTGAATGCTTTTGCTATTGATTGTGAGGTTATATCATCATGTGTAGGACCTATTCCTCCTGTGGTAAATATATATTTAAATTTTTTTCTTACTTCATTTATTGTTCTAATTATTGAATTTTCTATATCGGGAATTACTCTAACTTCATCAAGTTTTACTCCAAGCTCGTTTAACCAAAGAGATATGGTCGCAACATTAACATCTTGAGTTCTTCCAGATAGTATTTCATTACCTATTATAACAATTGCGGCATTTACTTTTTCTTGGGTTTTCTTCATATTTAAATAATACTTATATCTATGAAATTTAAAAATAAATTACTACAGGGATCTTTAATAAAAAGATACAAAAGATTCTTTATAGATATTAAATTCAATAATAAAACAATTACAGCACATTGTCCAAACTCAGGTTCAATGATGGGTTTGCTTGAAACAGGTAATAGAGTTTGGTTCTCGGAATCAAATGATAAAAAGAGAAAATTAAAATATACGCTTCAAATAATAGAAGTTAATAAAAAATTAGTTGGAATTAATACTCATTTAACAAACAAAATAATTATGGAATCTTTACAGAGAAAAAAAATTGAAGCCCTAAAAAAATATCCAGAAATAAAATCTGAAGTAAAATTTTCAGAAAAAACTAGATTTGATTTTTTAATTTCCAATAATACAAAAAAATGTTTTTTAGAAATTAAAAATGTAACTCTTGTAAGAAAAAATACCATTGCTGAATTTCCTGATTCGGTAACATCGCGTGGTACTAAACATTTAAAAGAACTTATAAATGCAAAAAAAAAGGGATATGAAAGCTATATATTATATCTAATTCAAAGGGATGATTGTAAATCTTTTCAAATTGCTAAAGATTTAGATCGAGAGTATAAAAATACTTTTGACATTGCTTTAAAAAATGGAGTTAAAGTTCTTTGTTATGATTGTAAATTAAACGATGAAGAGATAATAATTAATAATCAAATTAATTATGAATAATAATTATAAAGAAAATTTTGAACAAATGAAAATTTCAGGCTCATTAGCTGCTGATACTTTGGATGAAATCACTTCATATGTTAACCCTGGCGTCACAACTGAAAAATTAGATAAAATTTGTTATGAATATATTAGAGATAACGGTGGATATTCTGCGCCACTTTATTACAAAGGTTTTCCAAAATCTTGTTGCACTTCTGTAAATCATGTTGTCTGCCATGGAATACCGACTGAAAAATATTTAAAAGAAGGTGATATTGTTAATATAGATGTTACTGCAATTGTAAATGGTTGGCATGGTGATACTAGTAGAATGTTTTTTGTTGGCGATGTTTCTGTAAAAGGTAAAAATTTAGTTTCGGCTACCTATAAGTCTATGATGGAAGCAATATCAATAATAAAAAATGGGATTCATTTGGGTGATATAGGCGAGACAATTCAACACCACGTGGAAAAAAAAGGATTTTCAGTAGTTAGAGATTTTTGTGGCCATGGTATAGGTAAAATATTTCATGAACCACCAAATATATTGCATTATGGAAAAAAGGGAGATGGAATTAAATTAGAAACTGGAATGATATTTACAGTAGAACCTATGATAAACGAAGGAATGTATCATACCAAATTACTAAATGATGGGTGGACAGCTGTTACGAAAGATAAAACTTTATCAGCACAATTCGAACATACTGTTGGGGTAACCAATGAAGGTTTTGAAATATTTACTAAATCAAAAAAGAATTATAGAGAGCCTCCTTATTTAACATGATTGATAGATATTCAAGAAAAGAAATTAGAAAAATTTGGGATGAAAAAAATAAATATCAAATTTGGTTAGATATAGAAATTTCTGCTGCTCAAGCTATGGAAAAACTTAATATCATACCCAAAGGAATATCTTCAAAAGTAAAAAGAAAAGCTATAATTAATGTAGATAGAATTCACAAAATTGAGAGCAAAGTTCATCATGATGTGATTGCTTTTCTTACATCAATATCAGAGAGAATTGGAATAGAAGGTAAATATTTACATAAAGGTCTGACATCTTCTGATATTTTAGATACTTGTTTTAATATTCAATTATTACAATCTGGTAAAATTATAATGAAAGATATTGATGAATTGTTAAAAGTATTAAAACAAAAATCCTTAAAATACAAAAATACAATATGTATTGGTAGAAGCCATGGAATTCATGCCGAGCCAACTACCTTTGGTTTGAAATTGGCTGGCTACTATGAAGAATTTAAAAGAAACAAAAAGCGCCTAAAAAACGCAATTAACGAAATTTCTACTTGTTCTATTTCGGGTGCTGTTGGCACCTTTGCCAATGTGAATCCTAAAGTAGAATCTTACGTTGCAAAAAAATTGAAATTAAAAATTGAACCTATCTCTACTCAAATTATACCTAGAGATCGACATGCATTCTATTTTTCAGTTTTGGGTATTATAGCCGGCTCTATAGAGAGAGTAGCAACAGAAATTAGGAACCTACAGAAAACAGAATTACAGGAAGTAGAAGAATTTTTTGATAAAAAACAAAAAGGTTCATCAGCTATGCCTCATAAGAAGAATCCAATATTAAGCGAAAACCTTACTGGACTTGCAAGAATGGTGAGAAGCTATGTTTTACCTGCGCTCGAAAATATTACCCTTTGGCATGAAAGAGATATTTCTCATTCTAGTGTTGAGAGAAATATAGGACCCGATTCTACTATCACGTTAGATTTTGCACTTGATAGATTAAAAAATATTTTAAAAAAAATGAATGTTTATCCAAAAAAAATGTTAAAGAATCTAAATATTACTAATGGACTAATATTTTCTCAAAGAGTAATGATAGAATTAACAAGGCATGGTTTCTCAAGAGAAAAAGCATATTCTATTGTTCAAAAAAATGCGCAAAATAGTTGGAAAAATAATATACCTTTTCACGAAAGTTTATTGAAAGACTCATTGATTAATAAAAAAATTTCTAATAAAGATTTAATGAAAATGTTTGATCTTAATTATCATACTAAAAAAGTTGACCTTATATATAAGAGGGTTTTTAAATAAAAATGAATAAAGGTAAAAAACTTTATGAAGGTAAAGCCAAAATTCTTTATGAGGGACCTGAAAAAGGTACTGCAATCCAACATTTTAAAGATGAGGCTACAGCTTTTAATAATTTAAAAAAATCTACTGTTGAAGGAAAAGGCGTCTTAAATAATAGAATATCTGAACATATATTAAAAAATCTAAATCAAATTGGAATAAAAACTCATTTAATAAAAAGATTAAATATGCGTGAACAATTAGTAAAAGTAGTTGAAATTATACCAATTGAATTTATTGTTAGAAATATTGCTACTGGCTCCCTTACTAAAAAATTAGGAATACCTGATGGTACAATTTTATCTAAGCCTTTAATTGAATATAGTTTTAAAAATGATGATTTGGGAGATCCGCTGGTTGCAAGAGAACATATTTTAGAATTTAATTGGGCAAGCGCATATGAACTAGATCATATTAAAAATAATTGCTTAAGAATAAACGATTTTATGCAGGGAATGTTTAGAGGTGTAGGTATAAAACTCGTAGACTTTAAATTAGAGTTTGGAAGAATTGTTGTTAATGATAAAAAAGAAATTTTACTAGCTGATGAAATAAGTCCAGACACATGTAGACTCTGGGATGTTGTTAGTGAAAAAAAATTAGATAAAGATAGATTTAGAAAAGATTTAGGAAACATTATTCAAGCTTATCAAGAAGTTGCTAGAAGACTCGGCATAACTCATGAAGAAAGCAATATAAGCTCGGTAAAATTTGGAAAACCTAAAGCAGTCAATATAAAGAAAAAATAAATTGAAGATATCAATAACAGTCACTTTGAAAAAAGATGTACTTGATCCTCAAGGAAAAGTTGTAAAACAAACCTTGAAGAATATGGGTTACAACAACATCGAAAATGTTAGGCAAGGTAAGTATTTTGAAATTGAACTGAATGAAAGTGATAAAAACAAAACCGAAAAAATTATAAATGAATTTTGTGAGAAACTTTTAGCAAATACTATTATTGAAAATTATACAATAAATTATAAATAATGAAATCTTCTGTAATTGTTTTTCCAGGTTCAAACTGTGATAGAGATGTAGCTGTTGCACTTGAGAAATTTCAAATAAAAAATCAAATGGTTTGGCATGATGATGTAAGTTTACCTAAATGCGATTTGGTTGTCTTGCCTGGAGGTTTTTCGTATGGAGATTACTTGAGATCAGGATGTATCGCTAGTAAATCTAAAATAATAAATTCTATAATTGAGCATGAAAAAAAAGGAGGCTTGATATTAGGTATTTGTAATGGTTTTCAGATATTGATTGAAACTAAACTTTTGCCTGGTACCCTCCTGCGAAATAAAAAACTAAAATTCTTATCTAAAAATGTATTTTTAAAAGTTCTAAATACTAGCAATAAATTTTGCTCAAACTACAAAGATAAAAATATTATTGAACTCCCTATAGCACACAATGAGGGAAATTATTTTGGTAATGAGAATCTAATTAAAAAACTTGAGGATGAGAATTTAATTGCTTTTAAATATTGTGACAAAAATGGAAGCATAGAAACAAAATCAAATCCAAACGGATCCTTAAACAACATAGCTGGAATACTAAATGAAAAAAAAAATATATTAGGTATGATGCCACATCCAGAAAGATTAATTGATCCAATTTTATCTGGTGAAGATGGCTCTATGTTATTTACAAGTCTACTTAAGTAATAATATATGAATATTACTCCACATATCATCGATGAACACGGCATTACTTCTCAAGAATATAAGAAAATAATAAGTCTAATTGGAAGAGAACCAAACTTATTAGAACTTGGTATATTTTCTGCGATGTGGAATGAACATTGTTCATATAAATCTTCAAAAAAATATTTAAAAAAACTTCCAACAAAAAATAATAAAGTTATACAAGGGCCTGGTGAAAATGCTGGAGTAATAGATATTGAAGATAATGATGCGCTTGTTTTTAAAATTGAGAGTCATAATCATCCTTCTTTTATTGAACCTTATCAAGGAGCTGCTACTGGTGTAGGAGGAATATTAAGAGATGTTTTTACTATGGGAGCTAGACCTATTGCTACGTTAAATTCTATTCATTTTGGAATACCTTCTCACCCCAAAACAAAAAATTTACTTAGCGGTGTTGTTTCTGGAATTGGCGGATATGGAAATTGTATTGGTATACCAACCATTGGTGGTGAAGTTAAATTTCATCCTTTGTATAATGAAAATATATTGGTCAATGCAATGGCTGTAGGTTTGGCTAAAACAAATAAAATTTTCTATTCAAAAGCTGAAGGTATTAATAAATCTGTAATATATGTCGGATCAAAAACTGGCAGAGATGGAATTCATGGTGCTAGTATGGCATCAGCTGAATTTGATAATGATGCAGAAGAAAAAAAACCCACTGTTCAAGTTGGTGATCCTTTTACAGAAAAACTTCTTTTAGAAGCTTGTTTAGAGTTAATGAAAGATAATTCAATTATTTCAATACAAGACATGGGTGCTGCTGGACTAACTTCATCTAGTGTCGAGATGGCTTCAAAGGGAGATCTTGGAATAGAAATTAATTTAGAAAAAATCCCATGCAGAGAAAATAATATGACTCCCTATGAAATGATGTTATCTGAAAGTCAAGAAAGAATGTTACTTATACTAAATTCAGGAAAAGAAGAGAGTGCAAAAAAAATTTTCACTAAATGGAATTTGGATTTTTCTGTTATAGGAAAAACTACAAATACAAAAAATTTAGTTTTAAATTTTAATGGAGAAAAAGTTGCAAATCTACCTTTAACTTCTTTATCTAAAAATGCTCCTATTTATGATAGAAAGTTTATAAAAACTTCAAATTCAAAAAAAATAAAACCTCCAAAAAAAATCGAGATTAATAATTTATACGATAGTCTAAAAAAAATATTAATAAGTCCTAACAATTCAGAAAAAAGTTGGGTGTGGGAACAGTACGATCAAACTGTCATGGGAGATAGTATACAAAAACCAGGAGGAAATTCTGGTGTGATTAGAATTCATGGAAAAAATAAAGGCGTTGCTCTGACAGTAGATTCTTCTGCACATTATTGTTTGGCTAATCCTACAGCTGGAGCAAAACAAATTGTTTGCGAGGCATGGAGAAATCTTATTTCCGTAGGATCCAAGCCTATAGCAATTACTAATTGTTTAAATTTTGGTAATCCTGAAAAAGAAAAAATAATGGGTCAATTTGTTGAAACCATTGATGGTATTTCTGAAGCTTGTAATTACTTAGATTTCCCTGTGGTCTCAGGGAATGTATCTTTTTATAATGAAACAAAAAATAAATCTATTCCTCCCACTCCTACTATTGGTGGCGTTGGTTTAATAAAAAATTTAAAAAAGATGATGACTAGTAGCTTTAAACAGCCAGGAAATCATATATTAGTAGTTGGTAAAACCTTAGGGCATCTTTATCAAAGTGAATTTTTTAGAGAGGTTTTGAATTTTAATGAAGGCCCCCCTCCTGAAATTAATTTATTTAATGAAAAAAATAATGGTTTAGCTGTTTTAAATTTAATTTCTAAAGATCTTGTTAAATCTGTGCATGATATTTCTTCTGGAGGAATTTTATTAGCATTGTCTGAGATGTGTATTCCCAACAATATAGGTGTCATAATAAATTTACCAAAAAACAATATAAAATTATATGAATATTTGTTTGGAGAAGACCAGAGTAGATATATAATTGAAATCAGTGAAAAAAATATTAAAGAAGTATACAAGATGCTAAAAGAGGCTAATATATATTTTGAAGAAATTGGAAAAACCCAAAAGACTTATATGGAAATAAAAAATAAATTCAAGAAAAATGTAAATGATATTGCAAAATTGCACAAATTTTGGTTTAACTCTTATTTTGGGGAAAATATATGACCATAAAATCAGAAGAAATAATAAATTTAATTAAAGAATCCATACCTGATGCTGAAGTTATAATTAAAGATCTAGCTGGTGATAATAATCACTACTCAGCAACAATTAAGTCAAAAATTTTTTGTGGTAAAACTAAAATTGAACAACATAAAATTGTGTATAAATCATTAAAAGGAAAAATGGGTAATGAGTTACATGCTTTATCAATAAATACTTTGGAGGTGTAAATATGGATGAAAATATTAAAAAAAAAATAAATGATCTTTTAGAGAAAAATGATGTTTGTTTATTTATGAAGGGAACTCCTGATGTTCCTCAATGTGGTTTTTCTCTTGCTGTATCTAATGTATTAAAACATTTAGGAGTTAAGTTCAAAGGTATAAACGTTCTTGAAGATAATAATATTAGAGAAGGAATTAAAAGTTTTAGTGATTGGCCTACAATACCACAATTATATATAAAAAAAGAATTTGTAGGAGGGTGTGACATTGTTAAAGAAATGTTTGAAAAGAAAGAATTGCAATCAAAACTTTCAGAAAAAAATATTCCTTATAATAATTAAAAAAAAATTATTTATAAAGACTTCTTATTTTTTTGCTTAAATATTTTTTAAATAACTTGAAGAAAGTTATTTTGTCCACATCTTCAAGCTTAATAGAATTATCTATTTCAAAATCAATTTTATTTTCCCATGTTAATTCAATAACAAGACTTTCTCTAAATATTTTTTCTAATAGCTTGGAAGTAGAAACGTTAATAAATGGTTCTAAAATCTGATTTTTTTTTGAGGCAATAAGCTTATTATTAATATCATCATATGCAAACCACCAGATATGATCAGACTTATTTTCAAAAACTAAATTGTCGCCCAATCTTGATGGTAATTCTATATATCCTCTTGTAGAAATTCTTTCTAACTCTTCTATAAAAAATTCAAAATCTTCTACATGTTCTATTACATGACTAGATATAACAAAATCAAATTCCTTATCTTTGAAAGGCAACTTTTTTTCATTAATTTTTATAAATTTTCTTCCTTTGTAGTGATTAGATAAATCTTGAATATCAGCTATTGTATTAGCTTTTGAATGTGCTGTATAACCACAGCCAATATCCAAAATTTTCCATTTTGGATTATTTTCTAAAATCCCATTTATATATTTTATTGAAGTTCTTTTTAACAAATTAAAATTTATTATCTTGAATAATATTCAACAACTAAGTTTGGTTCCATTATTGTAGGATAAGGAACTTCTGAAAATTTCGGTATTCTTATTAATTTAGCTATTTTATTTTTTTCATCCATTTGAATGTACTCTGGTATTTCTCGTTCCTTGCTTACCATGGCTCCAACTATTACAACTAATTCTTTCGATTTATCTTTTATTTCTATTGTATCTTTTTCAGTTACTAAAAAACTTGAAATATTAACTTTTTTTCCATTTACTTTTACATGGCCATGATTGATCAATTGTCTAGCTGAAAATACCGTTAAAGCAAATTTTGCTCTATAAATAACTGTATCAAGTCTTCTTTCTAGTAGGCCTATAAAATTTTCGGTTGTATTACCTCTTTTTTTTAAAGCTTTACGAAAGACATTTCTAAATTGCCTTTCATTCATATTTCCATAATAAAATTTTAATTTTTGTTTAGCCTGAAGTTGATTGCCGTAATCTGAAATTTTTCCCTTTGCGGTTTTGCCATGTTGTCCTGGCTTGTAATTTCTTGAGTTGAATGGGCTTTTAGGTCTTCCCCATAAATTTGCTTTAAGTCTTCTATCGACTTTATGTTTAGATGCTAATCTTTTTGTCATATTTTATACAACGTGATTTATAAACAATGAAAATCATTTGTCAATTCAGCTTTTCATATTAAATTCATTTAATGTTGAGAAAATCCCAAGTAAAATGCGTATTTCTTGTTCTGACAAATTTGACCTGTGAAATATATTATTTATATTTCTAATCATGCTTTGCCTTTTGTGATCAGGTTGTAAAAAACCCTTTTTATCTAAACCTTCAATAATAAATTTTAAAAATTTATTAACTTCAGATTTTTTGGCTACGGAACTTTTATAGTTAGTTTTATATTCAAATTTTTTTCTTGAAAAATGTTGAAAAAGCACAAAACAGAAAATTATTGCACTATGAGATAAATTAAGTGAACTAAATTTTTTATTATTTGGTATCTTTACCAAATAATCGGCACAATTGATTTCATCGTTAGACAAACCTGATGCTTCGGGGCCAAAAAGTATTCCTATTTTTTTTCCCTTCCTAACTTTGTTTTCCAAATTTGATACTGGGATAATTTTTTTATTTACTTTTCTTATCCTTGAGCTGCTAGCAAATATCATATCCAAGTCTTCAATTGATTTTTCTACGGAATCATAAATTTTCGATAATTTTAACACATCTTTGGCCCCAACTGATGTTGCTAGAGCTTTCTGGTTCGGCCAGTTACATCTTGGATTTACTATTCTTAAATGTTTAATATTAAAATTTTTTATAGCTCGTGCTACAGAGCCAATGTTTTCACCCATTTGCGGCCTGACTAAGATAAAATAAATATTATTTAAGCTCATTAATTATTTGCGGGAGCTTTTTCTTTATAAAGTTTATAATCTAAGCTATCGATTAATGCCTTGAATGAAGCTTCAATGATATTAGGAGAAACACCTATTGTGAACCAACTTTTTCCTACTCTGTCATTGCTTTCAATCGAAACTCTTGTGGTGGCATTTGTTCCCGTATTTAAAATTCTTACTTTATAGTCTACTAATTTTAAATCTTTTAAATATTTTGAATATTTTCCAACTTTATCTACATTAGATCTTATAGCATTATCTAGAGCATTAACCGGACCGTTTCCTGAGCCTTCGCAAACAATCTCTTTTCCGTCAACTAAAATATGTGCCTTTGCAAAAGAATTAATTTTATCTTTCGAATCTTTTTTAACTGAAACATCATATTTAGAGATTGTTAAATATTTTGGTATTTCTCCTAAAAGTCTTCTTGCTAATAATTCAAATGAAGCATCAGCCCCATCATAAGAATAGCCAACGAACTCTCTATCTTTAACTTCATTTAATAAAGTTTGAACCTTAGGATCATTTTTATCAATATTAATTCCATATTTATTAAGTCTTGACATAATGTTAGATTTTCCAGCTTGATCTGAAACAATAATATTCCTTACATTACCTACTAAGCTAGGGTCTATATGTTCGTAGGTTTTTGGATCTTTTGATACTGCAGAAACATGCAAGCCTCCTTTGTGTGCAAAAGCAGAAGGCCCAACATAGGCTGCGCGTCTATTTGATTTTCTATTTAATATTTCATCCAGCAATCTAGAGCATTCTGTTAATGTTTTGACCTTATCTTTATTTATCTTAATTTCGAAATTATCTGAGAAAGATTTTTTCAAAACTAATGATGGAATTAAAGATATTAAATTAGCATTTCCACATCTCTCACCAAGCCCATTGATAGTTCCCTGAACCTGTCGTACACCTGCTAAAACTGCAATTAAAGAATTTGCTACGGCATTTTCTGTATCATTGTGAGCATGAATACCTAGATTTCTAGCTGGAATTTTTTTGCTAACTTTAGATACAATATCACCAACTTCATTAGGTAAAGTTCCTCCATTTGTATCACAAAGAACTATCCAGCGAGCTCCTTCGTCAAAAGCCGTATTAATGCAAGATAATGCATATTCTGGATTTTTTTTATATCCATCAAAAAAATGTTCAGCGTCAAACATGAATTCCCTTTTATTTTTAACAAATAATTTTGCTGATTCTTTAATATTTTCTAAATTCTCTTCCTTGGTAATACCTAAAGCAACATCAACGTGAAAATCCCAGGATTTTCCGACCAAACAGATAGCTGGTGCTTTTGTATTTAACAATGCAGAAAGTCCAGGATCGTTTTCTGCACTTCTTCCTGCTTTCTTAGTCATGCCAAAAGCAGTCAATGTTGTATTATCTAATTTAGGAGGATTATTAAAGAATGCAGTATCTAAAGTGTTAGCTCCTGGCCATCCACCTTCTAAATAATCAACACCGAGATTCGATAAAGCTCTTGCTATTTTATTTTTATCATCAATAGAAAAATTTACACCTTCAGTTTGTGCACCATCTCTTAGAGTTGTATCAAAAATATATATTTTTTCTTTGCTCATTTATATTTCCATAAAGTTTGTTCTTGTCTATCTTCAATAATTATACCATTGTCTTCTAATTCTTTTCTAATTGTATCTGCCAATTTATAATTTCCTTTTTTTCTAGCATCATTTCTATCTTTAATTTTTTGTTTTATAAAGACATCATCAACTTTAACTTTTGATTTTTTAAAGTTTTCCCAAGATTCCTTATCTTCTTCGAGTAATCCAATTTGTTGACATGCTGATAAAAATTTGGCCTTAGATGCTTCATTTCCTTTTGATGTTTCTTCAAAAAGTGAATGTAGCTTCGCTATATATTCTGGTGTGTTTAAATCTTCCTGCAGAGGTTTAAGAACATCTTCTTCTAAATCTACTGATTTAATTTTTTCAAATTGGGAATACCACTTGTCTAGTGTATTTTGACTTTCCTGGATTAATTTTTCGTTCCAATCAAGAGGTTGTTTGTAATGGGAACTTAATAAAGCTAGTCTAACTACTTGACCATTTACATTTTCTCTGAGTTTTTTGATGGTCACAATATTACCTAAAGATTTTGACATTTTCTCTTTATCAAAGGTAACAAAACCATTGTGTAACCAATAGTTAGCAAAATTTTGAGTTTTGTTTGCGCAACAAGATTGTGCAATTTCATTTTCATGATGTGGAAAAACAAGATCAAGCCCTCCGCCATGTATATCAAATTGTTTACCTAAAAATTTCTCGCTCATTACAGAACATTCTAAATGCCAACCTGGACGTCCTCTGCCCCATGGAGAATCCCAACCTGGGTCTTTTTCATCTGATGGTTTCCAAAGAACAAAATCTAACGGATCTTTCTTGTATTTAGATACTTCCACCCTTGACCCGGCAACAAGTTGTTTGGAATTTTTGTTGGATAATTTTCCATAATTTTTAAATGACGAAACAGAAAAATAAATATGCTTTTCATTCTCATAAGCATGTTTATTTTTTAACAGATTTGAAACCATGTCTATCATTCCTTTAATGTGTTCTGTAGCTTTAGGTTCAAACGTTGGGTTAAGACAATTTAAATATGTACAATCTTCGTGAAAACTTTTAGTTATAGTTTCTGTTAATTCTTTAATGCTTTTCTTTTTCTTTTTTGAAGATTCAATAATTTTATCATCTATATCTGTAATATTTCTTACATAAGTAACTTTACTCTTACTGTAGAGATTTTGTAAAAGTCTAAACAAAACATCAAAAACAACTAAAGGCCTTGCATTACCTATATGCGGAAAATCATAAACTGTGGGACCGCAAACATACATGCTTACTTCTTCATTGTTTATTGGAACAAATTTCTCCTTTTTGCTAGATAGCGTATTAAAAAAATTTAAATTTTTAGTCATCATTCATTTTGCATACAGGTATTGGATTCATTTTATGCAAATTCCTCTTTCTTAGTTCTAAATATTTTTTATGATTCTTGTTTGAAGAATCTTTCATAGCATCTTCCAATTCTTTGTACGACATTCCTAATTGCTTAACATCAGTTCTTCCGTCATCCCATAGACCATCTGTAGGTTGGGCCTGAATAATTTCTTTTAATATTCCTAAATCTTTACCCATCTCCCAGACTTGAGATTTAGTACAATCTGCAATCGGAGATATGTCTACACCTCCATCGCCATATTTTGTATAAAATCCAACACCAAAATCTTCTATTTTATTGCCTGTGCCAACTACTATACCATTATTTGAGGATGCTACTTGATAGAGTGCAGTCATTCTCAATCGTGCTCTTGAATTTGCTAAGCCATGTTCGTTATCAAATTCACTTAACGAAACTTTGAATGATTTAAATAAATTATCTAAAATAATTAAATGACTTTCTACATTTTTAAATTTACTTTTTAGCCAATCTTGATGTTTTAAACTTAATTCTTGCTGCTCCTTCATTTGTTTTATCGGCATCGAAAGAACTATTGTTTTTTTACCCGTTAAAGCACAGATTGCACTTGTTACTGATGAATCTATTCCTCCAGATATTCCTACTACTAAAGTTTCAGGTTCTTTAGGCATTGATTTACAACAATCAAGGATCCAATTTTTAATATAATTTATTCTTTCTGATGTTTGCATAAATATTAATATCCTATTCTTAAAATAGATCTTAATAATTAAAATTCAATTATTAAGATGCAGCTTGAATAATATTCTTTGAATATTGTGAGTTTTTCTTAATTTCGTCTGAAATTAAGAACGCGAGCTCTAACGCTTGATTAGCATTAAGTCTAGGGTCGCAGTGGGTATGGTACCTATGTGATAAATCCTTTTCGGATATTTTTTGAGCTCCACCTGTACATTCAGTTACATTTTTACCTGTCATTTCAATATGTAAACCGCCGGCATAACTTCCTTCAGACTTGTGAACAGCAAAAACTTTTTTAACTTCTTTTAAAACATTGTTAAAAGGCCTTGTCTTAAACCCATTTGCTGACTTTATCGTATTTCCGTGCATTGGATCACATGACCAAACAACGTTAAGACCTTCTTTCTTAATTGCTTTGATTAATTTAGGTAAAAATTTTTCAACATTATCATGACCAAATCTGGAGATTAAAGTAATTCTTCCCTTCTCATTTTTAGGATTTAGAATATTACAAAGTTTTATTAATTCTTCATTTTTTAATGTAGGTCCACATTTAATTCCGATTGGATTTTCAATGCCTCTACAAAACTCAACATGACCTCCATTGGGTTGGCGTGTTCTATCTCCAATCCAAACAAAATGTGCTGAAGTGTCATGATATTTTCCTGTGGTCGAATCTATTCTTGTCATTGCCTCCTCGAAAGGTAAATGCAATGCCTCATGTGAAGTAAAACAATTTACTGTTTTTAATCTTCTGTTAAAATCAGAGTTAATTCCACAAGCGTCCATAAAAGATAAAGCGTCCGCGATTTTATCTTCGAGTTCTTTAAATTTTTTACCCTCAGGACTTTTCTTTAAAAATCCTAAATTCCATAAATGAACTTTATTTAAATCAGCAAATCCTCCTTGTGATAAGGCTCTAAGTAAATTTAATGTTGAAGCCGATTGAGAATATGCTTTAAACAATCTCTTTGCATCAGGTTTTCTAAGTTTTTCACTAAATTCAATACCATTAATATTATCTCCAAGGTAACTTGGCAGTACTTTTCCATTTTTTGTTTCAGTAGGAGAACTTCTTGGTTTGGAAAATTGACCAGCAATTCTTCCAACTTTTACTACAGGCATAGAAGCTGAATAAGTCATTACTAAAGACATTTGTAAAATAAGTTTAAATGTGTCCCTTATATTGTCTGGATGGAATTCAGCAAAGCTTTCAGCACAATCTCCACCTTGAAGGAGGAAAGCTTTTCCATCAACTACATCTGCCAACTGATTTTTTAAAGTTCTTGTTTCGCCAGCAAAAACTAAAGGTGGAAAATTTCTAACTTTATCAAGAACCATATTCAATTCCTTCTTGTTTTCATATTCAGGAATATGCTTAACAGGATAATTTTTCCAACTATTTAAAGTCCATTTCTTCATAACAATTTTGTTCAATTCACTGTATATTCTAGAAAAACAATTTACACAAGTTAATGAAAAAAATATTTATAAATAATTTGCTAATAACGCTAATTTTTTTCTTACTTTTTGAAATTTTTTTAAGGTCTTTTGATCTTTCTGAATTAAGAGGTCATGGTAAGGAATTAATAGAAAAACAAAAAAATACCGAAACAATCGTTTTTGGTAAAAAAGTTTATTTAGACAAATATGGATATAGAGTTCCAAATAAAAAACATCAATATAATAATAAATTAGAAAAAATAATATTTATAGGTGATAGCGTTTTATTCGGCTCAGGAATGAATGAGGAAAATACTTTTGTAAGTAAGTTAAGAAAATCAAAAAAAAAATATTCTTTTATAAATGCTGCTATTGTCGGAAATAACATAGAACAAATTTATCTTGATGTTAAAAAAAATTACAAATTATTTGATGCAAATACATTTTTTATAATTTTAACCTTGGATGATATATTAAGTACCCAGAAAACTGATAACACTAATCAGAAAAAAATAAATAAAACTATTATTCAAAAACTAAAACAAAATACCTTTTTAAATAAATTAAATTTCTTCCTTAGGTCAAAATCATATACATATATGTGGGTAAAAGGTGTTATAACCAAACCCTCTGAAAGATATTTTACTGAAACGTTTAATTATTACAATGATAAAAATAAAGTTATTTTTTTTGAGAAAAAAATTAGTGAAATTAATATCTTAAGCAAATCAAAAAAATTAAATATTAAATTTGTATTACTGCCTTATGAATATCAAATTAGAAATTTTTGTAATAGTAATTTACTTGTTCCACAAAAAAAAATTAAAGAAATATTTGAAGTAAAAAATATTGAATTCATAGATCTTACGGAAAAATTCTGCAATCATAGAGAAGGAAAAAAATTATACTTAAATTTTGACCCAGTTCATTTATCAATTAAAGGTCATGAATTTGTGCATGAACTTTTAACTAGAGAAATTAATTAAAAATTTAACTATAAAAAAATAAGATAGGATTAAATTTACCTATAAAAATTAAAATTATAAAAATTACAATAATTACAAGCATTGATGGTAACCAATGTTTTTTTCTACTCGATAAATATAGAAGAAAATTTTTTATCTTATTCATTTTTATAATTTGGTCTTAATAGCAATATAGGTTTCTCAAAAAATTTATAAATAATCGTCGATATACAAAATAATATAATAATATAAATAAATAAATTATTAATTATACTATCATTACTCATTAAAAGGAAATGCATTATAATGAGATGAAATAAATAAACCGAGTATGTTTGTGTTGCAACCAAGGTAGAAATTTTTCTTAGTAAATTGTTATGAAATAGAAATTCAAAACTACAGAAAAATAAAACTAGCAAGATACTTAAAGCTTGTGACAGAAAAATAAAGTAAACAGTATTTAATCCTGTATTATTAAAAAATAAAAATTTATAATTAATAAAAATAATCATTAAAAATAGTACCGAAAAAATAATTGATTTTTTAAAATTAATTAATTTATTAAAATATATACCTAATAAAAAGCCTAATGCTATAGAATCAAGCCTAATAAAAGTCCCTGTTCTTAAAAATTCATTTGAAAAATTATCATGATTTATAATTTTAATTATTGATAGTAAAATTATAAAATACATAGATAGTCTTGATGCTTTAACATTTGTAAAAATAACAAGATAAATTGGAAATATTAAATAAAAAAATTCCTCAATTGATAATGACCATGCAACCATAAAATAATTTTCATCAACAAAATTTGGAATAATTTTTTGGACAAAAAATAGGAATTTAAAAAAATCTAAATTAAAATTGTTTGATATTGCTGTATAAAAAATTAAAGCTACCAAGTATAAGGGGATGGTTCTGAACAATCTTCGTATATAAAAAACTTTAATATTTTTTTTTTCTTTATGAATTTTTATTAATTGGTTGCTTAATACAAAACCGCTTAGTACAAAAAAAATTTCTACAAAAATAAATGAATAATATTCAAAATTTGATTTATTTAGCACGAAATACAAGTAATGCGTAATCGCAACACCGTAACCTGCTATACCCCTCAATAAATCTAAGCCAAAGTAATTTCTATTTGTCATATTAAATATTAATTATAATTTGTACTTTTATTCAAAGAGAAAGGTTTTGGCTATAAAACTATTCTACTGTAACAGATTTAGCTAAATTTCTAGGTTTATCAATGTCACAATTTTTAAGAGATGCAACATGATAAGCTAAAAGCTGTAGTGGAATTGTCAAAAGAAAAGGCATTAATAGGTCACTTGTGGTAGGTATTTTTAGCGTAAACCTTACATTTTCACTAATAATATTTTTATCTTCATTGGAAAGTAAAATTACTTTACCTCCTCTTGCGATTACCTCCTGCATATTTGATATTGTTTTTTCAAAATATCTATCTTTTGGTGCTAAGATTACTACTGGCAAACCTTCCTCAATAAGAGCTAAAGGTCCGTGTTTCATTTCCCCAGCTGGATATCCTTCGGCATGCAAGTAAGATAATTCTTTTAATTTTAACGCACCTTCTAAAGCTATTGGAAAAGATAATCCCCTACCTAGAAACATAGCTCCTTTTGCTTTGATGAAATCTTTTGCAATAATTTGGATTTTGTCTTGGCACTTTAATGTTTTTTCAATCAAATCAGGAAGTTTTTTTATTTCTTCAATTTTTTTTAAATAATCAATTTGATTTATTTCTTTTCTAATCTCAGAAAGTTTAATAGCAAAAATATAAAGTACAAGCATTTGGCCAATAAAAGCCTTTGTAGATGCTACACCAATTTCAGGACCAGCGTGAATTGGCAAAACAAGATCTGAGGATCTTGCTATTGAACTTTCTACAACATTTACTATAGAACAAGTTTTTACATTATTTTTTTTACACAAATCTAAAGCTGCGAATGTGTCAGCGGTTTCACCCGATTGTGATATAAAAACATATAAGTTTTTATTATTAAATTTTATTTTTCTATATCTAAATTCGGAAGCTATATCAATTTCAATTGGTATATCAGTAAGTTCTTCAAACCAATATTTTGCAGTGGCACATGAATGGTATGCAGTTCCACAACCAATCAATATAATTTTATTAATTTCTTGTGGTTTAATGGGAAAATTATAAATATTTATATCCTTTCTCAAATGATCAACATATTCTTTAATACATGTTTTTGCAGTTATATTTTGTTCATTTATTTCTTTAGACATAAAATCTTTATAATGACCTTTTTCAGCAGTATGCTTATCATTTGAAAGTGTTAAAACTTCCTTATTAATTTTTTTTCCTTTGGTATTGTAAAATTCAATTTTTTCTTTTGTTAAGATGCAAATATCTCCGTCATCTAAATAGGTAATTTTATTTGTCATAGATTTTAATGCGTAGGAATCTGATCCTAAATAATTTTCGCTTGGTCCGTAACCAACCGCAAGAGGACTGCCTCTTCTTGCTCCAACAACTATATCTTTATATTTTTTAAAAATAATCCCAATAGCGAAACTTCCATTGAGCTTTTCTAGTGTTTTATTAATAGAATTAATTAAATCAAAGTTTTTCAAAAAATCTGTGAGAAGAAAAGTTATAACTTCTGTGTCAGTTTGCGATTTAAATTTATATCCTTTTTTTTCCAAATCTTTTTTTAAATCTGCAGAATTTTCAATAATACCATTGTGAACAACAGAAACTTCCTCAGATGAATGAGGGTGGGCATTAACCTTATTTGGTACTCCATGTGTAGCCCATCTTACATGACCAATACCTAAAAAGCCCTCAGAAGGATTCTTAAATAAAAATTTTTCCAAATTATCTACTCTGCCCATGCATTTTTTTTCATCAATCATGTTTTTATACATTGTTGCTATTCCAGCAGAATCGTAACCTCTGTATTCTAATTTTTTTAAAGATTGAATTATATTAGATGAAACAGCTTTATTGCTTGCTATGCCAATTATTCCACACATTCTATTTCCTTTTATAATTTTTTATTTCGACTTGCTTGGCTCTCGTTAATGATAATGATTTATCTTTAACATTTTTACTTAAAGATGAGCCGGCCCCAATTACTGCTTTCTTTCCAATCTTAATTGGTGCTACTAATGATGTGTTCGAACCAATAAAAGCTTCATCCAAAATTTTAGTTTTATTTTTTCTTTTTCCATCAAAATTACATGTAATAGTTCCTGCACCAATATTAACCTTATTTCCTATTGAGGCATCACCAACATATGATAAATGGTTTATCTTAGAATTTTTACCTACTTTGCTTTTTTTTATTTCAACAAAATTTCCAATTCTTGAACCTTTTCCAATAAAGGTGCCAGGTCTAATTCTTGAAAAAGGCCCAACACTTACATTTGACTCCAGTGTAGCATTTTCAATATGAGTAAATGGCATTATTTCAACGTTGTCGCCAATTTTGGTTTTCTTTCCTATAACTACATATTGATTAATAATAATGTTTTTTCCAAATTTTGTATCTTTAGATAAAAAGACTGTTTCCGGAGATTTTAGTGTTACCCCCTGTTTCATAGCCTTGTTTCTTAAATTTTCTTGGTTATTTTTTTCAATTAACGCTATTTTTTTTTTGTTTATTGATGTCATTAAGATTTCTCTTTACATTATTATAAAGTTTGTAATAACTCACAAAATATTTCTTTATAATACTTGATAAAATGACTCA
>Ga0066836_10000203_pt1 | contig 25897 bp, 19 predicted proteins | sample ETNtaG_18_FD_71568 | JGI IMG/M metagenome (GOLD analysis project Ga0066836, IMG submission 71568) | Marine microbial and viral communities from oxygen minimum zone, Eastern Pacific Ocean - ETNP201302SV91 | ecosystem: Environmental > Aquatic > Marine > Oceanic | place: Pacific Ocean: Eastern... | reverse complement strand
TTAGGAGCTTCTTCTGTTTTTGCTTCTTCTTTAGGAGCTTCTTCTGTTTTTGCTTCTTCTTTAGGAGCTTCTTCTGTTTTTGCTTCTTCTTTAGGAGCTTCTTCTGTTTTTGCTTCTTCTGTTTTTGCTTCTTCTTTTGCTAATTTTTCTTTTTCTTTATTTACTATATTTTCAGCTCTTTTTTTGCTTGCTTGTTTCTCAGCTTCTAATCTTTTTGATTTTTCTTCTTCTGAAAGTTTTAATATAGAATCTACTTTATCTTGAATTTTCTTTTCTTTTTCTTTTATCCACTTATTGTATTTTTTATCAGCTTCTTCTTGTGATATAGCTTTTTTGTCAACACCAATTTGAAGATGTCTTTTTAAAAGAATTCCTTTGTAAGAAAGTATTGTTCTAACTGTATTAGTCGGAATTGCCCCATTAGCTAACCATTCTAATGCTTTTTCATCATTAATGGTTATGGTTGCAGGATTTGTATTTGGATTGTAGCTCCCGATTTTTTCAATAAATTTTCCATCCCTTGGCGATCTTGAATCAGCAATTGTAATATCATAAAGTGCTAATTTCTTTCTCCCTCTTCTTGATAGTCTTATTTTTACACTCATATTTTTTTGTTTTTATGGAACTCGTCCATTTACATTAATAAATTTTAAGATCGCAAATATAATTGGTTAAATTAATTTTCCTAAGAAAATAAAATTATTTTAAGTTATATTATAATAATAACCTAATAACCGATTATACGGTTTTTATTTTAAGATATTTATAAATATATTGTGTAATTATTATTTTATTATGACCGATTTTTCTTACATATCTAATTCTGATCCAAAGTACATTGAACAGATGTATCAAAAATATAAATCTCATCCTGAAGATATAGATTTTTCTTGGCAAAAATTTTTTGAAGGTTTTGATTTTTCTTCTCAAACCTCAATTAGTGTCAATTTATCTAATGATGAAACATATGTAAACAATTTAATCAATGCCTATAGAATATTTGGACATCTTAATTCAAATACTAATCCTGTTAGAGTTAGAAGAGATCATAATGTTAAATTCGATTTAGAATTTTTCAATTTAAATAAATCTCATTTAGAAAAACAATTTAATATATCTTCAGAAATTGGATTAGATAATGCCAAATTAAAAGATATAATTTCAAAACTTAACAGGATATATTTAGGACCAATAGGTTTTGAATATATGCACATTAGGGACTCTGATGAAGTTAATTGGCTTAAAAACTGGATAGAATCCAAATGGTATAAGATTAATTATTCAAAAAATGATAAATTAAGAATTCTTTCTAAACTTAATGAGGCATTAGTTTTTGAAAATTTTTTACATACAAAATATATTGGTCAAAAAAGATTTTCCCTTGAAGGTGGTGAAAATACTATAACTTTTCTTAGTGAATTTATTGGATCTGCGGCAAAAGAAAATGTTGAGGAAGTTGTTATTGGAATGGCACACCGAGGTAGATTAAATGTCTTAACAAGCATTCTAGGAAAGACTTATAATGAAATCTTTAATGAATTTGAAGGTAACATGGATCCTGATTTAACTATGGGTGATGGTGATGTTAAATATCATTTAGGTTATTCTAGTTTGAGAAAATATAATGAAAATAAGAAAATTTATGTGAAGTTAGTGCCTAACCCATCTCATTTGGAATCAGTAAACCCCGTAGTTCAAGGTTATGTTAGGGCACAAATTGATGATGAATATCAAAAAGACTTTAATAAAGCTATACCGATATTAATTCATGGAGATGCTGCTATTGCTGGTCAAGGTTTAGTTTATGAAATTGTTCAAATGTCTAAACTTAAAGGGTACAGGTGTGGAGGCACTATTCATTTTGTTATAAATAATCAAATTGGTTTTACTACAGATTATGATGACGCAAGATCAAGCATTTATTGTACAGATCTTGCAAAAATTATTGATTCTCCTGTTCTGCATATCAATGGAGATGATGCAGAAGCAGTTTCTTTTGCTTCTAGCCTTGCTTTTCAATATAGACAAAAGTTTAAAAAAGATATTTTTATTGATTTATTATGTTATAGAAGACATGGTCATAATGAATCTGATGAACCAAAGTTTACTCAGCCTTCTTTATATAATTTAATTGCAAAACACCCCAATCCAAGGGATGTATATTTTAATAAACTTAAAGAAGATAAAGATATTGACGCAAATTATAGTGAAAAATTACAAAAGGATTTTAAACAAATGTTACAAGAAAGGTTAGATGAAGTCAGACAGAAACCTTTACCTTATATTCCTCAAAAACATGATGAAGAATGGGATCATTTGAAAAAATCTGAATCTGAACAATTTTTAGAATCTCCAGACACTTCATTGGACCTAGCAAAAATAAATAAGATTGCCAAATCATTAACAAGTCTTCCGTCTGGATTCAAACCTTTAAAACAAATTAACAAGTTAATTAATGATAGAAAAGAAAATTTTTTTAATAAAAAAATGCTCAATTGGTCAGATGCTGAACTTTTAGCATATGGTTCATTATTAATAGATAAAAAAATAATTAGAATTTCTGGACAAGATGTGATAAGAGGGACATTTTCGCATAGGCATGCTTATTTCTTTGATTCTGATTCAAATAAACCATATTGTCCCTTAAATAATATTTCAAAAAATCAGAATGAATTATTTATTTATAATTCTTTATTATCTGAATTTGCAGTATTGGGTTTTGAATATGGATATGCAATGGCTACACCTAATGCATTGGTCATATGGGAAGCACAATTTGGCGATTTTGTTAATGGTGCTCAAGTTATAATTGATCAATATATTTCTTCAGCTGAAACTAAATGGGATAAGATGAATGGATTAGTTATACTTTTACCTCATGGATATGAAGGTCAGGGTCCGGAACATTCTAGCGCAAGGCCTGAAAGAATCTTGAGTTTATGTTCTGATGATAATATAATTGTTTCAAATTTAACTACACCTGCTAATTTTTTTCATCTATTAAGAAGACAATTGTTTTGGGGTTTTAGAAAGCCTTGTTTTGTTTTATCTCCTAAAAGTTTGCTAAGACATCCAGATCTTCAGTCTCCTATAAGTGATTTTACTAAATCCAAGTTTCAAGAAGTAATAGATGATGAATTGATTAAAAAAACAAAAGTTAAAAAACTAATTTTCTGTACTGGAAAGGTTTATTATGATTTAAAGCAATATAGAATTCAGAAAAATATAGTTAATATTGCTGTTGTTAGAATAGAACAAATTTACCCTTTTCCTATAAATCAGATTACTAAAATTATTAAAAAGTATAAATGTGATAAGATTTGTTGGGTTCAAGAAGAACCAAAAAATATGGGATATTGGAAATTCATAAGTAATGAATTAGAGAAATATGAATTAAAATTATTATCAAGAAAAAGAAGTGCTTCTCCTTCAACAGGTTATTTTAAATCTCATAGTAAAGAGCAGCAATCATTAATTAAAAAAGCATTTGAATGACAAAAAGTGATAAAATTTATGAAATGTTCGTACCTTCTGTAGGTGAATCAATTAATGAGGTTACAATTTCTTCATGGTTAAAATCTAATGGGGATTATGTTGAGTTGGATGAGATAATAGCTGAAATTGACTCTGATAAGGCAACATTCGAATTAACTGCTGAAGCATCTGGTAATCTTATAATAGAAGCTGAGGAAGGAACTACCCTAGAAATTGGAAAGCTAATATGTAAAATTGAAATTAAAGAAATTTCTAAAGAAAATAAAGAATCTCAAAATACAGAAGAAGTTATAACTGAAAATAAATCTGAAGTTAAAACAAAAGAAAGATCTGAATCAACTCCTGTTGCAAAAAAAATAATGGATGAAAAAGGTATTGATCCTAAAGAAATATCTGGTACTGGAGCTGGCGGTAAAATTACAAAAGAAGATGTTATAAATTCAGAGCAAATAGATGTTTCTTCTTCTACTACAGACTCAAATGATGAACAAATTGTTGGAAATAGGAATCAAAGAAGAGAAAAGATGACGCAACTTAGAAAAACGATATCTAAAAGATTGGTAAATGTTAAGAATGAAACGGCAATGCTTACAACTTTTAATGAAGTAAATATGGAGCCTATAATGAACTTAAGAAAAAAATATAAAGAATCATTTAAAGAAAAATATGAAGTGAATTTAGGTTTTATGTCATTTTTTACTAAAGCTTGTTGTATTGCTTTGAGCGAATGGCCGGCAGTTAATGCTTTATTAGATGAAAATGAAATTGTTTACAATGATTACTGTGATATATCTATTGCTGTTTCTACACCAAAAGGATTAGTTGTTCCTGTCATTAGAAATGCTGAAACTTTAAGTTTTGATCAAATAGAAAAAGAGATTATTAGGTTAGCTACAAAAGCTAGAGATGGAAAATTATCAATTGAAGAAATGCAAGGAGGAACTTTTACTATAACCAATGGGGGTATTTTCGGGTCCATGATGTCTACTCCAATTATAAATTCTCCTCAATCTGCTATTTTAGGTATGCATAATATTGTGAAAAGACCTATGGTAGTAAATGATGAGATATTAGTTAAGCCAATGATGTATTTAGCTCTTTCATATGATCATAGAATAATTGATGGGAGAGAGTCGGTTAGTTTTTTAGTCAGACTAAAAGAATTATTAGAAGATCCGTCCAGATTAATGCTAAAAATTTAAAAATATTTTATTGCTAAAGATTTTTTTCGATAATAAGCAAATAATTATTATGGATAGTAATGAAATTACTTTAGAATCAAATTTTTAAATTTATCTGCCGAATTTTTAAAAATTATTTTCAAAGTCCTGATTATATTTTCATGTTCTTTTATCGAAGGAATTTTCATAATCTCATTATATGTTACCTTAATGTTAACAAATTGTTAACTAATTTCCAATCTATAAAATATTTATTTTGATTTTGTTATAATTTTTATTAATAAAATTTATATTGCAAAATAAATTTCAATGCCAACGGACAAGAGTATAAATTCTGTGTTGATTATCGGTTCGGGTCCTATTGTTATTGGCCAAGCTTGTGAATTTGATTATTCTGGATCCCAAGCTTCAAGATCTCTAAGAGAAGAAGGAATTGAAGTTACTTTAATCAATTCTAATCCTGCGACAATCATGACTGATTCTGTAACAGCAGATAATATTTTTCTTTTACCTCTAGAAAAAAAATCAATAGAACATATTTTATCTATTCATAAAATAGATGCTGTACTTCCTACTATGGGTGGTCAAACAGCACTCAATTTAGCAATCGAATGTGAGGAAGCTGGAATTTGGGAAAAATTTAATATTAAAATGATTGGAGTTAATACTGATGCAATAAATACAACTGAGGATAGAGAGAAATTTAGATTAAAAATGAAAAGTATTAATATAAATGTTTGTGAAGGAGAGGTTGCAACTTCTTATTTAAGAGGAAAAGAAATTGCTCAAGAAATTGGTTTCCCATTAGTTATCAGACCATCATTTACTTTAGGTGGTACGGGTGGTGGATTTGTAGAAAAAGAAGAAGATTTTGATGATGCATTAAATAACGGGTTAAAATGTTCTCCAGTTCACGAAGTATTAGTAGAAAAAAGTATTTTGGGATGGAAAGAGTTTGAATTAGAACTATTGAGAGATAATATAGGAAATGTGATTATAATATGTTCAATAGAAAATTTTGATGCAATGGGTATTCATACAGGAGATTCTATTACGGTAGCTCCTGCTATGACTTTGCCAGATACTATTTATCAAGAAATGAGAAATCTTGCCATTAAGATGATGAATGGGATAGGACATTTTGCTGGAGGATGTAATGTTCAATTTGCTATTCATCCAGATTCCGATGAATTAATTGCTATTGAAATTAATCCCAGAGTTTCAAGATCATCTGCTTTAGCCTCTAAAGCTACTGGATATCCAATAGCAAAGATAGCAGCTAAACTTGCAATTGGGTATAATCTTGATGAATTAGATAATCAAATCACAAAAAACACATCAGCTTTTTTTGAGCCAGCTCTTGATTATGTAGTTGTTAAAATTCCTAGATGGAATTTTGACAAATTTGTTGGTTCAGATCGAAGATTAGGGTTACAAATGAAATCAGTTGGAGAAGTTATGGGTATAGGAAGTAATTTTCAAGAAGCATTACAAAAAGCTTGTCAATCACTAGAGATTAAAAGAAATGGACTTGGAGCTGATGGTAGAGAAATAATTGATCAAAACACTCTTCTAAATAGTCTAAAATATCCTAGTTGGAATAGATTGTTTCATATATATGATTCATTTAAATTAGGGCTCCCTTTTAATACTATTCAAGATATAACAAAAATAGATAAGTGGTTTTTATATCAAATTCAAGAATTAGTTTTAATTGAGAAAAAAGTTGAAGAGTATAATATTGATACAATTCCAAAATCTAGTTTAAAATTGCTTAAAGAGAAAGGATATGCTGATAGACAAATTGCTCATTTACTTAATTGTTTAGAAAGTGAAGTGTTTGAAAAGAGACAGGACTTAAATGTTAAAAGGGTATTTAAGCTTGTTGATACCTGCGCTGCTGAATTTGAAGCTGTAACTCCTTATTATTATTCTACATTTGGTGATGAAAATGAATCTAAATCTTCCGATAAGAAAAAAATATTGGTTTTAGGATCTGGGCCAAATAGAATTGGTCAGGGAATTGAATTTGATTATTGTTGTGTTCATGGTGTTTTGGCTGCTAAAGAATGTGGTTATGAAACAATTATGATTAATTGTAATCCTGAAACTGTCTCAACAGATTTTGATGTGGCTGATAAACTTTACTTTGAACCTGTTTTTTGGGAACATATTTATGAAATCATTTTACATGAAAAACCAGAAGGAGTGATAGTCCAATTGGGAGGTCAAACAGCTCTTAAATTATCTTATAAACTTAATAAATATGGCATTAACATTTTTGGTACAAACTATGATTCTCTAGATCTTGCTGAAAATAGAGGTCGATTTTCTGATCTATTAAAGAAAAATAAGATTCCATACCCTAAATATGGAACTATAGAATCTGCTTCAGATGCCATAAAATTATCCAAAAAAATTGGTTTTCCACTTTTAGTTAGACCTTCATATGTTTTGGGAGGTCAATCAATGAAAATCGTTATAAATAATAAAGAATTAGAAGAACATGTTGTTGATTTAATAAAAGATAAGCCTGACGGAAAAATATTATTGGATCACTTCCTCAGTGGGGCAATAGAAGCTGAAGCAGATGCAATTTGTGATGGTAAAGATGTTTATATTATTGGTATTATGGAACACATTGAGCCAGCTGGGATTCATTCTGGAGACTCATATGCAGTATTACCTCCATATAGTTTAGGAGATTTGGTTATCAGAAAAATTAAAGAATACACGAAAAAAATTGCATTAGAATTAAATACAATTGGTTTAATTAACATTCAGTTTGCTATAAAAGATGATAGCGTCTATATAATTGAAGCCAACCCTAGATCTTCAAGAACAGTTCCATTTATTTCAAAAGCTTATCAGGAAACCTATGTTAAATATGCTGTAAAAATTATGTTAGGAAAAAATAATTTATCCGATTTCAAATTTTCTCCTAAAAAGAAAGGCTATGCTATTAAGGAACCTGTTTTCTCTTTTAATAAGTTTCCGAATGTAAATAAAGAATTAGGACCTGAAATGAAATCTACTGGAGAATCAATTTATTTTATTGATGATTTAATGGACGATTATTTTACCAAAATTTATTCTAAAAGAAATTTATATCTAAGCAGGTAAATTTTTATTTAATGATTAAAATATTATCCTTATTACTATTAATTTATTTGCTGTTTAAATTTTTCAGCTTACTTTTTAAAAAATTTAGATCAGATTATTTGAATCCGAAAAAAAATAATAATAAAAAAAAACATAATAATTCTGGAGAGTTTGTTGATTATGAGGAGCTTGATTAAAAATTAATTAATTTAGTTCTTATGAACTGGTTTAAGAGAAATATAAAAAATATTAAAACACCTACATCCCAAAAAAAAGAAGTGCCTGATGGAATTTGGCATAAAACTCCTAAAGGAGCTATAGTTCATATTAGGGAATTAAAGAATAATTCATATGTTTCTCCTGAAGATGATTTTCATTTCAGAATTGGATCCAAAGAATATTTCGAAATACTTTTTGATAATAATTTTTATAAAGAGTTAGATGAAAATCTTAGTTCATCTGATCCTTTAAATTTTAAAGATAGAAAGAGTTATAAAAATAGGCTTTCATCATCCATGAAGTCAACAGGATTGAATGATGCAATTAGAACAGCTGTAGGAAAAATAAATGGACTTCCAATTACCATATGTTGTATGGATTTTAGTTTTATTGGTGGCTCCATGGGTTCAGTTGTTGGAGAGAAGATATCCAGAGCAATTGATTATTCTCTAAAAAAGAAATTTCCAATTTTAATTATTTCTAAATCTGGAGGTGCAAGAATGATGGAGTCAACCTTTTCTTTAATGCAGATGGCAAAAACTTCGGCTAAAATTTCTTTATTATCAAAAGAAAAAATACCTTATATATCATTAATGACTGACCCTACAACTGGAGGAGTTTCTGCTTCTTTTGCAATGTTAGGAGACTTTAATATAGCTGAGCCAAATTCATTAATTGGATTTGCTGGCCCAAGAGTTATTAAAGAAACTATTGGATCAAACCTCCCAAAAGGCTTCCAAAAATCTGAATTTTTATTAGATAATGGTTTTCTAGATTTCATAGTTGATAGAAGAAATTTAAAAAATAAAATTTATAAATTATTATCATTACTAAAAGATTAAGTTTTAAGCCTTAATTATATATATTCGTAAAAAAAATTATGTTAGCATCTGTATATTTAACGGTTGGAACCTCTATAATAGCATTTACTTTAGTAATACTTTTTTTAGTGATTGTACTATTATTTGCTCAATCTAAACTAGTACAATCCGGAGATGTTAATATTTATGTTAACGGAGATGAAACGAACCCATTAGTAGTATCTGCTGGATCAACATTGCTTACAACTTTATCCTCTCAAAAAATGTTTTTACCCTCAGCTTGTGGTGGAGGTGGAACATGTGCAATGTGTAAATGTAAAATTTATGAAGGAGGCGGAGATGTTTTACCTACAGAGGTCGGTCACTTATCTAGAACTGAACAACACGATAATGTACGATTATCCTGTCAAGTAAAAGTTAAGGAAGATATGAAAATTGAAATTCCAGATGAAATTTTTGGAATTAAAAAGTGGGAATGTGAAGTTGTTTCAAATTATAATGTTTCTACGTTTATAAAAGAATTTGTAGTAAAATTACCTCCTGGAGAAAATTTAGATTTTAAATCCGGAGGTTATATTCAGATTGATGTTCCGGAAATAGAAATAAACTTTAAGAATATGGACATAACTCCTCACCCAGAATTAGGTCATAAGAAAGATGTATTTAAATCTGACTGGGATCAATTTAATCTTTGGCCATTAAAGATGGTCAATGATGAACCAATTTTTAGAGCTTATTCAATGGCAAATCATCCAGCTGAAGGAAATATAATTATGTTAAATATAAGAGTAGCAACTCCTCCTTGGGATAGAGCAGAAAATAAATGGATGCAAGTTAATCCAGGTATTTGCTCTTCTTATATTTTCTCTAGAAAACCTGGTGATAAAATTTCTATATCTGGACCATATGGAGAATTTCATATAAATAAAACTGAAAGAGAAATGGTTTATATAGGAGGTGGAGCTGGCATGGCTCCATTAAGATCTCATATTTTTCATTTGTTTCACACAAAAAAAACTAACCGAAAAGTTTCTTATTGGTATGGTGGAAGATCAAAGAAAGAACTATTTTACTTAGATCATTTTAGAAATATTGAAAAAGAATTTAAAAATTTTAAGTTTCACGTTGGACTCTCTGAACCTCTTCCAGAGGATAATTGGTCTTTAAAAAACAATTTGGATGATAAAAAAGATGGATATGTAGGGTTTATTCATCAAGTTCTTTATGATAACTATTTAAAGGACCATGAAGAACCTGAAGAAGTTGAATATTATTTATGTGGCCCTCCTTTAATGAATCAAGCAGTTTTAAAAATGTTAGATGATTTAGGTGTTCCAGATGAAAATATTAGATTTGATGATTTTGGTAGTTAATCACTGGAATATTCTAGTATTTCATTCCAAGTTTTAAATAAATTTTTGTAACATATTTTTTCAATATCCTCTTCGCTATAATCCTTTTTGAGTAATTCTAAAATAATATTAGGATAGTCTGAAGCGCTTTTTAAATTATAAGGTAATGTATTTCCCACTCCATCGAAATCAGATCCAAAACCAACATGATCTATCCCAACTAAATTAACAACATGATCTATGGCATTAACTACGTCTTCAATGCTAGCAAAGGGTTCTTCCTCTTCAATAATTTTATTTTTAAATTTATCTATTTTATTAATATCATTAATTTTATTCTTTATTTTCCAATTCTCAACTTTTCTATCTATCTGATTAAATTTTTTATTAGATAATTCACTAACAAAGCTTGAACCAAAATTTATTAGAATTAAACCATTAGATTTTGCTAATTTTTTTATCATATCATCACTCATATTTCTTTCAAATCCTGGAGTAAATTTTCTAGGAGATGAATGAGATGCAATAACAGGTGTTTTACTTATTTCAATAACTTGGTAAAATGTATCGTCTGTTACATGAGATACGTCTACCATCATTCCTACAGAATTCATTTTTGAAATAACTTTTACTCCAAATGGACTTAAACCATTCCATGTTTTTATTGAATCATATGATGAGTCACATATGGCATTATTTTTTCCATGGGTGAGTGTCATATATCTTATGCCTCTATTAAAAAAGTAATTAATGTTTTCTAATTTTTTTTCTATTGCAGCACCATTTTCTATTCCCATAGGTAAAGAAATTAATGCTTTTGAAAAATTCTTTTTAATTTCAGATGGATTATTTGCTAAAGCAAATTTGTCAGGAAAAGAATTTGTTATTTTTATAACCATATCAATTAATGAATCTGCTAGTTTTTTTGCTCCACCAGATTCTTGAAACTCAGAAGGTATATATATAGACATAAATGGAGCATTTAATCCTCCTCTTTTTGATTTTGGGTAGTCAAAATCTCCATCTGTATCTTTTGTAAGATCTAAAACTGTATCTTTATTTAAATATCCTGCTTCTTTTAATCGATATGGTAAATCAATATGTCCATCAGCTATAATAAATTTCTTTGCCAATGATTTAGATTTAATTATAAGTTCTTTTTCTTTCATTTTAACATTTGAATTACACCCATGAATTAAAATCAAAACTATTAAATAAAAAAAATTAATAATTTTAGTCATAAGCTTACAGAATAGCCACCATCTATTGGTAAATTTATTCCATTGATATAAGATGCTTCTTTACTGCATAAAAAACAAACAGCACTGGCAATCTCCTCAGGTAAAGCAAACCTTTCTGCTGGTATATTTTTTTTGTATTCATTCTCAATGCTTTCTATAGATACTTTATTAATTTCTGATCTATTCTCCATTAGATTTTTTAATCTCTTTGTTAATGTAAAACCAGGTAAAATATTATTGACTGTTATACCAAATTTTCCAAGTTCAAAAGATAAAGTTTTTGACCAACTAGCCATACCCCATCTTATAGTATTTGAAACACCTAAGTTTTGTATTGGTGCTTTTACAGATATTGATATAATATTGATTATTCTACCAAACTCAGATTTTTTCATAAATGGAGCCAATGCTTTTACCAGAACATGACTGCAATGTAGATGCATTGATATATATTTATCAAATTCTTCTTTTTTAGCTTCAATAATTTTTCCAGGAGGAGGCCCTCCTGTATTATTTATTAATATTTCAGGTTTATTTCCATCATTTATGTAATCATTTATTTTTTTTTCTACTAAATCAGGGTGATTAAAATCTGCAACAATAAAATCATGTTTTTGTTCTAAGGATTTATCTAATAGGTTTAAAACATTATTTAACTTTTTTTCATTCCTTGCTATTAAAGTAATATTAGCATTTTGTTTGGATAACTTAACTGCAATTTCTTTACCTATGCCATCAGTACTTCCACATACTATAGCTCTTTTGTTTTTTAGTGATAAATTCATTTATTTTTCTAAAATTTTTTTACTAGCTTCAATTATAGCTTTTGTATCATAATTGCATTCTGTATATAGTTCATCTTGAGATCCGTGTTCAATGATTTTGTCTGGAATTCCTAATCTTTCAATACTATTTTTGTAATTATTATTAGCCATAAATTCTAAAATGGCACTTCCAAATCCTCCCATTATGCAACCATCTTCTACTGTAAGTATATTTTTATATTTTTTGAGAATTTTATGTAATAGTTTAGTATCCAATGGTTTTACAAATCTCATATCGAAATGCCCGGGAAATATTCTATCATTTTTTAGTACTTCAATAGCTTTACTAACATAATTTCCTATATGTCCAATTGATAAAATTGCTAGACTCTCTCCATCACATAGTTTTCTTCCTGTTCCTATATTTATCTTTTCAAAGGGTGTTTGCCAATCTAAAAGTACTCCTGGGCCTCTGGGATATCTAATAGTAAATGGATTTGTATTTTGTAACTGTGCAGTGTACATTAAGTTTCTTAATTCAGCTTCATTCATAGGGGCAGAAACAATCATATTTGGCAAACATCTCATATATGCAATATCATATGCTCCATGATGAGTTGGGCCATCTGATCCAGCAATACCAGCTCTATCTAAACAAAATATAACAGGTAACTTTTGGATACAAACATCATGAATAACTTGATCATAAGCTCTTTGCATAAAGGTGCTATATATATTGCAAAAAGGGATAAGCCCTTGGGTTGCTAATCCTGCACTAAATGTAACAGCATGTTGTTCTGCAATTCCAACATCAAAAGCTCTTTCAGGCATGGATTTCATCATTATATTTAATGATGATCCTGAAGGCATTGCTGGTGTTATTCCCATTATATTTTTATTTTTATTTGCTAATTCTACAATGGTATTGCCAAATACATCTTGATATTTTATTGGCTTTTTGACATTACTTTTCTTAATAGATTCACCAGAATTTTTATCAAATTTACCAGTTGCATGCCATTTTGTTTGATTTTTTTCAGCCAAATCAAAACCTTTGCCTTTTAGCGTCAAACAATGAAGGATTTTTGGTCCATCAATTTTTTTTAGATCATTTAAAGTATCTATTAGTTTACCCAAGTCATGACCATCTATTGGTCCAAAATACCTAAGGTTTAATGATTCAAATAAATTAGAGTGATTTAAAACAAATGATTTTAAACTTTGTTCTAATGTTCTTCCTATTTTTTGTGCGTTTGGGCCAAACTTACTAATCTTACCTAAGACACTCCATATGTCATTTCTAATTTTATTAAATGTTTTAGATGTTGAGATTTTAGTTAAATAATTTTTTAATGCTCCAACATTTGGATCTATTGACATACAATTATCGTTTAGAATAATTAACATATTTGATTTTGATACACCCGAATTATTCATACCCTCAAATGCAAGCCCACCAGTTAGTGCTCCATCACCTATAACAGCTATATGATTTTTTTCTTTTTCTTTTTTATAACTTGCTGCAGTGGCCATCCCTAAAGCTGCTGAAATAGAAGTAGATGCATGTCCAACTCCGAAAGTGTCATATTCACTTTCAGATCTTTTAGGAAAACCAGATAATCCATTGTAAACTCTATTTGTGTGAAATTTATTTTTTCTACCAGTCAAAATCTTATGGCCATAGGCTTGATGTCCAACGTCCCATACTATTTGATCATAAGGTGTGTTAAACACATAATGTAGTGCGACAGTTAATTCAACTACACCCAAACTAGCTCCAAAATGACCCCCATAGTTTGAAATAGTATCTATAATAAATTCTCTTAATTCATTACAAAGTAAAAGCAGATCATTTTTGCTTAGTTTTTTTAAATCATTTGGAATATTAACTTTTGATAATATTCTGCCAGCTTTACTATGCATATATTTTATTTTGAATAATAGTTTGTAAATCTATAATTTTTATAAGAAAGAACTATTTATATTTAAGTTAAACTTAAACGAATTAAACGAAGTTGAATTATAAAATTAAGATACCTCTTTTTGAAGGCCCATTTGACTTACTACTTTTTTTTATAGAAAGAGATGAGATAGATATTAAAGATATACCAATAGCTACTATTACAAAAGATTTTCTTGATTACATTGAAAATCTAGAAAGTATGAATATTGAAGTAGCTAGTGAGTTTATCGTAGTAGCTGCAACATTGATGAGAATAAAATCAAAAATGCTATTACCAAGACTTATGATGGATGAAGATGGAAATGAAGTTGATCCAAGAGATGAATTGGTAAAGCATTTATTAGAATACAAAAAATTTAAATCAGTAATTGAAGATTTTAAGAGCTTTGAAAAACATAGAAATGAAAAACATATTCGTGGGAACCTATACGATGAGATCAAGGAAATTGCTTCAAAAAGCAATATAGAAATAGAGATGCAAGACATAAACCTTTATAAGTTATTGACAGTATTTAATAATGCAATAAATAAGTTAAATCATGAAAAAAATATTAAATCTCATCAAATTATCCAGTACCCATATACGATAGAGAAACAAAAGAAATATATTTTGAATTTAATTAAATCAAAAAGTAAAATATCTTTTTCAGGTTTAATTGATGAAAACCCTTTGAAGATATTGGTGATTTATAATTTTTTAGCAATATTAGATTTGATACAAAACTCTAAAGTATTAATATCAATTGGGGATGGTTTAAATAATTTTTGGTTAAGCTTTAACTCTTAAAAAAAAAATCACTTTCAATTTTGGCATTATCATCAGAATCTGAACCATGAATAGCATTAGCCTGTATTGAGGTTGCATATAATTTTCGAATAGTTCCTTCTTCTGCTTTTTCAGGATCGGTGGATCCAATTAATTTTCTAAACTCTTCTACAGCATTTTCTTTTTTTAAAGACATAACAATTATTGGTCCAGAACACATATATTCACATAAGTTTTCAAAAAAAGGCTTTTCTTTATGTATGGAATAAAACTTTTCAGCAAGATTTTTGTTTAAGCTTAATAACTTCATATTTGTTATTTTAAAACCACTATCTTCTATTTGTTTAATTATTGCCCCGCTATATTTTTTTTTAAAAGCATCAGGTTTAATAATTGTGAATGTTTTGTTACCTTCCATGATTAATTATATTTTAAACTATTTTTAAAAATTTATTTAAATATAAATTATATTATGATTTTAATCTTAACTCAAAAAAAAAATTTTTTTTTAAAAAAAATTACACGAGTTTTGCAAGTTAAAAAAAACATATAGATATCAAAGAATTAAAAAACATATTATCTAAAAAAAGAAACATAGTAATCACTACTCATTTTAATCCAGACGCTGATGCTTTAGGATCATCTTTAGGGTTATATAATTTTCTCAAAATGCAAAAACATAAAGTATATGTTATTGTTCCTAATGATTATCCTAATTTTTTAGCATGGATGAAAGGAAATGATAATGTAATAGTATACAATAAGGAAAAAAAAAAGGCTAAAGAACTCATATTAAATTCAGATTTAATTTTTTGTTTAGATTTCAATAATTTAGAAAGAATATTTGATTTAGGTAATATTATTGATTCAAGTTCATCAATAAAAATATTAATTGATCATCACCCCAACCCATCAAAATTTTATGATTATAGTTTACATTCTTCAAAAGCTGCTGCAACTTGTGAATTAATTTATGATTTTATTAATATGATGGGTAATATTAAAGATTTGGATAAGTCAATTTCGGAATGTCTTTACGCAGGTATTATGACAGATACCGGTTCATTTAAATTTTCTTCTACTTCCTCAAAAGTTCATAGGATTGTAGCTAATCTAATAGATAAGGGAATAGATATCAATAAAATTCATAGATTAATTTATGATAATAATTCTATAAATAAACTTAAACTTTTAGGGTTTTCTATTTCAAATCGATTGAATTTTCTAGAAGAATATAATACAGCATATTTTGTTTTAAATAGAAATGATTTAAAAAGATTTAAATATAAAAAAGGAGATACAGAGGGTCTTGTTAATTATGCTCTTTCAATTAAAAATGTTAATTTTGCTTCTATTATAATCGAAGAGAAAGAGTTGGTTAAGTTTTCATTTAGATCAATTGGAAAATTTTCAGTTAATGATTTCGCAAAAAATCATTTTAATGGTGGGGGTCATAAAAATGCTGCTGGAGGAAGGTTAGATGAAAATCTTAATGTAGCTTTAAGTAAATTTTTAAAACTTATTGAAGAAAATAAAAATAAATTAATCTATTAGTACAAAATTTTATTACTTATGAATCCTATAAAAAACCTACCTTATTTTTTAATTGTGATTGTTGCAGGCTTAATTGTTTATTCAATTTTTTTTAACACAAGGCCGTCGCAAACAACCTCAAGTGGAATAGAAATTAATTATTTTAAAAAGGGTGAGGGAAAGAATCTTGAAGATGGAAATATTATTATTTTCAATTTAGTATATAATGACCATGAGGATACGGAGTTGCTTAGAAAAGTTGGAGATGATCCGGTTGTTTTAATGAAAGATTCTACTTGGGATTATAATGGTATAATTTATGAAGTAATAAACATGTTAAAGAAAGGAGATAGTGTAACATTTAATATTTCTACTGAAGATTTTTATGCTAATTCTCCTTCGGCTGGTTCTGTACCAGATTCTATAAAAGATAAACCTTTAACTTTTTATTGTGGAGTAACAGAAATAATGACTAAAGAAGAATTTCAAGATTATCAAAAAAAACAATTTGAAAAAATGCAAAGTGAAATGAATAAACAAAATGAAAATCAATTATCTGTAGATTTAGAAATCTTAGATAATTACTTAAAATCAAACAACATTGATGCTATGTCAACAGAATCTGGTTTAAGATATGTCATTACTGAAAAAGGAGATGGTAACAAACCTTCTGTTGGTTCAAAAGTTAAAGTACATTATACAGGAACATTATTGGACGGAGAGAAATTTGACTCTTCTTATGATAGAGGAGGCGAACCATTTTCTTTTGATTTAGGAGTAGGAATGGTGATTTCTGGTTGGGATGAAGGAATTGGTTATTTAAGTAAAGGAGCAAAAGCAACTTTATATATTCCTAGTCCGCTTGGTTATGGGCCTAATGGTGCTGGAGGTGTTATTCCAGGTAATGCAATTTTAATTTTTGAAGTTGAATTAATTGATTTTGAGTAAACAAAATGAATAGGTTAATTATTCATATCTTAAAAAGTTTTTGTCTATTTGTTATTATTATTTTTCTATTTACATGTGAGGAAGGTAATGATGTTATTTCAAGAACTTCATCGGAACAGTTATCTTATGATATTATCAGAATAAAGGGATATATAAAAGAAAACAATTTATCTGGATTTTCAGAAACTTCCAGTGGATTGCATTATAAAATAACTGAAACAGGAACTGGTAAATACCCTACTTTGGGAGATACATTGTATGTTCATTATGTTGGTCAATTTTTGAATGGTCAACAATTTGATAAAAGCAATTCCGATCTTCCTTTCGAATTTATTTTGGGTCAAGGTGTTGTAATTCAAGGTTGGGAAGAAGGAACTAGATTATTAGATAAAGAGGGATCTGGGGTTTTTTTACTTCCCTCATCATTGGGTTATGGTAAATCTCCTCCAAGTTCTAGTACAATCCCCCCAAATTCTGTTTTGGTTTTTGCAATGAATTTAGTAGATGTGAAATAATGTTTAAAAATATTCACTTTTTTATTTTAATCTTATTTGTTTCATTTTTTTCATGTGATCTAGACATAGAATATGTTGAAATTGAAGATCCTGAAAAGATAGAACTAGATTCTATAAATCAGATTTCTAAAGATGCAGTTTTAATTGATAAATTTATAGATAGTGTTGATTTAAAAAATGTTATTACTCTTGATAATGGAATTAAATATTCTATTACTAAGAAAGGAAATGATATTTTTCCAGAAAATAATAATATTCTTTCAATAAATATGAATGGTTATTATATGAATGATACCACTTTCTCAATTTTTGACACAAACAGTAAAACAGTTGCAGAATCCTATGATATATATATTAATACTAATGTATATGCTCCAATTACTTTTACTTATACTACTGATGGAAGATATTTTGGCTTGAATTCTTATCATGGTTATGTGATATTAATTAATTATTTAAAAAAATCTATTGGGAAAATTATGTCTTTGGTTGATGAGAATGCAAAATTAACAATAATATTACCTTCAGGCACTGCGTATGGAAAAGATGGAAATTCTAATTTTCCTGTAATACCAGGAAATTCCATTTTGATATTCGAGATTCATCTTCTCAAAATTAGAAAGTAATGAAACTATGTTTTGTTACAAACAATAAGAATAAACTTTCAGAAGTTTCCTCAATTATAAAAAACATTGAAATTATTTCATTAGAAGATATTGGCTTTTATGAAGATATTCCGGAAACAGGATCTTCTTTAAAAGAAAACTCACAATTAAAGGCAAAATCTATTTATGAGAAATTCAACATAGATTGTTTTGCAGATGATACAGGCTTAGAAATAGATTGTTTAAATGGAGAACCGGGTGTTTATTCTGCTAGGTATGCAGGAAATAAGAATACATCGAAAGATAATATTGATTTGGTTTTAAAAAAAATGAAAAATATAACAAATAGAAATGCTCAATTTAGAACAATTATAACTTTATATTTAGATTCTAAAGTTTATTTTTTTGAAGGGTCAGTCATCGGATCGATTTCATCTCAACCTATTGGAAATTTTGGTTTTGGTTATGACTCCATTTTTTTGCCTAAAGGTTATGATCTAACTTTTGCACAAATGAATAGTGATGCGAAAAATAAAATTTCTCATAGAAAAAAAGCTATCGAAAGGTTAAATATGTTTTTACTTAAAAAATAATTTTATGAAAAAATATGTGTTAGGAGTTTCAGGCTCTAGTGGTTCCGGTAAATCCGAGATTATAAAAAAATTATCAAAAAAAATAAATGGCAATTTAATTTCAATAATTTCTCAGGATAATTATTATAAACAAAGAGATTCTCAATCAATTGATTTAAATGGTTTCCATAATTTTGATTTGCCTGAATCTATAGATAAAAAAAATTTTTATAATGATATTGTTAAACTAATTTCAGGAAAAAATATTGAATATTTTGAGTATAATTATAATAATCCAGATCTAAAATCTATCAAAAAAAAAATAACCTCTAATCCTATAATTATAGTTGAGGGATTATTTGTTTTCCATTATAAAAAAATAAATAGTTTATTTAATTCAAGAGTTTTTATTGATGCAGAGTTAAATCTTATGATAAAAAGGAGGTTAAATAGAGACTTAATTGAAAGAGGTTATGATAAAAACGATGTAGAATACAGGTATAAGAATCATGTTATTCCTGCTTTTAAAAAATTCACTGAGCCATATAAAAATGAATCTAATTTGATAATTAATAATAATAAAAGTATTGAATTATCTGTCTCTAACCTTGAAAAATTCTTAATGAATGATTTTAATAAATATAAATAACGCCTTAGTTAATTTGATATATATTCCATACTTTTGTCGTCAAAAAAAAATAGATTTAATTAATGAAAAATAAAGGCTTTATAATTTTTCTTACCTTATTGATTTCATTTTTATCAATTTATTATCTTCAATTTACTTTTGTATCACAAAACATACAGAATGAAGCTTCTGAGTTTTCTAGAGATGAAAGTGGTAATATCAATTTTAATAAAAAACAAAAGTATTTAGATTCTATTTGGAATATACCTGTTTACAGTTTTATTACAGACTTTACTTTTAAAGAAATAAAAGAAACAGAACTTAACTTAGGATTGGATTTGCAAGGAGGAATGCATGTGACTTTAGAAGTTTCACCAATAGATATACTTAAAGGTTTATCTGGAAACAATCAAGATTTAGATTTTAATCAAGCATTAAATAATGCTAAAGAAAACATTAAGGGCACTCAATTAAATTTTGTAGATGAGTTTTACACTGAATTCAAAAAAATTTCACCAGAAAAAAACTTAGCATTAATATTTTCCACTGTTTCAAATAGAGGAAGAATAGATTTTGATTCATCAGATGATGAAATTCTAGACATTATAAATTTTGAAGTTGAAAATGCAATTGATAGATCTTTTAATATTCTTAGAACAAGGATAGATAGATTTGGAACTTCTCAACCAAATATTCAAAGGCAGCAAGGGACTGGAAGAATCCAAATAGAGTTGCCAGGAGTTGATAATCCTGAAAGAGTTAGAAAATTATTACAAGGAGTTGCAAAGTTAGAGTTTTGGGAAGTTTCTGAGTTGAATGAACCAGAAGTTACAAGAACTTTGTCCTTAATAAATCAATATCTTTTATCGAAAGATGATAAGTCAAATTCAGATAATGAAGAGAGTAATGAGCCTAGAGAAGATCAGGATTTAGCCGATTTGTTAGTAGACTCTGATGATTCATCATTGTCATCTTCTGACACCTCATCTATTGGTGATAATATTTTGGATTCATTACAAAATTCAATTTCTTCACCTCTTTTCTCATTAATGAAATCGGAATTTGGAGGATTATTTTATAATGTTAAAGACACCATTTCTATTAATAATATTTTAAATGATAATCAAGTAAAGTTACTTATACCTCCAACTCTTAAATTTCTTTGGTCAGTAAAGCCATTTGAAACCGAAAATATAGATTTAGAAAATGAAGAGGATGTTCTTCAGCTTTTTGCTATTAAAATTTCTAGAGGAGGTAGAGCTCCTTTAACTGGAGGAGTTATTACTGATGCAAGACAAGATCTTGATCAAGGATCAAGACCATCTATATCAATGCAGATGAATGCAAATGGAGCAAAATTATGGAGAAAGTTGACGTCTAATAATATTAATAGGAGAATCGCGATAGTTCTTGATGATTATGTTTATTCTGCTCCTGTTGTTCAGAATGAGATTCCTAATGGTAATTCACAAATTACAGGAAATTTTACTATTGATGAAGCACAAGACTTAGCTAATATTCTAAAGGCAGGTACTTTACCAGCTCCAACCACTATTGTAGAAGATGTTGTTATTGGTCCTACGCTAGGTAAAGTTGCCCAACAACAAGGTGTAAAATCTATTTTTTCAGGTTTAATTATTGTAATTCTATTTATGATATTTTATTATGCTAGAGGAGGTTTTGTCGCAAATGTTGCTTTATTTTTTAATGTATTTTTCATTTTAGGAATTCTTGCTCAATTATCAGCTTCATTAACTTTACCTGGAATAGCAGGAATAGTTCTTACAATCGGTATGTCAATTGATGCTAATGTTCTGATTTTTGAAAGAATTAAAGAAGAATTAAGAAATGGTGCTATATTAAAACAGGCAATTTCAAGTGGATATAACAAAGCATATACATCTATTATTGATGCTAATGCAACTACCCTTCTAGTGGGTATAATTTTATTCAATTTAGGGCAAGGTCCTGTAAAAGGATTTGCAGTTACTTTAATAATAGGTATTATTTGTTCTTTCTTTTCTGCAGTATTTATAACAAGGGTTATTGTTGAATATTTAAGTAAAAATGGAGAGAATAGTAATTTAAATTTTTCTTTTTCATTTAGTAAAAACTTTATGTCAAAAATCAATTTTGACTTTTTGTCTAAAAGAAAAATTGCATATGTTTTTTCTAGCTCTTTTATTTCATTTGGGATAATTTGTTATATAATTAAGGGTCTTGTATTTGGGGTTGATTTTAAAGGAGGAAGATCATATGTAGTATCTTTTGATGAATCATATAATACATCTGAAATGGAAAATTCACTTTCTGAAGTTTTTGATAACAAAGGGGTAGAAGTAAAAACGTTTGGTAGTAGTAAAATTTTTAAGGTAACAACTTCCTATTTGATTGATGATGAATCAGATGATGCTGATTTAAATGTTAAAAATCAACTTGTGAAAGGATTAGAACAATTTACTAATAAATCTTTTGTTGAAGATGATTCTCGAGTAGATGATAAATATTTTACTATTTCAAGTTCCTCAAAAGTAGGAGCAACAATTGCTGACGATATTAAAAACTCATCTTATTTATCAGGATTTCTAGCCTTATTAGTTATTTTCTTATACATTTTAATACGGTTTAGAAAATGGCAGTTTTCTACGGGAGCTGTTGTAGCGCTTCTTCATGATACTCTTTTTGTTTTGTCTGCATTTTCTATAGCTAATTTCTTTGGCGTTTCTTATGAAGTTGACCAAGTATTTATTGCTGCTATTTTAACGATAATAGGCTATTCAATAAATGATACGGTGGTAGTATTTGACAGGATTAGAGAAACAATGGGATTAAAGGCTGGTGGAAATTTAATACCATTAGTAAATGAATCCATTAATAAAACTTTAAGTAGAACTATCATAACTTCAATGACAACTTTTATTGTTGTTTTAGTCCTATTTTTATTTGGAGGTCCTTCTTTGGGAGGGTTTTCATTTGCATTATTAATTGGAATTTTGATTGGGACTTATTCATCTGTTTTTGTAGCTACTCCAATCATGGTAGAGTTTTATAAAAATAAATAACTCTTTTTGAAAAATCTTTATAATTATTCTTAACAAGTTTTTATAACAACTGACATCTAATTCCATAAAACTAAACTATGATGAATTTAAGACATTTCATTTTGATTCTAATTTTTAGTATAACTAGCTCATCCCTTTTGTCTCAGATTCCTACCAAAAAAAAAATTTTTGCTAAAAAAATTAATGAAGAAATTGTTTTAGATGGTGAGATGAATGAAAATTTTTGGAAAGAGGCTGAAGCAAAATCAAATTTTTTTCAAACAAGCCCTAGAGATTCAATTTCAGCTGAGCTAGATTCTGAATTTAGAATAGCATATGATGATAAATATTTATATATGTTAGCAAAACTAGAGGACCTACCTGAAAAGAAATTTATTGTTGGTGATTTAAAAAGAGATTTTTTTGGAGGTTCAATTGATTATATAGCCTTTATGTTTGACACATTTCTTGATGAGTCAAATGCTTTTAATTTTGCTTTGTCCCCTTTTGGAATTCAAAGGGAAGCGTTAGTTTCAGATGGAGGTGAAGGAAGTTATTCTCCAGGAAGAGGAATTTCTTGGTTTAATGTTAATTGGAACACAAAATGGTATTCTGGCACTAAAATTCATGATGGTTATTGGTTATGTGAATTTAAAATACCTTTTAATTCTATAAGATATCAAACTGGAAGTAAGATTTGGAATTTACAGGTCTATAGGGGTAATAGTAAAATAAATGAAAGATCTGCATGGACCGCCGTACCCTTAGGAAAATCACAGGGTAACCTTTCATTAACAGGAATCTTAGAATTTGAATATCCCTTAGGAAAATCATCAAAAAATTTTGTATTAGTTCCATATGTTTCTGGATCTGGTTTTAAAAACAAAACTACTTCTCCAGTTTCAACAAATTTTGATATCGATGTGGGATTAGATGCTAAATTAAGTCTTAGTTCTTCTTTAAACTTAGATTTAACTTTTAATCCAGATTTTTCTCAAGTAGAAGTAGATGAACAACGAACTAATTTGACAAGATTTGAATTGTTTTATCCAGAAAAAAGAGAATTTTTTATCGATAATGCAGACTTATTTTCTGACTTAGGTTCAAGGTCTACAAAGCCCATGTTTACTAGAAGAATAGGTATAGCAAAAGATACAACAACTAATCAATACGTTCAAAATCCAATAATTTATGGAGCTAAACTTGCTGGTAAAATAAATGAGGGTTTAAGGATAGGAGTATTAAACATGCAGACCGCAAGATTAAAGTCAAGTGGTATACCTTCTTTTAATTATGGAATGGCAGTTCTTGAACAAAAGATTTTATCAAACTCTAAAATTTTAGCATTTTTGGTTAATAAACAAGCAATTTTTAATCCAACTGAAGATATTTATAGTATTGATTTAAATCATTTCAATAGAGTTTTTGGATTTGAGACTAAAATCAAAAGTAAAGATACTCGATGGAATTCTGAATTATATTATCACCAATCCTTGGAAAATCAAAAATATCAAGATAGATCTTCTTATGGGGCTAATTTTAGTTATAAAGATACTAAATTCCAGGCAACAACTTATTTTTGGGCAGTAGGTGAAAATTACAATCCTGAAGTTGGTTTTGTTCCTAGAAAAGATTTTATGTTTTTAAGTCCTTCAATGAAATACATATTTTATCCTAAAAAAAGCTCAGTAAATAGCCATGGGCCAGAAATTGACTATGAAATGTATTTTGATCCAATTAATGGTACTACGGATTATGATGTTGATATAGATTATAATGTTAGATTTAATAGTGATGCTAATATCACAATAAAAAATAATCGTATATATACTAAATTATTATATGATTTTGATCCTTCTCGTTCTGATGGTGAACCTTTACCTGCTTTAAGTGATTATAATTATTCCAATTATACTTTTTATTTTAGATCTAATGGCAGGAAAAAGACTTCTTTGAGTTTAAACGGAAAATTGGGAGGATTTTTTAATGGAAAAATAAGAACTTTAGGCGGTACTGTAACATATAAATTACCTCCTAATTTTAATGTTTCTTTAAGTTCTCAATTTAATGATCTAGAATTTCCTTCCCCATATTCAGACGCACAATTTCTTACTCTTAGTTCAAAGATTAATGTGAGTTTCACAAAAGATTTATTTTTAAGTACTTATTTGCAATATAACAATCAGATTGATAATATAAATATTAATGCTAGGTTCCAATGGAGATTTCAACCACTATCTGATATTTATTTAGTTTATACAGATAATTATTTCGCTGAAAATCCCTTATTTATGAATTTAAAAAGTAGATCTTTTGCTTTTAAAATTAATTATTGGTTAAACATTTAATACCTTTAATTTATCTTATAAAGCACGATGAAAAATAAAACATCTTCTAGAAGAAAATTTATTACCAATTCAAGTCTTGCCTTATCTGCTTCTTTTGTTTCCTTAGCATCTTGTGCTGATAAAAAGTCAGAAACTAAAATAAATTCACCCAATATAAACTTTAACAAAAACTATAAGTGGAAGATGGTTACAACATGGCCACCCAATTTTCCTGTTTTAGGAGAAGGATGTAACATTTTGTCTCAGTGGATAAATAAGATGTCAGGTGGTAGATTAGAAATAAAGGTTTATGGTGGAGGAGAGTTAATTCCTAGTCTAGAATGTTTTGATGCCGTTAGTAGTGGTGCTATTGAAATGGGTAGCGGTGCTTCATACTATTGGGCAGGAAAAGTTCCTGCATGTCAATTTTTTTCTTCTGTTCCATTTGGAATGAATCCTCTTCAAATGAATGCATGGCTTATTTCAGGTGGTGGAAATGAATTGTATAAAGAATTGTATGATCCTTTCGATCTAATTCCTTTTCCTGGAGGAAATACTAGCATGCAAATGGGTGGTTGGTTTAATAAAGAAATTAATTCTATTCAAGATTTAAAAGGTTTAAAAATGAGAATCCCTGGTTTTGGAGGAAAAGTATTATCAAAGGTAGGAGGCTCTGCTGTAACTGTTGCTGGTGGAGAGATTTACACAAATTTAGAAAGGGGAGTTATTGATGCTACTGAGTGGATTGGACCATATCATGATTATTTGATGGGATTTTATCAAGTTGCAAAATATTATTATTATCCAGGGTGGCATGAGCCAGG
>Ga0066836_10000202_pt1 | contig 25941 bp, 14 predicted proteins | sample ETNtaG_18_FD_71568 | JGI IMG/M metagenome (GOLD analysis project Ga0066836, IMG submission 71568) | Marine microbial and viral communities from oxygen minimum zone, Eastern Pacific Ocean - ETNP201302SV91 | ecosystem: Environmental > Aquatic > Marine > Oceanic | place: Pacific Ocean: Eastern... | reverse complement strand
GATGGTGCTGCAGATACCTATTACATCAACGTCACACAATTTTCTGGCTTGGCCAATTACACGCTCGAGATTTGGACCAATGGAACCATCTTCATCCCACCATACGATTGTGGAATCCAATCGGATTGGGGTCAATCTGGTTACGATGCTGGATCTGATCGAAACACCGCATATGATGTGGGCGACAATCCCGAATCACTTGGTCGTGGATGTCTCGACCCCGCTGACACCACCGACGCCTACAGGTTCTCCCTTTCAGGAATGCAGGGCAGCACTATCGGATTAGAGGCAGACAATGCAACGAATATGCACATTGAACTGTATTCGAGTGAGAATGGGATTGATGAATTCATTTCTGAACAATGGACAGTCAACGGTGTCGCACAAGTCGATACAACCGGCATTGATTTCGATGAGTTGGATGGAAATTTCTTCGTTCTAATCAACGCCAATGAGTCTGGTGATGATTGGGATACAGGATGGTACAACCTGACTTTCACACCCACAGATGCACCATTGCCCGATCTAACTGCCATTGACATGAACTGTCCGATGACAACAGAGACGACTGGATATACCGCGAACTTTGTGGCTCAAGTTGGCAGCATCGGTGGTCCAATGGATGCAACACCTTTTGCTTGGGAAATGACACTTGTTCACGAAAATGGAACGGTTGTGATGTCACTTCTACAAGGCAGTCACTCCGATGCCTTGGATGGAAATGACGGTATCATTGACCAAGACGGGGAACAGATTCTCCTCGACAGCGCACTCATCACCACAGGCAACTACACCTGTGTGTTGACTGTAGATGGCGGTGACGTCATCGTCGAATCAAATGAAACGAACAACGTCATGATTTCATTGCCATTCGAAATCATCAATGAAGACGAATTGTATGCAGACGACGTTGACCGCGACGGTGTTCCAAACGATCAAGACGGTTGTCCGAACACACCGGGCGACTCCACAATGGACCGCCTTGGATGTCAAGACGCGGACGACGACGGTTACTCGAACGGTGGTGACGCATTCATCTACGAACCCACACAGTGGAACGATACCGATGGCGACATGTTCGGAGACAACAACGGTCCAGATGACTACATGGGTGACGATTGTCCAAATGAACCCGGCGTCATGTCGGGGACAAATGGAACAGGCTGTCCAATTTGGGTGCCCGATGAAGATAACGATGGTGTCTCTGATTCCAATGATGTCTGTCCGGGGACTCCCGCAGGTGCTGCTGTGGATGCATTCGGTTGTTCTGATACCGATGGTGATGGTGTCAAGGACTACGAAGATGCCTGTGCGGATACACCTGCAGGCACATCTGTCGATAACACCGGTTGCCCCGTCGATGCAAACGATGGAGCCGGAGACGGAACCGATGATACTGACAATGACCAGTCCGGCGATACAGAAAGCGCTACCGATGACGGTTCGAACACCATGTTCTACATCATGGCTGCAGCCGGTGTCGTCCTGCTTCTGGTCATCGTGCTCGGTGTCACACTTATGATGCGCTCAGGTGGTGGTGGGGACCCGACAGAGCAAGCTTGGGCCACTGCGATCAGTCCAGAACAACAGGCCTACGAGCAACAACTGGTTGGCATGGGATACACGGCTGAACAAGCACGTGCATACGCAAGCCAATACTTCCAGAAGTGATTCACGTAGAAGTTGAGCACCATGTCGGACGCGTTTCTCGATGAACTTCGGGATGCCATACGAACCGTTCCGGATTTCCCCATTGAGGGGATTATGTTTCGAGATATCAGCCCTGTTTTGAGTGGCGCCGGCCTTCTGACCAAGGTCACTGATCGATTCGTAGAAGACATTGGAAAACTCGGTTGGCAACCAGATATCATCGTCGGGCCGGAAGCGAGAGGATTCATCTTTGGTCCATTGCTCGCCGAGCGCCTTGGGATTGGTTTCGTACCTGTTCGTAAACCCGGTAAATTACCCGCTGAAACACACCGAGCAGAGTACACCCTTGAGTATGGCTCCAATGTTCTTGAAATGCACAAAGATGCCATTTCAGAAGGCCAGAGAGTTGTCATTATCGACGACTTATTGGCCACTGGTGGAACCATTTCAGCATGTGCAGAACTTTGTCAGGCATCCGGCGGTGATGTATTGGGTGCGCTATTTTTGGTCGAATTGGAAGGACTTGGTGCACGTTCGTCAATCGCTCCCATTCCAGCCCATGCCCTTCTTGAATTCCCGGCATAACCCCCCGAAGGGGGGAATTCTCATTTTGAGTTGTAGCGGAGCGGTTATGAAGGGGGAGCAGGTCGGCGGGACGCTCAAGGTGCTCTATACATGGCTCGCATGCACAGTCCAGGTCGCGGAAAGAGCGGTTCTACCAAGCCGATGGTCGACAAGGCACCAGAGTGGTCGAACACGGATGCGAAGGAAGTCACTGAACTGATTCTATCCTTGGCCGCTGATGGACACAACCCAGCGACCATTGGCACCATTTTGCGTGATCAGCACGCCGTTCCTGATGTCCGCCTCGTCTTGGGGAAGAGACTGGGCCAAGTTTTGGCAGAGAATGATGTCACACCGAAGTATCCTGAAGATATGATGAATCTCATGCGACGCGCTTTGAGGCTAATCGACCATCTTGAGGCGAACAGAAAGGACGAGCACAACTCCCGCCAGCTTGAGTTGACAGAGAGTAAAATCCGCCGGCTTTCTCGATATTACCAAGGCCGAGGTCAACTCGATTCAGAGTGGGCCTACAAGCGTGACGAACTCCGCTTGATGGTTGAGTAAGGCCTCCTCTCATCGTGGTCATGTCTTTGAACCGCAGGTGGAACCACATCCTTGCCGCACATGACATTACTCGATTTACCCGTCTTTTCAACAGCCGCATCCACATTGCGTGAAGCGGCATTGAAGTTACGCACGGTTTCTACATCGGTGACAATCGCAGCCCCCCTCGATGAAAACGGTGTCTTCGCCTCTGCATTGCTTGAGGCGGCTCTGTTGGATTCCGGTATCCCCTTCCAACGTCGATTGCGAGAAGAACCAGCACCGGCCAAGGGTCCTAGCATTGTGATTGGCTCTTCCACAACATCGCAAATGCGGGCGGTTGAATCCGATCCCCTATGCCTCTATTTGGATCCCCTTGAAGTCGATGCGTTGGTTGCCAGTGGAGGCGATATACGCCGCGGTGTTCTTTCGCCAGTGGCACTCGCTGCAGCCCTCGGTAGTTCAATCATCCAATCTGGGGCCATTTCTCGCCTTTTGATGCCGTGGATTTTAACCGGGAATTGGTTGTCTGAAGGACTTGAACACACATATGATCCAGTGTATACTGTTCTTCGAGATTATCTTGCAGGTGAAGGCCATATTCGAGTCGTTCCAATGCCGGAGGTACCCGATGTCAATCCAGATAGTCTGCCGGGTGTTGATGCTGTCGCCCTAGGTGCTGTCCGTGATCGTTGGGGTCAACTCGATCTTGAGGGCCGTGCGCAATCGCTATCACACCTGGTCAAACCATTGCTTGATTCAGAATTGCCTTCCACTGCCCGATTTGAGGAACTCTGCTGGCATCGCGTCATGGTGTCCGGATGGGAGCAGGATTTGGCCAGCCAGTTGGTTGGATTTTCGAAAACCTGGAGAGGTTACCCCGGAGATCGCAGACGTCAAGCTAGTGATACAATCGATAACCTGTTGAGGGACGGAAAAATCGCTTAGCCTTCAATCCGCAAATTCCGTCCACAACCACCACACGGGATTCGTACAGGGCGTTTCATGGTTTCAACCGGGTTTGAAGTTCCACATGCAGGGCAATCGACAGTGGGGATTTCCCTTGACATCGCCCTCTCATAATCATCGGATAGCGATTCCTCTCCAAGTGTCCATTCATGCTCATGTCGTGGCGAAATGATGGCTAAAGGTATCATTAGAACCGCACAAGCTGCTGCAATTCCCATTACAAATGTCGGTGGTAATGTAGACAACGCATACACATAACTCATCATCCCCGTGAAAGTCACTGAAGAAATGCCGACAATCCAGCGTGATCTGTATTGGGTTAGACGAAGTCCAATCACAATTCCTGCAACCAGCAATAATATCGTTGCTAGCAATGTCACAAATGGCGAAAATAATGCGTTTCCGGCAACCACATATTCCACTTCGAATTTATCATTATCAGACAAATCGTGTACCTGGATTGTAACCACTTCTGATAAGCCGACGCGATAATGAGTCACTTCCACACGCTCGGGCAAGTCTTCCTTGATGACGTTGTATAGCCCTGAAAACGCGCTAGTGGTCAGAGTTACACTTAGGTCGACCGAGGGATCACCATTCATTGTCCAAATGCCTGTTCCCAATTGTGGACGAATGAAATCAGAGATGAGGAGAATCCTCTCCTCTCCTGTCAATTCAAGAACCACATCGATTCGAATTTTCATGGGCGCGTCGTCTATGCCTGAAACGCCCATGAGGTCAATGCCAACCTCGGGATTCATGTCGAACAAATCCGCTTCGAACAACCCATCGGGATTGAGGGCCAATCCGGTGTTGCCCAAGAAGACCTCCAGATTCCGTGTGCTTCCATCGATGTGATTCAGAAACACTTCTTTCTCCTGATCATCAACTCGCCCATTTTCCTTAACGTTCGATGGGATTGACGGGCCCTGAATTTGAGTAAACAAATGGTCGGATGGTAGCGAACCGTTTCCGATGTTATCCATGCCCCAGCGCAACCATGAAGCCATTGAGCCTTCAATTTCGAACTCTACCGTTCGTGTGATATGCGAACCGTCGTATTTGACATTAATATCGACATCCAATCGACTGCTGACCGCACGAGCCGGCTCACCGAAATGGTAATTCTCACTCCCTCCACCTTCTTCGAAGGTGATGTCGTGCATCCTTCCAGATGTCAATGGGACATCACCAGTATTGATCCAAATGGACAGATTGATCTGATAATTTCCGTCGGTAGGGCTGGAACCAGGGTTCCAAACAAATGGGACCTCTATTCCCCCAGAGACGATACTGGGTGAACGCACATCACTGATGACGATACCACCAACCTTGAATTCAAAGTCCTCCAATGAAGACCACATTCTCTCTCCGAATCCAGACTTCAAAATAACGGGGAAGAACACATCCTCACCGACCACAAGGGCATTTGGCATATCGATGGTGACCAGTGGCAAATTGACACGTATGGCACTCTCTGTGTCTTCACCCCAAACAAATCGGATTGATGATTCGTCACCCGGTTGTGTAAACAGCAAACTTCTGACTGCGAATGTCACCTCAATCTGATCGTTCATACTCACTGCAATCTGTGGTATTTCGATGTCGATAGCAATCATGTCAGTGCCTGACATGAACGCTCCGGGTGTGCCACTTTCAGCCGTGTAGACATTGTTTCCAATTTGGACATCGACGGTTGCGTTTGCATACACCCCTGCAGCATTTTCCACTTCGTAAGCGATGTTGAATCTCCAAGTAGATTCGGGGATGGTCGCACTCTGCTTCCAAAGAATACTCCATGTCGCGATTTCTTCGGTACCTTGCGCCGATTGACTGACACCCTTTTCGTTGATGCCAACGAGTTCGTTTTCGAATGGGGTCATTGTCGCTTCGTTATTTTCCCCGATGAGATATAACTCAAATTCACTCGGACCACAACAAACCACTTCTGCATTTGCAGAAGGTAAACTGAGTGGCATCAATGACGCCAGCAGTATGAACAGAACTGCACAGACCCGACGAGATTGACGGGCCTGCATGGACTCGCGACAGGGAGATTTGACTTAGAACCCTCGTGCGCGCGCGTGTAGGTAAATTAGCCATGTAACCGAACCAATCTGCGTGTTCCATCATCCTCAACGCCTTCGAGAATGGCGAATCCCATTCTCTCTAACTGTACAATGGTTCCATCCGGGTAATCGTTGGTTTCCAACAAACCGGATGCAGTCACCAGTTCACCATCCTCTTCAAGCAGCAAAACTGCTGGTTGTGCCATGTTGCTGGGTAGCCAATGAATAATCGGAGTGTTGCCAAAGCGTTCGGTTCGACTGATTTCTCCAGTCCATCCTTCCACCGTCTTTTTGTGATGTATTCCAATGTCTGCAAAATCCTTCAACCGCCTTGCTTCGCGTGAGGTAAAATCATCTGAAGCAATCTTCACCTTGAGTGGACTATCCCCAAGTGGCCATTCACGAACGCCCTTGTCTGGATGTTCAGGGTGGATTGGCAGAGTGACTTTATCCATCTCGATTCCAGAGATGTCCAATTTGATGGTACGTGGGTCGCGCACAAATGATAGTCGTGGTGCATCTGCATCCACCGCTTTGGCATTCAAACTGTTCAAGGTTGACAATGGGACGGCGATATCCTTCTGAGTGAGTCCAAGGTCAACCCAGAACTTCCGCATTGCACCGGCATCATACCCTCTTCGTCGCATGGCCCGGAGTGTGGGCAATCGAGGGTCGTCCCATCCCGAAAATTTCCCATCAGCGATGTCAGATTTCATTTGAGATGTACTGAATCCACCGAACTCGTGCACTTTGACCCGACCCCAATACAAGGTTTCTGGATAGGTCCAGCCGAATTTTTCGTAGAGCAATGTTTGCTTGCGGGTGGAATCCATCAAATCCTTGCCGCGAACGATGTGGGTCACGCCCTGCAAGTGATCCTCTACCGCACTTTGGAAATCGAGTAGGGGCCAGACCTTGTACCGGTCGCCGACGAGCGGGTGGTCAGCGTGTTGAATTCGCAATGCTGGCCAATCTCGCAGTGCCGGGTTTGGCAGGGTCATATCGGTACGGATTCGGATGACTGCGCCTCCGGGCAGAATTGTCCCATCATTCATCTCTTCCCAGAGTTTCATGTTATCTTCAGTCGACCGGTCTCGGCAAGGACAGGCCGTTTTGGTGGTTCTGAATTCTTTGAACGCCTCGCCACTGCACTGGCATACGTAGGCATGTTCTTCCGCCAATGTTTTCGATGCATGTTCCAGATACACATCCATTCGGTCTGATGCCTTCAGGATTCGATCTGGTACGCGTCCTGCAAGCCATGTGAAATCATCTTCAATCATTGCATAGGCTTCCGGATCGGGTCGTTTGACCACCGCATCTGTATCGTCAAAGCGCAGAATCACTTCACCATCATGCATGTTTGCAAGTTCAGCATTGATGACAACACCTCTAGCATGACCCAAGGACAAGGGGCCGTTTGGATTGGGTGCAAATCGGAGCACGACCTTCCCATCTTCCGCATTTGGCAATGGTGGCAAGCCCTCTCGGCGCTCCTTGACTTTCTTCTCCAATGCATCTGGTGATTCACTCTCTAGGAGTTCACGAATGTGATCTAGTCCCTTCTCAGCGGCCATAGCGTTGGCCTCATTCACTTGGGCTGCGATGAATGCAGTCAACTCTTTTGCTCGACTTCGCAAATCTGCGTTTTCACCCATCACTCGCCCCATTACAGACCCAACTTGGCCCTGCCCATCGTATTCCAGAGCATTTTGCAGGGCATACTTGCGCAGCAGCGCTGCAACCTCGGGTTCAAGTTCGCCCATAGGGCGAAACCGTTCGCACCCCGTTCTTGAACATGCGGGGCTCAAAATAGGGTCTGCTGCGCGTTGGGAGATGCATTTGGGTCAACCGGCCTTTTTGGAGGCTGCGCGTTGTGAGTTGTTTGCCACGCATCTCGAACCGTCGCCCATCCCCATCGCAAACAGTCGTGTGGTTCGGCCCCTTCAATCAGTTGAGGGATGGCCGCAATCGTTGTCGGATCCGAGGGGTATCCAGAGCCCAAATCGATCCCGGTTTCAGTACATAGAGATTGCAATGCATTGTCGCGTGCCACTTTGGCCAAGATGGATGCACCGGCCACAGCCAAACAATGTAGGTCAGCCCCGTGACGACTGTCCATCGACCATCCTTCCCACGGCCATTCTGAAAGACGACTGGCGACATTGTTCCCGAATCGATTTGCATCCACATCACAAGCATCCAACTGTAAAATTCCACCACCGTCAATTCGCAATTTTCTTGCCAATGCCGCAAACAGGGTAACCTCGTGATCATTGAGGTTGGTCAGGGCCATTGCCCTGTCGATTTCAGCCGGGTTGGAAACGTGTAATTCTATCATCCAATTTCGGATTTTTACTTGTTCACGAATCCAGGCATCTAATTCGATGCGCTTGGATTTAGATAGCAATTTTGAATCGGTCACTCCTGCATCATGCAGTAGTGGTAAATCTGTTTCAGGCAAGCAAAGTGCTCCTACGACCAGTGGTCCGATTACAGGCCCTCTTCCCGCTTCATCAATGCCGATTCTCCACATGTGAATCACAAATCTAAGTCCAAATCGCCATCATCGGTTTTCACCGTCGTATTTTCGGGTGACTTTCGTGGGTGTCGAACCGTTCGCGTTTCATTCGATTCAGCAGGTTCGAGTGCCTGATTCGCTTCGTGTGGCCCAGTTTTTTCAAGCAACACATCTGTGAGTGTTTCAATCGCGTCATAATCCGCTTTCACATCATGGTGTTCGAATACAGTTTCAGCCGCTTCAATCACTTCTGCTGACGGTGCAACTCTCTGCGGCTTTGTTTTCGACTTCATCTCAAATGCCATCTTGAAGGCAGCAGCATCCATGGCTGGACTTGTTGGTGTCTGGGGTGTTTTGACTCCTTTTTCACTGAACTTATCCATCCAATCTTCGACCTTCTCAGGCTCGACATGTCGCGCAGCAATCATCTCGTTCCATTCAGCATCCCTTCGCTGGCGATAGACCACAGCTCGGTGCAGTACCACCGCACCAATCATGGTGACAACAATTGAAATGAGAATCTGGCCCCAATCGTTCCAGAATGATTGCGCTCGATCGACGAATTGATCCCATGCGCTTTCCTCCTCTACGATATCAGGGCGCCAATATTCGACGAGTATTTCGTATTCGGTACGATTTGTGAATATGATGCTGGGCTCAAGCGTACTTCGCATCTCAACAGTAATTGCAGCTGTGCGATTCAATTCCTGATTCCGAGGTAATTGCATCCAGGCTGTGAATGTCATATTTGTGTTCGGAGCAATATCGTGAAGAATGAAATGGTTGGGTTCCCATTCTCCAATTGCCCACTCTTCAGAAATTGGGGGGACCAACCCATATTCGGTGAAAATGTTCGTCGACAATGTGACATCCAAACCATCGGCAATATTACCGATATTTCTGAATGTGTATGTTAGTGTGACATTGTCCATATCGTCCATGGTGATACTGCTTGATTCGATTTCCCACTCGCAAAGAATCGCAATCTCAATCGTCGAGGTGATCGCACCCATCTCGATTCCATCGCTCGTCATCAATCGAAGCGTGGGGGAGAGTTCGAATCCAGCAGGCAATCCATCTTCGACAACGTAGATGATTCCAACATCAGTAAATCCACCGGGTTCTAAGTTGAATACATCTCTCTCCATTTGTAGTTCAACAGATTCGGGTAATTCCATCTCGATTTCGTAATCATCGGCATAATTGCCTGTATTTTGTATTCTGAATTCACTTGTACAGAGATCACCCGCATACATCAACGAACAATCGTCGTCCATGAATTCTATCGTTGCACTCCGTTCGCGAACAATGTTTACTTCAATCATTACAGTGGAGATTTGCTGACTCGCCCCAGTGCTCCATGTACTGAATTCTACCCACATCGTCCCTGCGGGGAGATTTGGGGCATGGAATTCCAATTGTACAGTACCTGTTTCATATGGCCCCAAATCCAGGACTTCGTACAGTTCCCAAATCTCAACGGACCATCCATTTTGAACGAATGTAATTGAGGGTTCGAATCCTGTAATCGGCACCCCCTCGGCACTGACCGGCTGAACGCGAACACCCATGCTCTTCTGCTCATTGCCCAGATTCCGAACGGTGACCGGGACGCGAACCTCTGTGCCGGGATCCAAAGTTGCATTGGCCGGTTGTTCTGCAACTTCGGCACCATTCCATGGTAGAACTTCGATTGTAAACGCCCACGAGGTTGAATTCCCATCATGCTGACTTGTTGCCGTAACCGTAAACGAGTGCTTGGATCCGGCGAGTGGCAAACCCATCGAGATTTCAGGCACCGAGATTGCAAACTGAATCCAGTGCAGTGAATCACTACCCATTTCCAAGGTGTAGCCATTGGCTGGATTTCCATCGCCATAGTTCCACGACATGTCCCAACCGGTATCGGACTGGATGTAGATGTCTGCAATGTCAGTAAACGAGGCATTGTTGGTGATATTGACCGTAAATCCTGAACCCCCTCCGGGTCCGATCAGGATGTTGGTTCCATTCGAACTTCCAAACCAAAGATTACTCGATTCCGAAACACTGTCATTTCCTGAATCATTGTCTCCCCCATTTGTGGATTGTGTATCATCTGAATTGAATGCCCAATCAAAGGCGGCATTGATGAGTGAACCATCGGGCAAATTCGGGTTATGCCCTACATTCACCATTTTCCAATGCGCGATTCTGTTTCCTCGAACGCAGTTGAGGTGCTCATAGTCGAGAGTTTCCTCAGTCCCATCGGTACCCACCAGATCTAGGGATCCCACCAAGGTCGAGTCTTCCTCACACATCGATCGTTCAGCCCAGAATGCAGTTCCACCGGGTGAAGAGGCATACGACTCTCCGCCAAATCCCCCACCATTGTAATCGACCACGCCATCCGCATCGCCATGGGCGTTGATGATATTGGGATAACCACTCCAACCACATTGATTGAAATTCCCATACGTGGCACCAGCGAAATTTACGATTGTGTGAATTTTATTTCCAGCATCACAAGCCATTCTGTGCGACATGAATCCGCCGTTCGAGTGGCCGATTAGCATGACGCGTTCAGGATCGGCACCCCAATGGTTCACGGCCGTATCAATGAGTGATGAGAGATAACCCACGTCGTCGATGTGCTGATCATAAAAATCGCAGCAGGCCGGCGGACCGTTCCAGAAATACTTCCCCTCTGGATTTTCGGTTCCGATCGGTGTCACGAGCAAATGACGGTTTTCGGTCACACTCTGCGGCCCCTGGAAATAGTCGTACACATATCCCGGGGTGTCTGAATATCCGTGTAATGCGATGACCAAAGGTAGGATTTCATCGTCTCCTTGGTCGGCAGGATATTGCAGTTCAGCTTGCCGACTCCAGGGGCCAATCATCACAGATTCGCGTCCATCCACCGCCTCGTTTTGCCATGGGTAGTTGTAGCCTAACGATCTGTCAAAAATGACTGAATCCGAAGCCTCCTGTAGTTGCAATCTCACATCGGCGTCCAATCCAAATGGATCGTAAAATCCGATGGAAGAAATACCCGTAATGGTCGAATGCATGACACAAGCCGCAAGGTAAGTACCGCGTGTGGAAGGGTGTGACCCGTCGCCAGAATACAGGCTGTAGAACAGTGTGTCTTGGTCGGTGGGTGTGCCACCATCTTCAATGATATCATCGTAAATCGCCTTGTATGCCAATCCGACAGGGGCGATGTAGGGTACACGTTCTGCTGTTGTGATATTCTCAGCATACATGTTGTATCCAGCCTCAAGATTGTCTTGCATGGTCGGGTAATCAGGATTCAGCCAAGCATTGTTGGAATCCCCATCTCGATACCCCCAAGTCATGAAAAAGATGGTTTCAGCACCAGCAGCCTCAATCATCGTATCCAATCTGATTGCACCATTCTTGGAATTCTGCCACATCGATTCGGTGGTCGGGAAGGATGGGACTTGGCTTTGGTCTTGCAAGATCACATAGTCGAACTGGTTGTTGGTGAGTGTCGTATGCCATTGATTGCCGTTGGATTCTGCATTGTCTGCATGTTGATACAACTTCATGCCGCCACCGGTTAAATCCGAAACACTCGCTGAAGTTCCAGCCTCATCAAACAGGGATTGGACACGGGAACTCAAACTATTCTGTGAGGTGTAGGAATTGCCCAACATGAGCACGTCATAGGTGCCATCGTCAGGGCCCTCACGCGTAGGACGAGCCTCTTCGAGGCTCATTGTGACCGGTGCCCAACTCATCAAGAGCAAGGGCAGCACGAGCAACAGGGCGCGACCACGCATGAACTTGGGGTCACTCCGAACCGTTTAATCGGTTGGGGTCTAATGTTCAATCCAATTCATAGAATTGGGTCGGGGACCAAACGACCCAACGCATCGACATCAAACTCACCACAATGGATGGGTACCTTGAGTCCAAACAATTCAGAAATGGCGGGGTCGATTTCTCCACAACACCCTACCCATTCACCGGCTACCATGACCTTGGCACCTCGTCCAGCAAGGTAGGGCCCACCATCGGATTCTGTCAGAGGTTCGTATTCAACAGAAATCTCTCGAGAGTAGGCACCCAAATCGCGCATCATCGCCTCTGCCATCCCCTTGGCTGCAGTGAACCCAGTACCCACTTCTGCACAGGCCCATCCAACGCGATCCGCATTGTGGTGGTCTCGCACAACCGTACCCAATTCGTAGACTCGCTGGGGCAACTCGTGATGTCGGTTGGCCGCCAACAAATTCAGCAGAGAAGGAGTGATGCTTTGTCGTAAAATTGTGTGGTCCACTGTAATCGGATTGTGAAGTCCTGTAACACCGGTCGATGCCTGGTATCGGATCTTGGCGAATTGGTCATCCTCATTGGAGAGTGTGAGTGAGGTCACCTGTTGCAATCCATTGGCCTGAAGCGATTCGCGAATGCGCCTGTGTAGGTGGGCGGATTGTAGCGGAATCCCTGCCTTCGATTGACCGGATAATGCCCGACCGAGGTCCTCGTAACCAATCCCTGTTGCAACCTCTTCAACCAAGTCCACAGGATGCAAAAGGTCTGCTCGCCAGCGTGGCATTTCGATGATGTATTCCTGTTCACCAATGGCGGCGTCCGCCATTCTCTCGGCTGTTCGTGGCCCATCGGTCACTGTTCTCATTTCGATGAAGCGACCACCCATACGATCGATGGCTTCCCGAATTTCCTGCTTGGAGAATTCGCGTCCGAGGATTTCTTCCAGCAATCGCTTTGGCAATGAAAGACGACGCGCTCTGCCGTTTGGTGTCCGCTGAACCTGGCCATGACAATCGGTGAGTTCAATGGTTTCCACAGTTCCTCCTCGCTCGGCAAACGCCAAGCAAACGAGGAGCAAACTGGCTTCACAAGCTCGTGCATCCCATCCTGTTACATCGATGAAGAAATCTGTCGTAGATTCAGTAACGGTCGTATGGTCGCCATTGATGATGGGTGGGAAGGAAAGAACTCGATCCGCCGCATCGACAATGACTGGGAACTCGGAAAAACCCTCTAACAAGTGGGCGTAATCGACACCCTTTGGGTGTGATTCGAGAATTTCTCGAACGCTCATTCTCTCCGTCATGGCCAATGGCACAAAGGTGTATGATTCGGGCACGGTGATGACCTTGAAGGGCGGTGCCAATGTAGACAAATCGTGCACTCCAATCGACGCACGCCGCCGCCTTCGACCAATACTGAAATGCAATTTCTCTTGATGATCCATCAGCGCTTGGATGAAGGCATCATTCTCTTCGGGTGTCGAACCATTGTCCACACCGCGAACCACAGCACCATAGATGACGGGTCTCACATGTTCTAGACTGGCATCGACCTGCATGGTGATGCTTCCGTCGGTGGTCGTAAGTTCGGGTTCAGCACCCTGTCCGTGCAGAAATGCCCGTGCGGCATGTGCCATCGTTTCAGGAGAGAGTAGGTCGGCTCGGTCTGGAAAAATCTCAATTTCAATTTCGCTGGAGTCGCATTCCTCAACCACACAACCGATGTTGCTGAGTTTTTCTTCCCACAACCAAGGGTCATGCTCGACACCGTGTCGCGACTGTATCGCGCGCAAGGTCGCATGGTCGAAGGTCACGGTTGGCATTCGAATTCCTCACTGTCCCATCCATTGGGGAAGCGGGCGGTCATATCCTGCTAAGCGCAACCCACTCTGCGCAGCGGTATCATGCTCCAACGCTCGCAAATGGCGACGATTTAATTTCTCCAATTCATCGATGCCCATGTCGGTCAATCGACCGCGTAAGGTAGCCGCAAATTCAGCCAACCAATTTTCGACAGCCTCTGCACGGGCCTTTTGTGTCCCTGGTGCTCCTTCCTCACCGGAGAAAGGATCGGCTCGAATAATTCCACATCCCGCAGCGGCAGAGATGGCCGCATCATCCGCGGTTGCATCCCAAGGGATGTCCAAGACATGCAATGTCTCGGATACGCCTGCATCTCGGGCAGACAACCCAATTCGGGGCAACGCCGCGGGCGCAGTCATGCCAACGCCCGATGTTAGCCGGATGACCACTCCATCGAGAGGCTGGTCACGAAGCATTCGATGTAGATTGGTCACCCGATCAACACGACCCGCAATCAACACCGGTTTATCGCCACCTAAGAGAGAACGGACACCGGTCATTAGAGCCAAGATTTCCCCATCATGCAAAGGAGGGAAATCGTCCAAGTCTAGAACCGCTCCAGCAGCAGAGGGCAACAATTCATCAGCATCACAGACATTCTCGTCACCGATTCGAACCAAATCGATTCCTCTTGGTTCTGCATCGACCAAACAGGGTTGGGCTGAAAGTAATGCTCCGGTCAAACCCTTGCCGCTTTCAAGTTCAGGCAATACCGGCAATGGGAAGACGACTCCATCGTCCTCTTCTCCGCGCGTCAACAATGTGACTACATCGATTGGACTTGAAGCATCGAGGGGAATTTCTCCACTGATGAGGCCGATTTCCCCGAAGTCGCCCCAGACGGTCTGCATTGGAGGTGCAGAGGGTATGGGTTTTGAATCATCAGCCTCGATTACAACCGCATCTTCACTGACTGACAAATCATGTTCCTTGAGCAAGGCATTGATCTCTTTGTGTTCGGCTTTGGTCAGGCTTCGCTGTTTCGCCCCTTCCCCTTCTGGGAGGCAGCGACCATCGACAACAATTCGTCCTCCGGTCATGCCTTGGCCCGCATCCGCTTTGCAATCGCCGATGACTACAATCGTACCATCGGTCATACCGATTCCTGTGCGCTGGCCTGCATGTCCTCGAACGATTAGTGTGCCACCGTTCAGTGCTGCACCTGCTTCATCGGCGACACTGCCTTGGCAGAACAAACGGCCACCGGTCATGCCGTGACCACAACGAATGCCTGCATCTCTTTCGACAACCAAACGGCCATCGGATGAAAAGGCACCAAACCAACCGAGGGCATTCCCCTCCAGTGTGAATGTTCCACCTTTACAGCAGAATGCTGTGAAATCTCCAAGGTTACCCAGAAGTCGAACTCGTGCTCCTTTGGGTAAGTGGGAGGCGATCCCCATCTCTCCTTCCTTCGGTTTTGCATCGCCTTGCGCACCCCATCCAATTTTGATTGCACGATTGAGCTCAATCGCTTTTGGGAGGTTGTTTGAGAGATTTCGATTGAGCTTGAGACTCTTCGTTACTTCATCGATCATAGGCTTCCCTCGCGCCCCTCCGGGGCGCTATCCTCCTTAACCCGAACCCCTGTAAAATGTGGTCAAACGTCGATTCCGCGCTCCCTACGGGAGCACGGGGTATGTTCATAGGCAGTCGTCGAAGGCGGCGGATTGCTGAATACAGCATTTGGGGCGGTTGAATGAGCATTAAAGTGGCAATCAATGGATTTGGAACAATCGGTAAACGCGTCGCCGACGCAGTCGATGCACAAGATGACATGGAAATCGTTGGAGTCACAAAGACCGGCCCTTCCTTCGGATGTGATCTTGCCGTCAAGAAAGGTTTCCCACTATACTGCACATTCGATGACGCAGACCGCATCGCTCGATTTGCAGAGCAGGGTTACGAATGTCACGGCGGTCTGTCCGAACTTCTTGCAATCGCTGACGTTGTAGTCGATTGTTCACCAGGGAAACTCGGTGCCGAAAATCTGGCCAAATATCAGAAAGCCGATATCAAATACATGTTCCAAGGTGGAGAAAAGCACGCATTGACAGGACTATCCTACACCTCTTCGGCAAACCATGCTGAAAACATGAATGCACAAGGTACGCGAGTGGTCTCTTGCAACACCACTGGTTTGTCCCGAACTTTGGTTCCACTTTACGAGCACTGTGGCTCGCTCAAAGTGGAGTGTACAATGGTCCGAAGAGCTGCCGATCCCGGTGACTCAAGCAAGGGCCCAATCAACGCCATCAAACCGGTTCTCAAAGTACCGAGTCACCACGGCCCAGACGTCATGACCGTCAAACCCGAGATTGAGATTAACAGCCTCGCAGTTGCAGTTCCAACGACCATCATGCATCTGCATTCAATCATCGCCGACCTTCCTGCTGGTCACGGCCTAACAACCGAGTCGGTTTTGGAGATGTGGTCCAACACTCCACGCGTCATTATCATGCATGGGGAGGCCAACAGAATCACCACCACAGCAGAGGTCATGGAGATGGCCAGAGACATCGGTCGAAAGTGGGGTGATTTACACGAGATTTTCGTCTGGGAAGATGGCGTGAAATTGATTGGTGACCGACTCTATTATTTCCAAGCCATCCACCAAGAAAGCGACGTGATTCCTGAGAACGTGGATTGCATTCGAGCGCTGATGGGGACTGAACCCGATTGGCGAGCATCCGTTGCCAAAACTGACGCTGCAATTTCAGCATACTACAACTGCTGACCCGAAAATGGAGTGAATCCTCAGACGCCCTTAGGGCGTCAACTATCAAAAAGGGGCGGGGGTTCGTTCCGTCCCATGCGTCGCGCACTCGTCCCCCTCGTTCTGGTCGCTCTGATGCTGTCTATGCCATGGTCAACCTCGGTACCCACATCGACCGAAGCCCCTCTGTCCACCCCCTTGTGGACTGCCGCAGAAGCCGCCGAAAATTGGTTTGAATCCGAAGGTTCGCCGGGCCCCGGTGTAGCGATTTCTTCTGGTTCAGGACAACTATGGGTTCAGACTGGAAACTTCGACCCTCTATACGATCAGCCCACAATCCCGACTCACCTTCAAGCGTCAGATGACCCATTTGCAACTGGATTCCTCCTCATCCAATTATTCCAAAATGATGGCATGTTGGCTGAAACAATCGCCAAAGGCGTCGGTGCAACCATTGTTGACACCCTGCCAGAGGATGCTTGGGTCCTGAGACTCCCCAGTTCCACAGCGGCCCGTAGCTCCGCAATCATCCAACTCGCAGAGGATGAACAGGTCCGTTGGGTCGGCGCACAACAACCTGCATGGCGACTCGATGTCGACTTGCACATCGCCGAAGGAAAGGTCGATTTGGATCTCACTTTGGCCCAAGATGTAGACACCAGCCAATTGGAAGAACATCTGTACATGGCCGGTTCCGAATTTGTTCATTGTGATTCATATCTGTGCCAAACGATTGGCCTTGATTCCGCATGGTTACCCGCTCTCTCAAAGGACCACAGGCTGCTGTTTATCGAACCTCATGATTCGATTGGAATCGCCAACAATTATGCTCGCAGTATTTCGACCATCGATGCCACCGTGAACAATCACAACGGTGGGCTCGATGGCACCGGCGAGGTGGGTGCTCTGTCCGATTCAGGTTTGGATCAAGACCACGGGGATTTCAACAACCGTATCCGAGGTGTTTACCACAACTTCGGTCCCGATAATTCTGGAGCTGATGCAAATTCAGGTCATGGTACACACGTTGCTGGAACGATGGTTGGTGATGGTTCGGGCGACTCCTCAACTCAAGGCGTCGCCCCCGCAGCCACATTCCACTTTTACCAACTTGAGCACGATTCATCTGGGCAACTTGCCCGGTGGGGTTCACTGTATGACATGTTCCGTGATTCTCAACAAAAGAATGCGCACGTTCAATCCAATTCTTGGGGTGCGCAATCATCGTGGGGGCAATACACATCAGACTCCCGTTCGGCAGACTCATTCCTTAACGACTACGACGATTTCCTCGTCGTGTTTGCAGCTGGAAATGAGGGCAGTCAAGGGTCGCAATCGATTGCACCACCGGCGACCGCGAAGAACGTCCTGACCGTTGGCGCTTCGACGACAGGACGACCAGGGACGGCAGCATCCGGTCAAATCGCTTCATTCTCAAGTATCGGCCCAACTTCAGACGGTCGAATCAAACCCGACATTGTAGCACCCGGTGTTCAGATTTGCAGTCCTCGGGCCTTGGAGGCACAGAATCCAGCAGGATGGTCGTGCTCCAGTGCACGCCATTCTGGCACCAGTACTCCACTTTACATGTCTGCGGACGGGACCAGCACAGCCGCACCAGTGGTCGGAGGTGCCGCACTTCTAGCGCGCCAATTCTTGCGAACTGAACTTTCAATTTCCAATCCGGACAGCGCTCTCATCAAAGCGGTTCTAATCAATGGGGCTCGTGATATCGGAACCGCCAATGTTCCGAACATGGACGAGGGTTGGGGTCAACTCGATCTCGAGGAGAGTTTGTATCCACACGAAGGTGTCATTCCAAAGAACATCTTCTACGACACATCTCAAACCTTGTCCCCCGGCCTCTCCTATGCCTACAATTATGCCTTGGATGGTTCTTACGGCCTTGATGTCACATTGGTTTGGAACGACCGCGAGGGTTCTTCATCGGCAAGCCAATCCTCATCGCGTTTGATCAGCGACTTGGATTTGACCGTAACATCCCCCGATGGAACTACCTACAAAGGCAATGATTTCGCCAACGGATTTTCCACTACGGGTGGCTCAAAAGATTCGTTGAACAATGTTGAACGTGTTCGTCTGTCGTCCGGGCCTACCGGTGATTGGACGATTTCAGTCTCTCATTCCGGTGGTTACCAGCAAGGGTATGCACTGGTCATTTCCGCGGTCGGAAATGAAAATCCAATGAGTGATATCGCCGTCTTTGAGGGTTCGGTTTGGGCCAGTCAAGTCACACCTCTTGAGAACGACTACGTTCTATTGCGAATGGCTTGGATTAACCAAGCGCCGGCCACCACAGGGAGTTACGAGGTAATCGTTGAGGATATCACTGAAAATGAGGTTCTCTGGACTGGTACCCGCGACCCTCTCGCTGGCGGTGCATCCGATTCGTTTTCTTTCCAAAAGCAATTCACGACCATCGGTGTCCACACGATACGGTTGACGTTGGATTCTACAAACAACGTCACTGAGATGAATGATGAAACGGATGGTACAAACAACAACGTCGCTGAACTTGAACTAAACATCACAGCGATTGGCGTTAGAATCACACCCCATATGGCGGATGGTTCGATACCTGCAGATGGCGACGAAGTGGAATTGGCTCGGAAACAAATCCTGGACCCATCCACCGGTACTGAGGTTTCTTGGGATTTGACACTGGACAATGAAGGTACGAGTGATGAAGAGATAGTTCTCCTCGTCACACCTGTACAAATGATGGGTAGCAATGGAGCGTTGAATCCACCCGAGGATGAATGGGAGAAGTCGACATCTGCCGAAGGGCCATTCGCCCTCACTTCAGCCCAAGGCGTCGCAAGCAGTACGGAAATCACCGTTACGATGCGGGATATCGATGCTGACTTAGATGCATTCAATGGCGCGAGGTATGCCCTCCCTGGCACCTACGTCGTCGATGTGATCGCCTATTACAGAATGAACCCAACCGTTTCTCACACGATTCGCCTTGAGGTGGAGGTCCTTCGAGTCGAGGGCCTTGAAACCGTTCTTGCTGGAACGAGTAATCTCGGTGCAGTACCCGGTGAATTCGCATCGTTTTCATTGTCTGTTTTGAATACCGGAAATGGTGCAACAACCTACCAAATTTCTTGTGAAACACCAAACCGTTGGGCCATTGAATTGGGTTCGGGAAATTCTTCATCTCTCACGTTAGAACCATTGGCAAGGTTGCAATTTATCCCTGTACCTGTGCGTGTTCGCGTACCTTACATCGACAATGGCCTCCCATCGGCCGGTACAACTGAAGATGTCAGTTGTATCACTTCGAGTTTAGAGGACTCCTCTTTCTCAGTCACCGATTCTCTCTCGGATGAGGGTTCATACGTCGAGGTCTGGATTAGCCGTGCATTTAGCGCTGATTTGTATGATGGGAACGGGGACCCACTGGGTCCGTCAGGATTCATCGAAGACATTTCTGTTGAGAACGAGGAGCGCATCGAACATACACTCGTGATTGAGAACAGAGGCAATATCGAGATTGATTTCAGTGTCCGCGCATCTCCGGCCATGCCGAATTGGCAAATGGATTTGACAGCAGGTGTATTGAGCGATGATCGCTTCTTACAATTCACCCTGCAACCGGGGACATCACTGAGTATCGACATCGTGGTTCTCGTACCTTTCAATTCCAATGATGGTGACACCAACCAAATCGACTTCAGGACAGAGTTGGACGAATCAGGATTCCAAGTCAATCGCACACGTCTAATCGTCCAAGAGATTGCTGACTTCTCTATTGTTTTACCAGAGTCTGGCACCATTTCTGCGGCAATTGGTGACTATGGTTTGGCCAATATCGAATTGGATAATATTGGCAATGTGGATTTGTTGTTGACCTGGTCATTTGGCACCCTCCCCGATGGGTGGCAGGTTGGCTTTGCATCGGCAGCAGCAGGCGGACTTGTGAAGGGCGACACAACCAGTGTCACAGTGTCCCTCTCTGTTGCTCCAGGGGCCCTGCCAGGGCCGAGTGGAACCCTATCGTTGATTATTGATGCTCAGACATTGAACGGTGAAAATCAATTCCAGAAAGTCGCAGAACTGGGCATTGTTGTTGAGCCAAGTTTGTGGTTGACCTTTGGCACTGATACACGCATGGATCTTAGCCAAGGTACACCCACAAGTGGAAACCTTTCCGTTACAAATTCGGGCAATATCGCTTGCGATGTAGACATCCTTTACGAGTCACCTGATGGCCTTTCAGTGTCATTGGAAAGTAATTCTCTTACCGCCATGGGAGTGGGTGAAACTCGAATCGTCCCATTCACATTGAGCAGCGATGATTTGCGAGGTCTGCAGACCGTCGTATTCAGCGGTAATGCCATTCCACTTTCAGGGGATTCACTTCTTTCAGGTAACGAATCTGCAACCCTTGAAGTGATGGTTTCTGGTGATGGTCAGTCCGATGGCATCGCAGGCGTTCTTGAGTCGCTTGGCCTACCCGCTTGGTCAATTGCAGTCCTGGCACTATTCATCGTGTCACTTCTGGGCTTGGCAATTCTTCGACTAAGGCGTGCCGATACATCGATTTCACAAGGGCAGGGCATGCTCTCGACCGGCGACATATTGGTCGCCCAAGAAAGCCGCCGTGAAGCCGCACTCAATATTGGAGGTGCAACCAATGATCAAACATCTGGAACAGTCAGTGCCGATGAGTTGGCGACAGCCCTTTCTCAGAGTCAACCAAAACTCTCTCTGCCACCCTTGCCTGGTGTCAAGGAGGGGCTCCCGCAAGGACTTCCACCCACTCCTGCAGCGTTACCGGAAGGCTTGCCTCCGGAACCTTCGCAGAATGGTCCCCCTCTACCTCCAGGCGGCCTCCCGCCCGGTTGGACCATGGAACAATGGAAGCACTACGGTCAAGAGTACCTTGAGCGCACAGGCCAAGCATGAACGGTGCCCGTAGGGCTCCGTTCAGTTCAAGAAGGCCCTACATCTCGCCCAATCATGGCATCATCCATCGTGCTGTTTGGTCCCCCTGGGGCTGGCAAAGGAACTCAAGCGGGTAACATCGTGTCCATCACAGGCAAACCCCAGATTTCCACAGGTGATATGTTGCGAGCTGCATTGGCAGCAGGTACCGATTTGGGAATGGAGGCGAAAGGGTATATGGAGGCCGGTCAATTGGTCCCTGATGAGGTCATCATCGGTTTAATCGAAGATAGACTCACTCAACCTGATGCGACCGAAGGCGTGCTGTTTGATGGGTTTCCAAGAACAATTGCTCAGGCAGAAGCCTTGTCGGGCATTGCAGAACTGAGTGTTGTCATCGCCATCGAAGTACCCGATCATCGAATCGTTGAACGCATTTGTGGGCGCTACACATGTGGTGGCTGTGCTGCAGTCTACCATGATACATTCAACCCTACATCAACCCCGGACGTTTGTGACAACTGTGGTCACACAGAAATGAAGCGGAGAGCGGATGACAATGAAGAAACAGTTCTCACACGCCTATCAGCATATCATTCACAAACCGCGCCGCTTGCAGATTGGTATCGTGAGCGCGACTTGTTTGTCTCTGTAGATGGTGACCAAGGTATAGAAATGGTCGGTGCTGACATCGCCGCAGTCCTTTGATTTTGGTGTTCTTATGGCACGTGGGAAGCGAGGCAGACTCCGCGCTCCAGCCATGCGGCGTCAGCGCGCATTGGAAGCCTCCGAGCGTCTTTCAGAAATCCTCCAAAATCCGTGGTCGCATTCCGATTCTACAGTCAATGACGCCGCATCCCAATCCTGGCGAATCGGCCGACGCCATCGAATCGGCCTCAACCCGAAAATCCGCATTTGGATTTGCCGTGGCTGTCAATCGCCACTTCGCCCGGGTGTGACCGCCCGAATCCGAATTCGTCAGGGGCGTAGAATCACAACTTGCAATCAATGCGGACGAATCTCAAGACGCGGACCTGATTTCCCACATGAGGTGGGTGAATGAGCAAGGTCCCCGACAGCATTCGCCGCATGGCACATGATCGAAATTTCAAGGTCACATTACGCATCGGCCGTTCGGGATTGACCGATGCCATGTTTGAGGAATTGGACGCACAGTTACGTAGCCGAAAAGTGGTCAAGGTCAAAATGAACAAAGGGTTGATCGAAGAGCGCAGTGAACGACAAACCGTGTTTGAAGAAATCGCAACACGTGTCAATGCAATCCTCGTAGACGCTAGAGGAAATGTCGCCATTTATTGGCGCTCATGATTCGCATTTTTTCCTCGCGCGCGAGCGTATGTGTTGAAGAGTCGTCTCGTCCCGCCTCAGTTTGATGTCCGCCATCCCTCCCTCTTGGTTCCAGAGTATTCTTGGCGCTCTAATCCTCGCATTGTTGGTCGCCATTGCAATTCGTTGGGTGAAATTACCCTACACGATTGCTCTGGTCATTGTCGGCTTAATGGTCGGTTGGCTGGGTGAATATTGGATGCCCCCGGAAATTGAACTCACAGGGTTACTGACGGCAGAGACGATTTTCTTTATTCTGTTACCGCCGTTGTTGTTTGAAGGTTCCAGTGCGATGCATATAGATAAATTGAAACAGAATTGGCGCCCCATTTCACTACTGGCCATCCCTGGTGTACTCTTGAATACCCTGATTATTGGCTTCATCTGTTGGAAATTAGTTTGGGCAGATACTGAAAACGGTTTGATGTATGGTTTGTTGTTGGGTTCAATTTTAGCTGCTACTGATCCGGTAAGTGTTCTCGCTTTGGTCAAGACCCTTGGTGCACCCAAGCGATTGTCCGTATTAATCGAGGGCGAATCTTTGTTTAACGACGGCACAGCAATCGTTCTATTCAACATCATTCTAGCGACGACTCTCGCCGTTGTTTCGGGTGTTGATGTGGCATTGATGTCCATATTTACCGCAGGCCTTAGCGAATTTTTAGTCGTGGTCTTTGTGGGTGCAATCGCTGGTTTGTTGTGCGGTTTGTTGGCCAATTGGCTTTTGCATCAATCTGAGGATCACCTGGTTGAGATTGCAATTACTCTCGCACTGGCATTCGGTGCATTCCTATTGGCTGAGATGTTACACGGCAGTGGTGTAATCAGCGTCGTTGTCGCGGGATTACTGGTGGGCAATCATGGTGTCAAAGAAGGGATGACTGCAACGGCCAGGATTGGGATGCACCACTTTTGGGAAGTGTTGGCATTCTTGGTCAACAGCGTCTTGTTCCTGCTGATTGGATACGAATTGCAAGCAGTATTTGCTTGGGATGCACACGTGTTCTATCTCGCAGGTGTCGGGATAGGTGCTGCATTGTGCGCCAGACTCGTTGTATTCCCCCTGACCACCGTAGCAAATATCGGAAATCCAAATCCCATTTCGGGTCGCTGGCAAGTGGCCATGTGGTGGGGTGGATTGAGAGGTAGTATCCCCCTGGCTTTGCTGTTGTTAATCTCTCACGTCGTCAGTCACCCATCTGAGTTTTTGTATATGGGTGAAACCTTCTCCGGTGGGGAGGAAATGATGGCCACACTTTCTCCTATCTACGACGATATGTTGGTCATTGCATTCAGTGTTGTACTGTTTTCCTTGGTTGTTCAAGGATTGACCATCCGGCCAATGTTGCAGCGTCTTGGCATCAGTGGGTCTCCTGCTGAAGCAGAATTACGCTACGAAGTTGCCCTTGCTGAAGTGATTGGTAGCCGTGCAGCCCTACGGCGCCTCAGCGCCCTCAATACACAGGGCCTCATCAGTGACGATGATCAATCGACACTCGCAGAACCCTATCGTACTCGCGTGAAAGAAAGCGAGGCGAAAATCGTCGAATTGTCAGAAGCAAACATTGTCCATTCTGCACGAGTTGAACGTGCACGCCGTGATTTAATCTCTACACAAATTCAAGCTCTACTCGATGCCGAACGTTCAGGAGCGATTTCCTCAGTTGTCGCCAACGAAGTTTTGCACAAACTCGACAAGGCCCTTGGTGAGAGTGAATTCAAGCAAGAGGAAATTCAAGACTCTGCACGAACTGAGGGGGCGCTCGACACAATTGTTGAGGGTCAAGTGACCGAGGCGTTAATCCCAGAATCAACAGAATCGATTGTCGGCCCACCCACAGAAGAAGCGGAAGATGAATAGATTGCTAATTTGAAGTTACGACCTTTTTGTTAAGGCATATTCAAGAGCCAATTTCATCTCGCGGTGTTATGGAACCTAGAGTTTGGGTCCTCGTTGTATTCGTTGCCGCGTTCGCCTTGATTCTTTCAGAGAAGATCCATCGAACAATTGCCGCTTGGTTCGGCTGTGTTTGCATGCTGTTTTTGGGCATCACCATGAGCGTATTCCAAAAGTGTGAAACCGTTGCCAGCGAGGCAGGTGGCCACGGCATTTTTGCTAAGTTCTTAGGCGGCGGCACCGTCGATATCTGTCACCACACTCTTGAAGGGATGATGTTACACTGGATTCATTTCGATGTCATCGGTCTGCTATTGGGGATGATGATTTTTGCAGCCCTGCTTGAAGTCTCAGGATTCTTTGAGTATGTCACCGTCAAGGCCACCAAACTATCGGGTGGAGACCCATGGAAATTGGTCGTCTACCTAGGTACTTTCACCACAGTCATTTCTTTGGTCATCGACAATGTGACGGCGATTATTATCATCGCCCCGGTGACGCTTAGAATTTGTCAGAAATTGGAAATCAATCCTATCCCGCCTCTCCTTGCAGAAGCCATTCTTTCCGACACGGGTGGTGTGGCATCTATGGTGGGTGACCCCCCCAATGTCATGATCGCAAGTCAGGCCAGCGGCATGGATGAACTGGCCGGTTTGTTTGGCTTCAATGGCTTCTTGCTTCGATTGGGAATTTTGACATTCATCGCTTGGGTTGCCACATTGGCTTACCTTCGCTACTATTACAGAGAATGGCGCGAATCCACGCCAGCCCATGTTGAATCAATCTTGGAAGAAAATGAGTGGGATTGTATCGAGCACCCAATGTTGATGAAGACAACCCTATGGATTCTTGGAGCCACAGTTGTCTTGTTCTCGGCAACTGAATTTTTGCACCTTCATATCGAAATTCATGCGCTGGCACTTGGTGGTGCCGGTATTGCATTGATTGCAGCAAAACCCGAAGATAACGAAATGCCTGGACACGGGCTGATGCATTCGGTGAGCGAGAAGGTTGAATGGCACGCACTTCTCTTCTTCGCTGGACTGTTTATTTTGGTCGGGGCGATGGGCAATGTTGGATATCTCGATGACCTCGCCAAT
>Ga0066836_10000200_pt1 | contig 26030 bp, 27 predicted proteins | sample ETNtaG_18_FD_71568 | JGI IMG/M metagenome (GOLD analysis project Ga0066836, IMG submission 71568) | Marine microbial and viral communities from oxygen minimum zone, Eastern Pacific Ocean - ETNP201302SV91 | ecosystem: Environmental > Aquatic > Marine > Oceanic | place: Pacific Ocean: Eastern... | reverse complement strand
AGTTAATCCTCAAGATTTGCCCCTCAGATTCGAACCTTGAGGATTTCCACTTTAAATGAATTCATTTTTTAAAAATAAAAATTTAAACGCTTTAGTTTTTTCTAAAAATCTTCTTAATTCTGCTCTTCATATGAGAGTATTATTCTTTAGTTGGTTAGCTTATGAAATAACTCAAAAAGATTTGTGGGTAGGAATAGTACTTGGAGTAGGATCAACACCAATAATACTATCTTCATTTTTAGGTTCATTTTTATCAGAAAGATACAACATAAATAAAATACTATTCTATTCTTATTTATTCTTATTGTTTTTGTTTGGATTATTTTTTTTTATTGATTATAAAAATATCTATAATTTATTATTTCTAAGCTTTTTGTTTGGGATGATTATGGGTATTCCTGGCCCACCTTTCTGGACTATTGTTATTAATACTTTTGGGAAAAAGGATTTAAGTAGAATCAATTCTTTTTACTACACCGTTCAATTTTTTGGGGAGATGGTAATTCCACTTGTTTTTGCATTTTTTATTTCTAACTTCAGTTCAAATTACATAACTTCTTTTGCTTGTTTTTTATTGGTAATTGGAATTTTTTTGATTAACTTTTTTCCTGAGGACAAGCAAGTAAAAAATCAAAAAGATTTAAAAATTTATGATTCGTTTTCTAAAATATTAAAAGAAAAACCAGTTGTGTTTTGGGGAAGTATAATAGTTTCAATTCAGTCTATTTTCGGAGTTACTATTTTTATAGTATTGCCTCAGTATGCAAATGATTTTGGAATTGGTGCCTCAGGTTTCGGGATTTTTTTTGCAGCTAATGGCGCAGGTGTATTTTTGGGGACGGTTTTTTCTTTTTATACGGGAATTTTTAGAAGTAAATTGCTTGTTTGGATACTCTCTACAATCGGGTGGGATATTGGGCAAATTATTTTTGCATTTTCAACAAATTATTACTTATCTATAATAGTTTTATTTTTGATGGGTATTAGTGCCGCATATTGGGTTGTAGCTGCGAACCTTATTTTTCAAAATGAGACATCAGATAAAGACAGAAATAAAATTATGGGTTTATATCAGTTTGTCACACAGATATTTTTTATTGGTTTGTTAGTTGGAGGGATAATTTCACATATTACAAATGCACAAGTAGCACTCGTAATAAGTGCCTTGTCTAGTTATCCTGTTTTTATTATTGCGATAATTTCATCTAAGAAATTGCGTATTGTTTAAATATAAAATTCTTGTAAACTCGTATTAGAAAAGAGGATATTATGCTACCTAATGAAGAATTAAAAAATAAATCGTCAGAAAACTTAAATAATAAAAAAAGTATTGCTATAAAACTATCTAAAGATATACTTTCTGAACCTGAAACAGGTTATAAGGAGTTCAAAACTAATAAAAAAATTTATGATGTCTTAAAGTCTTTAGATATGGAAGTAGTAAATAATCTTGCTATAACAGGTCTAATGACAACAATTAATGGAGCTAAACCTGGCCCTCATATAGCTGTAATAGGTGAACTAGACGGTCTGCCTGTTCCTGGACATCCTTTTTCAGATAAGGACACCAATGCAGCTCATGCATGTGGTCATCATATTCAAATAGGAAATATGCTAGCAACTTTATTTGCATTAAATTCTGAAGAAATATTAAGTAATCTTTCAGGTTCTATTTCTTTTATTGCGGTACCTTCAGAAGAATATGTAGAGATTGAATGGAGAAATGAACAAAGATCAAAAGGAGAATTTGAATTTTTGGGCGGTAAACAAGAATTAGTAAAATTAGGAATTTTTGATGATGTTGATATATCTATGATGACTCATGCTAGAGGAAATTTCTCAGGTTTTGGTTATGGAGGAACTGGTAATGGATTAGTAGCTAAGTTTATAGAATTTCATGGAAAATCCTCTCACGCTGGAGGAGATCCTCATCTTGGAATAAATGCTTTAAATGCAGCAAATTTAGCAATGGGCAACATTCATGCAAATCGAGAGACATTTTATGATGATCATCATATAAGAGTTCATCCAATAATTACTCATGGTGGTTCAGTTGTAAATCAAGTCCCAGAAATTGTTACTTTAGAGACATTTGTACGAGGATCGTCTTTAGATGCTATAAAAAATGCTAATCTAAAGGTTGATAATTGTTTACGGGCTGGAGCAATGGCTGTTGGGGGAGAAGTTGAAATAACAACTTTACCTGGATATTTCCCATTATTCCACGATACTAATTTGCAAGAATTATATAAGAACAACTTAAAAAACAATGAAAATAAATCAACAGAACTAACTCATGGAGGAGGTTCTACTGATATGGGAGATCTTGCTCATCTTATGCCTGTTATACATCCATATGTTGGAGGAGCTACAGATGCTTCTGCTCATACTGCAGGATTTGTTGTTGAAGATTATGATTTAGCTGTAGTAGAAGCTGGAAAAATGATGGCATTTACTATTATTGATCTTTTATATGACAATGCTTCAAAAGCGAAAGAAGTTATTTCAAAACATAATCCAAAATTATCAAAATCAGAATATTTGAAAATTATGAGAGAATTTAGCAATGTTGAGATTGCTAATTATAATATCAAATAATAATTAAAAATGAAAAAAATTTCAAAAAAAATTTTATATAGAGAACACTCTCCATTTAATAAAGTTACTGACAAAGTAGACCAAAATGCTTGGTTTGAAGTAGAAACTCAAATGAATAGAGGCCCCGATTCAATAGATGTTGATAAACAGCTGGTTGGACTATTTAATAAATATCGCGATGATTCAATGCCAGATGATAGAGGGAATCCTTCTTCAGGATGTATTTGGATTAATGATTCAAAAAAAGGAGAAATCTTAAATGTTGAAATTGGAGAAATAGAAACCCATGAAATTGGCTATACAAAATATAGAGGATCTACAGGGGCATTTCCATCTTATTTAGCTCCATCTGCTATTGGAGAGATTTTTAAAGTAGTTAAAATAATTGACAAAAAAATTATTTGGAATGAAAAATTATCAATACCAATAAAGCCTATGATTGGAGTTGTAGGCTTGGCTCCAGAATTTGAAGCCAGAGGAAATTCTTGGGCAGGAGAATGGGGAGGAAATTTTGATATTCAAGAGATTACTACCGGAGCAAAAGTTCAAATTCCGATTAATCATGATGGTTCTTTATTACATATAGGAGACATGCATGCCATTCAAGGCGATGGAGAAATTTCAGGTGGTGGAGGAATAGAAACTGGAGGAACTGTGAAATTACGATGTAACTCTCAAACAAAACCTAAGAATATGACTTGGCCACGAATTATAAATGATGAGTATATTATGACAACAGCACAAGCAAAACCCGCAGAAGATGCTTTTAGGATTGCATTATCAGAAATGTTATTGTGGTTAGAAAATGATTACAATATAGAAAAAAAAGAAGCTTTCATGCTATTAGCTCAAGTTCTTGAAGCTAGAGTGACTCAATTTGTAAATCCAACTTATACATATTTACTTAAAGTAAATAAAAAATATTTAAAATGAAACAAAAATATAATGTAGGGATTATAGGGGCAGGAAATATTTCTCAGTTGCATATAAGTGCTTACAAAAAAATTCCAAATGTAAATGTAAGGTCTATAGCTGATACTAATAAAAATAATCTAATTACAACTTCAAAAAAATGGGAAATAGAAAATGTTTATGATGATTATAAGAAAATATTAAATGATCCTAAGATTGATATTGTAGAAATTCTAACACCACATTATCTGCACTCTGAAATGTTCATAGAGGCAATTGACCAAAAAAAACATGTTAGCGTTCAAAAACCAATGGCTATTTCAAATGAAGAATGTATGTCTATGATAAATAAAAGCAAATCTAATAAAGAAATCAAGTCAAGAATATTTGATAATTTTTTATACTACCCTCCTTATTTAAAGGCAAAAGAATTAATTAGTAGGGGAGAAATCGGAGAAATAAGATCTATAAGACTGAAAAGTATAATAGGGGAACCAAATGACAAATCAAATAGCCTTAAATTAGGACTAAAAGATGCAGGAAAAAACTGGAGATTTGATGAAACTTTGAGTGGAGGAGGCAAGATATTGTTCGATTATGGGTACCATATATTTTCTATTGCATATGACCTTTTAGGTGATATAAAAAAAATATCTTCATTTGTAGATGAAACTGTTTTAGAAGCTGGAAGTAAAATTGATTGTCCAGGTATTATAATGTGGGATTACGGTAATGGCAAACACGGTTCTTGGGATATAGTAAGGTCGAATGAAATTGATATAAATTCAGATTTTTTCAATGAAGATGAATGGTATGAAATAACTGGAACTAAAGGATTTATTTGGGTAAATAGATGTTCAGGTAATGTTTTAGATACACCTGCTTTAATTATCTTTAATAATGGTAAATCTTCTAAGAAAAAATTCTCGTCTAACGATTTAAATTGGAGTTCATCTTTTGATTATGGTATAAGAAATTTTGTAGATTCTATAGAAAATAATTTTGATTCAAAGCTATCTCCTAAAGAGGGGAAAAAAGTATTTGATTTTTGCAAATCTGCAAAAGAGTCTTCTGAAAGTGGGTTATCAATAGTTTTATAACGTTATTTCAACTTATCTTTTTCATTTGTAAGCCTTTGGATTTCTAAGTCTATTCTATCTTTTTCTAAAGTAACATCTTTATCCCTCTGCTGTTTTTCTAACTCTAGTTCTTTGATTATCAACTCATATTCCTTGTTTGTAAGTCTTTGGATTTCTAAGTCAATTCTATTTTTGTCTAAAGCAGTCTCTCTGTCTCGATGCTGTTTTTGCAATTCTAGTTCTTTGATTATCAATTCATATTCTTCTATACTCATATCTCTTGGACTCATTGGAACTATATTCATATGGTGGTCCAGTGGAGCTCTATTCATATGAGGATCTATTGGTCCTCTCATCATGTCTCTTGGGCCCATATAATCTGTTCTGTTATCCTGTATGTTTTTATTAGATAAAGGTTTAGTATCTTGATCGAAAAAATTTAGACTAACTAATACTGCTATATATATTGAAACACATAAAACCAATAATGCTATTAGACTTATATAAATTTTAAAAATATTATTAAACATATTAAGAACAAATATATCACGAAAATACAAGAGAAAATAAAAAATGACTCACATTGTAGCCCATAGAGGTTTATCTTCAAAAGCACCAGAAAACACTTACCATTCTTTTGATTTAGCATTCTCAAAAGGAATTAATCACGTTGAATTTGACGTGCAACTAACAAAAGATAATAAAGTAGTAATTATCCATGATGAGACCATTGATAGGACAAGTAGTGGATTTGGTAAAGTAAGAGAAAAAAAATTGGATGAATTATTGCGTTTAGACTATGGATCATGGTTCTCTTCGAAATATGAAAATTCTAAAATCCCTGAATTATCTAAAGTTTTGGATAGATACAAAAACGTAAATTTTGTAATTGAAATTAAAGGGCGAGACATCGAACTAGTTCCAAAAGTTTTAGATCTTATATCAAAGAACAAATATTGGAGAGATGAAATTTTCAAATCTAAAATAAAAAATCCAAAAATTATCTTTTGTTCTTTTTTGCCTCAACAAATAGAAATTTTAAGAAAATTTTCCAATGATATAGTTATAGGATTTCTAGTAAAAGAGATGAGTCACAGGGTAATTAAGTTTGCTAAAGAACAAAATCTTGACGGTATTTTTCCATATTACAAACTACTTAATGAAAAAGTTGTTGAAAATTTGAAAAAAAGAAACTTCATAATTAGCTCATGGGGATTTGAAAGTATTAAAGACGTAAACAAAATAGCAAATCTGAATATTGACGGTATAACAGTTGATTGGCCAGACGAAATCTAGAAAAACTCTTTGTATGGTTCTGATTCTACGGGTGTGTATTCAGATGGAGGGAACTCTTTTAAAGCATCCTCATCAATATCTGTTCCCCATCCTGCTCCTTCAGGAGGAGCAGTAAAACCATTTTCTATAACTATATTGTTAGTTAGAACTTTCTTATATCCATCCAAGAAGCTTACAAATATTTCCTGCTTATAACAATTAGGAATACTCATGTCTAGATGTAGACTTGCTACGGTTGAAATGGGGCCATTAGAATTATGTGGAGCCACGCTAACATAATATGTTTCTGCAGCTGAAGATATCTTTTTTAATTCTGATAATCCACCTGCATGACAAATATCTGGTTGAATTATAGAAATTGATTTTTGTTCAAAAAGTTTCTGATATTCCCATCTGTTATAAAGTTGTTCTCCTGTAGAAATAGGAATATCAGTTTTATCTGCTAATTTACCTAAGACATCTAAGTTATCAAATTGAACGGGTTCTTCAACCCAAGAAATATCAAAAGGTTTAAGTTTATTCAAAACTTTAATTGCACTTCCGTAATCTAATCTTGCTCGTATGTCGATTCCAATTTGGATATTATTTCCTACAGTATCTCTAACTGCTTTAACTAACTCTACTCCATCGTTCAAGTTTTCATTTTCAATGCTATATTTTCCTATAAAAGGATAAAACTTAAGACATTTGTAACCACTTTTAATAACATCTTCAGCAGCTTTAGAATGTTCTTTTGGAGTTTTTAATCCTTCGAACCATCCGTTTGCATAAACAGGAATTTTTTCTCTTACTTTACCGCCTAATAGTTCATAAACAGGAACATCAAGAGCTTTTGCTTTTATATCCCACAATGCTAGGTCAATAGCACTTATAGCACTCATAGTTACAGCTCCGCCTGTCCATGTTACTCTTCTATATAATGAGTTCCATATAAATTCTATTTGGAAAGGGTCTTTGTCAATTAAAAACTTACCAAAATCTAATATTTCTGACTCTAAAGCAGCATCTTTATATTGTAAGCTTCCCTCACCAATACCATGTATACCTGAATCTGTATAAATCTTAACAAAAAGCCAATTATTTGTTTCTGACTTATGCCAAGCTGGTGAAGACATCTTAAAAATTTTAATATCAGTAATTTTCATTTTTAAATTTGTCCTTTATGGTTTTTATTTTACAGTAAAATTTTTCAGTTGATCACGATAGCAGATAAAAAATAATAAACCCCAATAAGAATGCAGTAGAGCTAATTATTGATGAAAAAAATACAAATTTTAGCCTAGGGTTATTATCAAACTTATTTCTTGTTATTCTTTCTAAAATATATGCAATTCCAATCATTATTAAAAAGAATAAAATTATTTTATATCTAATCATTTTAAATAAATAATTTTACTGAATTTGTTATTATGATATCAACGATATATCTATCAAAAGTTTATGGAACATGAAGTTTTACATATCTCTGGAGTTTTTTCAGCTGTTTTAGTCGGATTTTTACTTGGGTTAAGACATTCAATTGATGGAGATCATATTGTAGCAATATCTACTTTATCAAGAGATTTTAATAAGTATTTTAAAAACTTATGGATAGGTATTTCTTGGGGATTAGGACATTCAACACCACTAATCTTGATAGGAATATCTGTCCTTTTATTTAAGGACTTGTTTTATGATATATATAATCCTATTTCTTCATATTTTGAGATTTTGGTTTCCCTAATGTTGATATTTTTGGGACTTCAAGTATTTTGGAAATTATATAAAGGAAATCTACACATTCATACACATGATCATGATGGCATAAGTCATACACATTTACATAGTAATCATATACACGGTCAAGAATCCAATGGACATAAAAATAATCATGGTCATAATTTCTTTTCAGATTATATGCCATTTTTTAGGCAAAAATCTTATTTGATTGGTTTTGTACATGGTTTAGCTGGAAGTGCAGCAGTATTATTAGCAATTTTACCTACAAGCCCAACCTTTACTTCAGGAATCTTGTATTTATTTTTCTTTTGTATTGGAACTATAATTTCAATGTCCTTTATGACTTTGCTGTTTTCAGCTCCTTTTAGAGTTAGGTCAGATTCAAGAATCTTTGAAAATTCACTCATTTCATTAGCGGGGACACTCAGTGTTATTTTAGGATTAATACTTGGTTCAGATTTGATTTTTGGGTCTGAGTTTACCAGTTTTTTATGGTACTAAATTCTAATTTCTGAAATTTGAGAAGCCCCTTCAAGAAAAGATGACCTAAATTGAATTCCCCATCTTCCATCAATTTTAGTCAATATCCAAAGAGTTTGAAAATTATGGTATTCTTCTCCATTTTTATTTCTTCTAGATTGATGTAGTAAAAGATGAACTTTTTCTTTTTCTGATTGAACAGCTTTAATATCTAAAGTAACTGTATGATTCCACCCTTCTTTCTTTAAATTTTCAGTTTGAATATCATAACCTTTTAGAAAGTCTTCTGCATCTTTAAAAACTGAAAATTTATTTTCCCATAATCTAATATGAGGAAAATGTAAGCCTTGAATTGTGATTTTTTTATTTCTCTTGTTGAATCCTTGTTCATTCCAATTAAGAGCGGCATCAATTGCCTCTTTTTCATATGATTTCATATACCACTTCATAATTCTTTTTTTGAAATAATATCATTAAATTATTTAAATTCTATTCAATTTGCCTTAGTTTAGGATCTAGCCTATCTCTGAACCAGTCTCCTAGAAAATTTAGAGAAAATACAACTAATACTATTAGACTTACAGGAATATATGTTTGGTATCTATAAGGGTAATTTCCATCCCACCATCCCCAATTCCAATATTCTACAGCAAGCTTTATAATATTTCCCCAGGCTGTCCAATGCCTTGGTATAGCAATTTCAAAGAAACACAATACAGCCTCTAAAGAAATTATTAAGGAACAATTAAAAGTTGCTATTACTAAAATGTCATTCAAATGCGCTGGAAGAATATGCTTTGTAAAAATTCTATATGGACTAGCACCACTTACTATGGCCGATTTTATATATTCATAATCTCTAATGCTTAATGTTTTAGCCCTTATTATTCTTACAAAATTTTGCCAAGTAAACAGAATTAATATCAAAGCAAAAACCCAAATTTTATTACCCAGAATCAATGTCGTCATTATAGCTATTAGTAGAATAGGAATCACACTAGTTATATCTACTATTCTTTGAATAAATTCATCTATAATCCATTTATAATTTGGTTTAAATGCACACCATCCAGATATAATTCCTAGACTAGTTCCTATGAGGCTCCCTGCTACTCCTGTAAGTAACATAAGGGATAAGTTCCACCTTGCACCATATATCAATCTGGAGAAATAATCTCTTCCTATAGTGTCAGTACCAAGAAGGTACAATCCACTTGGCCACCAAGGCCATTTTTTTGTATCTTCTCGAATAACACTAAGATCTAAAGAAATAATATCATTTTCATGATCAATAATATCTTCATTAGCGACAAAATCTATGTAGCCATTGCTCCCTTTTTTATAAATTTTCACATACTCTATATCAGGTTCGGGACATTCATTTTGAGATAATCCCAGGCAATTTGAAAATTCATCAAAAATAATTTCATCTAAATAATTACCATTTCTATTTACATCAACAAAATTAGAATTTGGGCCAAGTTTAAATTCTATTGATCCTTTTGTTCCTTTAGCTAATGTTTTTTTTTCTATATTAGAATCTTCTTGCTCTAATAATTGTTGCCACCTAGGAATTTGATTAATTTGATCATCTGATTTAATAAGGTCATAATTTTGTATATTAAATTTCCCACTAACTACCCCTGGAGGTTGAAGTCTTGCTCTAGTATCGGCTATGTATGGGTCATAAGGTGCAATTATTGGAGCAAATAACCCCAGTAAAGTAATCAGTATTAGAAACCCTGCAGAAAAAACAGGATATTTAAAAAATATTGAGAAACCTTTTTTAAAATACTTCATTAAGAATTTAATTGTATAAAATAACTCCTATAATATAGTACAAAGGATTTCTCTAAATATGAATTGGTATAAAGGTAATATACACACCCATTCTACAAACAGTGATGGTGATTCCTCTCCAGGACATGTAGCTAGTTGGTACAAAAATAATAAATATGACTTTTTAGTTTTATCTGATCATAATCATCTTACAATTTTAGATGAAGCAAATACTAAAAAAAACAAATGGCCTTTGTTAGTTCCTGGCGAAGAAATAACTATAAGAGAAATTAATGGAGCTCCAGCGGCACTTCATATAAACGGCATTGGTATAAGGAGTCTTATTACCCCAGGTTCTTATGAAAGTAACATCGATGGAATAAATGATGTTGTAGAAAAAGTGAATTCCCAAGGAGGTTTGGCTAGTATAAATCATCCAAACTATCAATGGTGGGTATCAGTAGATGACATAAAGTATTCTAAAGATGCGTGGGCTTTTGAAGTATTTAATGGCCATATGCACTCCAATAATGAAGGTTCCCTTAAATCTATGTCAACTGAAGAAATATGGGATGATATACTATCCTCTGGAAAATTGATTTATGGAGTTGCCAGTGATGATGCGCATCATTTTACAGAAGAGTTTTCATCAACTAGGTCAAATCCTGGAAGAGGATGGATTTATGTAAAGTCAAAATCTCTTTCAGTTGAAGAAATTGTAAAATCAATGAAAAAAGGGGATTTTTATTCTTCTACAGGAATTGAACTTGAAAGCCTAGAAATATCTAAATCAAAAATATATTTAAAAATAAAAAAAAGACCTCCAAAAGAAAAACAAAAATATACTATAAAAGTTATTAACGATTCTGGATTAGTTTTCTTTGAAAAAGAGGGGAATGAATTAGAATTAGATACGAAAGGAATGAAGAATTATTGTCGAGTAGTAGTACGCTCCTCTGAAGGGACTAATGCTTGGATTCAGCCGTTTTTTCTTTGATTTGAAATATCGTGAATTGTATATGAATTTTTCTCAGAAATTTCAAACCAAGTTTCTCTATCTATTATTTCTCCTAATTGGTTTTTATAGATGATTTTATAATCTTTTATTTCTAATGATTTTCTTTTTTTATCCATATTTAATTTTTTTGGGACTAATAATTATTTCAAATTTGATTCAAAAAAGAAAATTAAATGTCATTTTTACTTTATTTCACCTGTTTCATACAAATGTTTCAAGGCTGTGTATTCTATAGATTTATCATCTTCAAAAACCCAAATTATTTTTGGTGAGATATAATTGTTGAATTTATCAATAATCTCTTTTTTGTTAATTTCTTTTGACTCTTTACTTCTAGTAATTAACGTTCTAATTTCTTTGAACTCAGCTTGAGTTAATTTAAATAGTTTTTCTGCTTGAATTAATCTTTTATTTGTTTGACCAGTAACTATCATCCCTTCAAGATGTAAATTTAATCTTTCATCTTGAATGTAATTAGTTAAAATTTCAAAATCTAATTCTAATTCTTCTAAACATGTATCAAGAAAATTGAAATCTAATTCATTATTTCTTTGATTTAAATGCTTAAAAAAATTCTCCACCCTTGAAATTATGTTTTGTTTGAAATTTGGGTGATTCATTTAGGAATAATTGAGAAATTAAGCTTTACTCAGCTTTGCCTCTTGATTGATTGACTTTTAAGGGTCTTCCTTCTAATTCATGACCTTCAAGACCTTCTATTGCTTTTGCAGCAGAATCATCATCCATTTCAACAAACCCAAAACCTTTTGATCTGTTTGAGTCTTTATACTTAATAACTTTTGCGCTTTCGACTTCGCCATATTCAGCAAATAGTTCTTCTAAGTCTTTATCATCTACCGCCCATGGTAGGTTTCCTACATAAATATCCAATATATTTTCCTTTATTATTGATTGCACCATTAAATTAGAACATTTTTTTATAAAAAAATACAGATAAAAAAGTAGTGTTTTTTACAGAGAACTGATAATTACTAACAAAAGTGACTATGTCTTATCAGCTCTCTCTTTTTATTATAGAAACAAACTATTATTCTCTCTAATTTAATGTCACTTTTCAAATATATTTTGTTGTTTTAATAAGACAAATTTTAAAATTTATAGATTTGAAAAAATCAATTATAGAAAATGATAGAGAGAACCGATATTAAGTCCCTCAAGATCGGTTCTCTCTTAATTCTATTTTGATTTATTTTATCCAATTGATTATATCTATATTTTTAGACATAAGATATTCATTGGTTTTTGAAAAGGGTTTACTTCCAAAAAAACCTCTATGTGCTGAAAGGGGTGATGGATGAGGAGAGCATATTACTAAGTGTCTAGAATTATCTATATAATCAGTTTTTGTTTGTGCAAATTTTCCCCAAAGGATAAAAACTAAGTTAGTTTTTAATTCATTCAGTCTCTTTATTACTTCATCGGTAAAATTTTCCCATCCTATTTTTGAATGAGATAAAGGTTTGTTTCCTTCTACTGTTAGAGTTGTATTTAGCAAAAACACACCTTGCTTAGCCCAGTATTCTAAATTCCCGTTACTTTTATCGATTTCTCTATTTAAGTCTTTTTCTAGCTCTTTATAAATATTTATCAAAGAGGGAGGCAAAGGAATTTTATCACGAACAGAGAAGCTTAGTCCATGCGCTTGCCTTGGGCCATGGTATGGGTCTTGTCCTAAAATGACAACTTTGACTTTTTCAAAATCACATAGATTAAACGCATTAAATATTAGAGATTTGCTAGGATATATTGTTTTGTTCTTTGTGTATTCACTATTAAGAAACTTTTTTATATTTGACATGTAATCTTTTGAAAATTCTGACTCCAAAAGATTCAACCAACCTGGAGGTAATTGTATTCTTTTATTCAACTTTACTTTAGATGTTTTTTTAAATTAGATTTTAATATACCTATTGTAAGTAGAGAAGCCACGATAGCTTTAATGATATCTCCAATTAAAAAAGGATAAACTGCTTGAGATAACAATTTACCTTCTTCAGGCCAGCTGAAATCAAAAATTGATAACCAAATTATTGCTGGAATATAGACAATTAAAGTTCCTATTAGATATGCCCAAATACTTTTAGATTCATCTAGCCCTTTTCTTATAAAATATCCTACAGAGATTGAAGCAAAAATAAATCCAATAATATATCCACCTGTTACCCCAGTTGTGTATTGAACTCCTCCGTTTCCTCCTTGAAATAGAGGAACCCCTATTAAACCTAATAGAACATATGATAATGAGGTTCCTAATCCCCATTTGGGACCTAACAATCCCCCCATTAGTAATATTCCTAAGGTTTGAAAAGTAATTGGCACAGGGTTATCAGGTAAAAAGAACCTTATTTGGGCAAATATGCCCGTAAAAATAATCAAAGAAATAGAAAGAGATAATTTTATAATGGTACTTTTATCTATATAAAGTAACTGAGACGTTTTTAATTTTTGTTGATTATTATTAATTGTTTGCTCCTAATTTACAGTCTATGAATATAATAACTAAAAGTATACAAAATCTATCTTAAATAACTAGCAAGTTTATCATTTAGAAGATCTCTTTTTATGCTTTTTCTGTTTTTGATTTGCCTGCCGACTTCTATTCTTAGTTTCCCCAAACTAACTTTTGAGCTTTCCCACAAATCTACAAATAACTCAGGTAAAGAGGAAGTTATATCTTTTTCAATTTTAGGGACTAAGATGATTCTTTTTTTTATAGGCAAATTTGAGGATCTGCTAATTGTTTCAGAATCTATAAACTCTCCATCATTGTCCATAGTATGAAAAAAATCTAGATATTTAGTAAGAGAAATATTATAGATTTTTATTTCTTTTTCTAATAAGTTTTTTATAACTTTAAAAGATTCTTCACCGCTAAAGTCTAATTCTTTGCATAATTTTGAAAAATAGTAAATTAAGATTTCTTTATTCATGATGAAACTTAGACTAAAAATTTCTTCAAGAGTTGGATTTACAGAAAATAGGGGAGTAGTTTTTGTAAATAGATATCCTATTTGTTCATCTAAAAGTTCTTGGGTAAATGTAGGGTAGTATTTAAATTTCTTATCTGTAGATAGAAAAATTGAAATAAAAGCAGCAACTTTCATAATGCTTTTATTATCAGATATATTTCTTTGCCCATTTATTAATCTATAGAATTGCCTTTCGTTTACATTAAATTCTTTTAAAAAATAATCCTTTATTTCTGAAGATTCTTCGTAAATATATTTAAATATTTTTGATTGACATGAACCTACTAGAATTTTGGTTAATTTGTTTTTATTAATTTTTATATGCTCAATTTGCTTGTTACCAATGAATTCAACTGGGTAAATGGAATCCAAGTCCTTTATAGCCCCTCTGATGTTTCTTCTAGGCACCTTACCATCAATTTTAGACTCAACGGTCTCTATAACTTGCCTGTAACTAGCTCCTTCACCTAAAGAAGCAGCTACCAATACCCCCATACTTTGTATGTACTCTTTTTTTTCGTGAGTACTTCCAAAATTAATAATACCCTTTTTGAATGAAAATAATGTTTTTTTATTGCTCATAAGTTAATTTAAAATTGTCTTTTTGTTATTTATTCAATATAAATAATAGCAAATTTATTTGTCAAAAAAATATATATTCTTGTACGACTTTTGTCAAAAAAAACTACATAATGGAACGTTTTGTCAATAAATTTCTTTTAAGGGCTAGGTCTTGTCTGATTGGTTTATTTTTACAAGCAAATACTTTTAGAGTTGCTTATAATGATTTATCATATGAATTGAACTAATTTATTGTAATTCTAAGATGTAAAGAGGATGCTTATGAGATTGTTGTCATGGAATGTAAACGGTATAAGAGCTTGTATAAAAAAAGGTTTTGAATCTTTTTTTGATGATATAGATGCGGATATTTTTTGTATACAAGAAACCAAAGCATCTGATGAACAAGTTGATTTGAAAACACCTGGTTATACTCAATTTTGGAATAGCGCAGAAAAGAAAGGTTATTCAGGGACACTTATTCTAACTAAAAAAGAACCAATAAATTCAATTTATGGTTTAGGAATTGAGAAACATGATAATGAAGGAAGAGTTATTACACTAGAATATGAAAAATTTTTTCTTGTGACTGTTTATACTCCTAATTCAAAAAGAGACCTATCAAGACTAGATTATAGAGAAAATGAATGGGATATTGACTTTTTGAAACATGTGATTGAACTTGAAAAAATAAAACCAGTGATATTTTGTGGAGACTTAAATGTAGCTCATAAGGAAATAGATCTAAAAAATCCTAAGTCGAATGAACGAAATGCAGGATTTACAGACGAGGAAAGAAAAGGTTTTGAAAACATTGTCAATCATGGATTTACAGATACTTTTAGGTACTTTAATGCAGATGGAGATAACTATACTTGGTGGAGTTATATGAGAGGTGCTAGATCAAGAAATATAGGATGGCGTATTGATTACTTTTGTACTTCTAAAATTTTGAATTCGAAGTTATCTTCTGCAAAAATTTATTCTGAAATTTTGGGATCAGATCATTGTCCTGTGAGTCTAGAAATTGATATCTAGGAATAATTGATTTGAATAATTTATCTCAAGAAAAGTCAGAGTATTTGTTGCAACATTCTACTAATCCAGTCGAGTGGTACCCATGGGGGGATGAAGCTTTCAAGAAAGCAAAAAAAGAAGATAAACCTATATTTTTATCTATTGGTTATTCTAGTTGTCATTGGTGTCATGTAATGGAAAAAGAATCTTTTGAAGATATGGAAACTGCAGAAATTCTTAATAAAAATTTTGTTTCTATAAAGGTTGATAGGGAAGAACGACCTGATATTGATTCAATCTATATGGCGTCAATTCAAATGATAAGTGGCAGTGGAGGTTGGCCTGCTTCTATTTTTATGAATGCAGAAGGAGTGCCTTTCTATGCAGGAACTTACTTCCCAAAATTTGATAAGCATAATATTCCTGCATTTAAGTCGGTATTAGCAAAAATAATTGAAATTTATCAAACTAATAGAATTAGTGTTGATGACCATTCTAAAGTTGTTTTTGAAGGGTTGAAAAATTTATTTCAAAATTCTCAGAATAAAAAAAGTCAAATAAATAATCTTTATTCTAAAATAACCTCTCAGTTAAAAGATTCATTTGATTTTGAAAAAGGAGGTTTTGGGGATTATCCTAAATTTCCAGAAACATCTAAGATAGAAATTTTATATTTACTAGGTAAGAAAAATAGTTCAAATGAATTTTATAATATGGCTCAACTTTCTTTAGGGTCTATGATTAATGGAGGTATATTTGATCAATTATCTGGAGGCTTCTCTAGATACTCAACTGATAGAGATTGGAAAATTCCTCATTTTGAAAAAATGCTTTACGATAATGCCCTTATATTGAATCTTTTATGCATCTCATTCAAAGTAACAGAGAATGAGAATATAAAAAAAACTATTTATATGACTATTAATTATTTAGAAGAAGAAATGAAGTCAGAAGAAAATCTTTTTTATTCAACACAAGATGCTGATTCAGATGGTAAAGAAGGAGAATTTTATATTTGGGACTATACTGAAATCAAAAAAAACATTTCATCTGAAAATTTTAACATCATCAAAGATTATTGGAACTTAACTGAAGAAGGCGATATAGATGAAAAGAATATTTTATATGTAAATCAATCCATAGACGAAATATCAAAAACAAAAAATATTTCAAAAACCAAAGTTGAAAAAATAATTGATGATTCAAAAAATCAACTTATAAAGATTAGAAATAAAAAAATAAAACCAAATACAGATAATAAATTTATCACTTCATGGAATGCACTTTTGATTTCTTCTTTATGTAATACATATAATGTGACAGGCGAATCAAAATTTTTAGCTCAAGCAGTAAAATCTTCAGAATCTATAATGGAAAATTTTATAGAAAATAAGAATTTATATCATACTAAAAATAATAAAATTTCTTTTTTAGAAGATTACTCTTATTTTACCAATGCTTTATTTGACCTTTACAACTCATCTCAATCATCTAAATGGTACAATCTAGCTAAAAATTTCTGTGAAGACACTATTAGCTTGTTTTGGAGCTCAAAAGACAAAATATTTTATGACACAGTAGAGTCAAATGATCTTATAATCCGTCCCAAAGGTTTTTTTGATCCTATGATTCCAAATTCTGCTGCAATAGCAGCCCAAAATATGTATAAATTGTATAGATATTCCAATGATATAAAATACCTGAATATAGTTGGAGAATCTATTGAATCTGTTTCTGGTTTAATTGATAAGAGCCCACTTGATCTTCCTTCTTGGTTCAAACTATATTATCTAATGGAAGAAGATAATTCAGAAATTTTTATTTCTGGTAATAACAATGAAAGATTTTATAAAGAATCTTTAAAGTTTCTTCTATCTTCATATCTACCAAATACAATTATAGTTTCTGAAGATCCTTATGATGAAAACTTTTATTTACCAATAATGGAAGAAAGATTAAATGATAAAAAAAGTAAAATTTATATTTGTGAAAATTATGTATGCGATTTACCTATAGATAACATGAAAGATCTAAATGAAAAAATAGATAACATAAAAGGAGCCTATAAATCAAAATAGTACTAATTGAACCAGAGATCCCTCATAATACAGGGAACATAATAAGGCTATGCGTAAATATAAATGCTGAGCTTCATCTTATTCAACCTTTAGGATTTACTCTAGATGATAAAAATCTTAGAAGAGCTTCACTAGATTATTTTGATTTGTCAAAAGTATTTATTCATGAAAAATTTGAAGATTTTTTAAAAGAAAATAAAACGGATGTTTTTTTAACTGATACCCAAGCTAAAAAAAATTATTCAGAATGCAGTTTTAATATTTCAGATACATTTGTGTTCGGTTCTGAAAGCAGAGGAATAAATAAATCGATTCTTAATAAATTTGATGAAGAAAAAAAAATATATATTCCAATGTATCCTAATATAAGATCAATTAATATTTGTAATTCTGTATCTATAATTGCCTATGAGTGCCTAAGGCAAAATAATTATAAATTCTAATTATTTTATAGGCGAGAAATCTGAAGCCATTACTATTTTATTTTCCATATACAAAGGGGGGTTGGTATTAAAAGATTTAGGTGGCCAACCTATTGAACTGAATTTTTCCCTTGCTTCAGTTCTGTGTTGAAGGCTTTTATATGCCCATATATGCATAAATTTATTTACATCACCTATTTCAGAAACAAATGCACCTACTAAAGGAGCTAGCTCATTCCTAGCTTCTATTTTATCTTCCCATCCAGGAAGCATTTTTTCAATTTGATTTGGTTCAAACGTATATATTCTCATTTCGAAAAAAGGACCTATTTGTCTTTCACTAAAAGTAGGACTGAATGATACAGGTAACCAAATTTCAGAATTCATTTTTACCATATAATCTGCTGCATCTGGAGGCCAGAGTTTTTTTTCTATAGCTTCTTTTCGAGATTTATTTCTATGGTCAATATTTTTATATGGCCAAACATGGATTATTTGATTTAATGGACCAATTTCTGTGAACCAAAATGCTCCTATCTTAGATATTTTATTTCTTCCATCTATTTTTTCTTTAAATTTTTCCAAGACAGTTGGAAGTGAACCTGTTTTTATTTGATAAGTTCTAAATTCATATATCATTTTTTCACCTCAAAAGAGTAAGTAGGATTTAAAAAAAAGGTTACAATAAAATAAAATGAAAGTATAGGAGTAAAAAATTGTCCGAATCCTCAATTTTTAAAAGAAGAAGTTCAGTAAATTTTAGTCCAAAAGATTTATCAAATGAAGAAATAGAGCTGATTATCAAGGCTTCCATTTGGGCACCTTCATCAAGAAATAGACAACCCTGGAGAATTATTGGAATTAAAAGGGATTCAAATAGATTTAATTCAATCGTTGCATGCATGTCTGAGGGCAATCAAGAATGGGCGATAAATTCAGGTTTAATTATTATATTTTGTAGTAACAATGATAAAGATTTTTCACCAAAAACTTTTTTAGACATAGGGTTTTCTGGCCAAAATGCAATGCTTCAAGCCACTGAGTTGAATCTTGAAACACACCCTATAGGTGGATGGGATGAAGAAGAAGTCAAATCCGTTTCAGAAATCCCAAAAGAGAGCAAAGTCGCTTTTATATTAGTAGTGGGAAAACCAGGAGTAGTTTCATCGCTTTCAAAGGAGTTAAACGAAAAAAACAATAAAGAAAGAGAACGAAATCCTTTAAGTAAGAATTTTAATTATGATGTTTGGGGTGAAGACTTTTAGCCTTCAATGGTAGAAACCAACAATTCGATAGCTGATTTGTAGCTTTTTTCTCCAAACCCTTGAACTGTACCAATAACCGCAGGCGCAATTAGTGACTTTTGTCTCCAACTTTCTTTTCTTGAGTAAATATTTGACATATGCACTTCAACACATGGGTATTCGATAGATTTAATTGCATCATGAAGAGCTGTAGAAGAATGTGTAAGAGCTCCGGCATTAATTACACACCCGTTAACCTTATTGTTATTTTTATGTAATAAATCTAATATTTCACCCTCGTGATTACTTTGAAAGAATTCTAAATTTATATTTGAGCCATCAATATTTTTTATTAAATCAGAATTTATTTGTTTTAGGGTTCTTGTTCCATAAATATCTGTTTCTCTTTTACCTAACATATTTAGATTAGGACCATTAATTATTAAAATTTCTAATTTTTTACTCATAAAGCCATAAATTTATTCATTTTTTATATATTGTATTATTATCAAAAAAAATCTTCCAAAGAAAAAAAATACTAATTCCAATAATTATTGAGAGGTTAAAATGAACTTAATCCAATTACAATTTGAAAATAACACTCGGGCAGTTGGAATAATAAAAAAAAATAAAATAATTAATTTAACTGCTAAAGAAAATCACTTAGAAACAACATACAAGGTTTTAGAAAAGGTTATCAACGAGTCAATTGATCTAGAGAAATTTTTAGAAGAAAAAATAATAGACTCTGGAGAATTTGAATTCAATTATGACGAACTGTTGGAAGCCCCTGATGAATTTGGAGTAAAAGTTTTACCACCTTTAGATCACCCAGATCCTTATAGGCTTTTTATTTCTGGCACAGGTTTAACTCATACAGGATCTGTAAAATCTAGAGATATGATGCATAATGAAAATGATGCAAAAAAGGATGAAACAGATTCTGCAAAAATGTTTCAGATGGGACTAAAAGGAGGAAAACCTATATCAGGTGAAATCGGGGTTGCTCCAGAATGGTTTTATAAAGGGAACGGATTTAATTTAATGGGCCATAAAGATAATTTAAAATTGCCAGATTTTTCTTTAGATGGAGGAGAAGAACCAGAAGTAGTGGGATGTTATTTTATAGATAAAAATAGAAATCCTGTCAGAGTAGGTTTTTCTCTAGGAAATGAATTCTCAGATCATGAAACAGAACAAATTAATTATTTATATTTAGCTCATTCTAAATTAAGAAATTGTTCAATCGGCCCGTCACTTAATACCTCATTGAAATTTTCTGACATTAATATTAATTGCGACATAAGCAGAGATGGAATCAATATATATGAAAGTGGAGAATTAAAATCTGGAGAGGAGTTTATGTCTCACAGCCTTAGTAATATGGAATATCATCATTTTAAATATGATTTTCATAGGAACCCAGGTGACTTGCATCTTCATTTTTTTGGAACAAGCCAACTTTCTTATTCAAGTAGAGATTGGAAATTCAAGTCAGGAGATAAAATATCAATTTACTCTGATCAATTTCAAGGTAAATTAGAAAACACTGTAGAAGAGTCAGGAAAGAAAAACTTTGAAATTAGGGAAGTTTAAATTTTGCTAAAAAATTTATTTTTTCTTGATAAGTTTTATTTGATTGGTTTTGCATTATTGATTCCAACTTCAATAAATTTGTCTATAACTGGTTTTTTATTTCCAATTTTGAATGCTGTAATGGGCAGGACAGAAAAGCCTGAACTATCTATAAGTGCATTCGCAATTGCTTTTTCAATATTATTTTTTATAGCTTTGCCAAATTTGAGGATTCAACAACTTACGATTGTATATTATAAAAATTTCAATAAGTTGAAAATTCATTTTTTTGTTGTTTTATTGTCTTTGATTTGCCTAGTTATATCAGTACTAATTATTTTTAGCCCTATTTCTTCATTTTTTCTAGAAAATATTTTTGTTACAAAAGGAGATCTTAGAAATAGCGTAGAAAAAGGATTGAGTTTGGGGTTTTATATTCCACTATTATTGATATTGAAAATGCATTTTTATGGAATATCAATAGTTTCAAATAAATCATCTCTAATTTGGGTAGGAACTACATTTGGATTTGTTTGTGCTTGTATATTGGCTATAATATTTTTCGTTTTAGGGTATGAGGGATATAAAATAGGAATGTTATCCTTTTCACTTTCATTATTATTGGAGACATTATTAATATTTTTTCTTGTAAGAAATTATTTATTAGATGATGATTATAAGATAGATCGAAGTATCTTTTTTGTTGCTGATTTGTTTAAGTTTTTTATTCCGTTGCTTTTTGCCGCCTTTCTTCCTGCATTCACACTGCCAGCAGTTAATGCATGCCTTACTAGATTAGATAATCCTGAGATTTCTATTTCAGCGGTAAATGTTGGATTTAGTATTTTTGGTGCTGTGTCTTTTACTATAAATGGATGCCAATCAACTATTCTCTCATTAATTGCTAATGGTTATAGCTATATTAAAATCAGAGAATTTTCATATTTTGTCGGTTTTTTTACTCTAATAGTTTGCAGTATTATATCCTGGATAAATCCAATAAATGAGTTTATTTTTATTGACTTATTTAATCTGGAGGGGAATCTATTTAAAAGCACATTGTTGGTATTTAGGTTATTGTCATTTTTACCAATATTTCTTGTAATGGAACAGCTGTACGTAGGGATAATAATGCATTCCAAATCAACAAATCCAATTATATATATAAATATATGTAGATTTTTAGTATTAATTATCACATTAGGTACTGGTATATTGTTATTTAAGAATTTTGAGAGTTATGGGGCTATAGTTGGGGGAGCAGCTTGGTCTTTATCATTGTTTTCTGAAGCTATATTTGCTTGGTTCTTTGCAAGAAAAATAGTTAAACCTTAATAATTTTATATTTGTGGAAGTTCAATTTTATGTTAAAAAAAATATTTACAAGTCAAAATAGAGATTCAATTGAATCTCTACCTAAAGATAAAAAAAGAGCTATTACAGGCTGGTGTATGTATGACTGGGCTAACTCAGCATTTTTCACTTCAGCAGGAACAGCTATTTTCCCTATTTATTTTGTTGTTGCTTTTCAAGCTACTTTTGGAAGCAGGACTGAAATCTTTGGAATAACTTTTTCGGGTTCATCACTTTGGGCATTAGGCGTTTCAATGTCAGCTCTTTTTGTAGCTTTGTCTAGCCCTATTTTAGGTGCCATTGCAGATACGAAGCCATTGAAAAAAACCTTTTTGAAATATTATATGATTATAGGGGTGCTCTTCACTATAATTAGTTTTTTTTCAGTTTATGTAGCAAATTCATGGGCTTGGTTAATCGGGTGTTATTTTATAGCTAATATAGGGGCTGCAGGGGCAAATGTTTTTTATAATTCTTTACTTCCAAGTTTAGCTCCAAGTAAATATGCCAGCGAAATTTCTACTAAAGGCTATGCTTATGGATATGTCGGTGGAGGAATACTCCTTTTATTTCATTTGATTCTGATTCAAGGAGCTAGTATATATTTGGAGGGATCTGCTGTAGATTTAGTAACTAGACTTTGTATAGTTTCTGTTGGAATATGGTGGTTTGGATGGTCAATTTGGACTCTGAAAACGGTTCCTGAGCCTGAAATAGAAAATGAAACTAAAATTGATAGCCTTTCTGAGATTATATTTACAGCCTTTTCAAGACTCAAACAAACTTTTTCTGAAATTAGAAAATTTAAATATTTATTTACTTTCTTAATTGCCTTTTATATTTTTAATGATGGAGTCCAAACAGTCCTATCTGTAGCTGGAGCATATGGTGCTGATGTACTTGGGGTAGAACTATTATTTAACATGATTACAATTCTAATAGTACAATTTGTAGCAGCTCCAGGATCTATTTTATTTGGATGGCTAGCTAATAAATTTGGAACTAAGGAAGCGTTAGTATTGGCTCTTTCTGGTTGGATAATAATAATAATTTTTGTTTTAGGATTTGCTCCTTTAAAACTTACAAAAAATTCTGATTATGATTATCAATTTTCTTATAATCAGTCTACCAATCAATATGATCTAATATCTTCTCCTGAATTTTCTTCAACTGAAGAAAATCTTGATGTAATTTCATGGGAGAGTAATTTTCATTTAGAGCAAGGGATATCACTTGATTCAAACCAATTGAATTTATTTATAAAATCAGTTTCTAATGAACCAGCAAGTGCTTTTTCAGTAGTTGTGTTAGGTGGAGATTTTGATTCAACTAAAATTGTTAGCCAAAACCATTCTTCAAGTTTATCTGATAGTTGGATTGACGTTTGGCCCAAATTATTAAGAGATAAATTGTGGCAACCACTAAATATTCATATAGGATTTCAATGGATGCTAATGGGGTTATTTAGTGGAATAGTTTTAGGTGGGAGCCAAGCGTTGGCTAGGGCCTGCTTTTCTATGATGACTCCATTGAAAAAATCTGCAGAATTTTTTGGATTTTATGCATTTACTATGAAAGCATCTTCAGTGATAGGCCCTCTAATTTATGTTATAGCTGTAAATTCTAGTAATCAAAAATTAGGAGTGATGATAATTTGGGGACTAATTGTAGTTGGGACAATATATCTTTCAACCATAAATATTCAAAAAGGAGCATTGGTAGCTGAAGAAGAGAATAAAAAGTAGTTACTCTGAATATTGGTATTTTCTAACTCCTGATAAAGCATACCAAATAATAAGAACTACAAAAATAGAAACAGCGCCACCTACTATCATTGTGTTTCCTGCTCCAATATAATCTGACATTATTCCTACTTCCCATTTACCGATACCGTTTGCACTCATAGCTGCAAGAGAGTGTGCAGCGCTTGCCCGACCTCTCATGTTATCAGGAGTCGTAAGTTGAACAATGGTTTGTCTCATTGTCATCCCAACAGCATCAGCTGCACCTAAAGCAATTAATGCAAAAATCCCAATCCATATAGAAGTTGACCATCCAAATAAGATAAGAAGGAAACCATAGAATAAAGTAGCATAAAGAACTATAACTCCTTTTTTTCTAATTTTATGTAAATTCATTACTAGTAAACTCCCTACAATAGACCCAACAGCGTTAAACGCAGTTAGAATAGCAACAGCATCTCTGCCTCTTGCATAAAGTTGTTTTGCAAAAATAGGAAACAGTTCTCTATAGTAAGAAACAACAGTAACACCAATATCAAGAATGTATAACCCTGGAAGAATTGGGTGTGCAATTACATATTTAAATCCTTCAATCAAGTTTCTATGGATATTTGTTGTGACTTTTGCATCAAGTGCCTTTCCACTTTGTCGAATAAATAAAGGTGCTAGAACACTTATAAATGCAAAAAAGGTATTTATCCAAAATGATAATACGAGAGATTCAGTAGCTTGCTCTTTCCAAGCAAATGAGGTCACAAAAAAAAGAAAAGGGGTGATTATTGTTCCAACTTGCCAAGTAATAGTGTTCATAGCAACTGCGTGCGCTAGTACATTTCTTGGAACGACTCTTGCTGTAAGAGCTGATCTGGAAGGGTTACCAAATACACTTGTTGCAGAAAGTATAGCTGTGACTAAATATACGTGCCAAATTTCTAATATAGAAAAGTTTTCTAATACTGTCATCAATCCAATAAAAATAAAACTAGAGAGTTGTGTTATTGCTATTAGTTTTTTTCTATCTAATCGATCAGCAAATACTCCACCATATAAATTAGCAGGGATTCTTACTGCTAATTCTATAAGACCTAAATAGGCTAGGGTGGACCCTAGTCCTGTTCTTTCATAAAGCCAAACAGCTGTGATAATCATTCTTAGATTCATAGTAACGGTAGCTGAAACACCAGATAACCATAAAACCCTGTAATCATAGTAGAGGAAAGCTGACCATAGTCTAAGATTTGATTTATTGTCGTTTTTATCTTGTAAATTTGAGGTCATATGGAGAATTATTATAGAGCAAAAACTATGAAATTCCTTATGTTTTTTGATGATAATTTACAATAAACCATCATCCAAACAAATTCCCCTGAATTGCTTTTTGAATAGACTCTATTATGAAAACATTAAAATATAGTAAAAACATTCTAAAATTTTGGTCCAAACGTTATAAATATATAGAAAAAAAAGATTCTTTGCTAAGAATTAAATTATGCAATGTTCTTGTCAATATTTTTGTTTCATTTATAAATTCACTAGTTTTTTTTGCTTCATTAAAGATGAGAAAACTATTACTTTATTGATTCATGCTATTTTAAATAACAAATAGAATAATGATCTTTTTCAAGCAAATAATTCAACTAAATATATTGGTTTGTAAAATTTTATTTAGACTAAAATCCCTAAATGCTGCAATAAATTATTCATGTCCTACTTTTATCATTTGTATATAATTTCCTCCATAATGCCTCTAAAATTCCTGCATATTAAAAGGAGAGTTATGATTATAGAAAATATGAAATTACCTGAATATTCTTTGTCAGAAAGTTTAATATTTATAGAACCTATTGTTTTTTCTAACCTTTCAAGTATAAATAAGGATCATTTTGCTAAATTAAGGTCCTTCAATCCTACTGGGGGTGCTTTCAACCTTCGCCTCTCTTCCTGTAGGCTATGGGGGTTAGTTACTGATGGGAATCCGTTTAAACCTACTCCCTTAGCTAGGGAAATTCTTACGACTAATGAAAAAGATATTAAGTTAAAGAAGATTTTTCAAACCTCTAAAAATTTTAATGTTTTTAATAAGCTATCTAGGGATCTAAATCTGAATCCATCTATAAATGATATTTCTAGGTTACTTGCTGATCAATATGACAATAAAATTTTAAGA
>Ga0066836_10000198_pt1 | contig 26274 bp, 25 predicted proteins | sample ETNtaG_18_FD_71568 | JGI IMG/M metagenome (GOLD analysis project Ga0066836, IMG submission 71568) | Marine microbial and viral communities from oxygen minimum zone, Eastern Pacific Ocean - ETNP201302SV91 | ecosystem: Environmental > Aquatic > Marine > Oceanic | place: Pacific Ocean: Eastern... | reverse complement strand
GATATTGTTCCGCCGGAATCTGACTACCTAAGATTCCTAGGAGACAACTTTGCGGACCTTTTGACAACAGCTGGCTATGGGGAAATTATTTCACCGATTTTTGAAGACATAGGTGTCTTTCAAAGAATTGGAGAGAGCACGGAGATCGTTTCAAAAGAAATGTTTGATTTCTATGACAAAGACGCAAAGGATCCTCAACATCTTGCGCTTCGGCCAGAGTTGACTGCAAGCATATGCCGGGCTTTTGCCCAACACCGCCCGATTACACCATGGAAAGTCTGGTACATGGGGCCCCAATTCCGGTATGAGAAACCACAAGCAGGTCGATACAGACAATTTCTTCAAGTTGGTGCTGAAGTTCTGGGAACATCAGACCCAGCGGCAGATGTTGAAGTTATTTCGCTCGCGTGGTCTTTCTTTCAAAGAATTGGTTTGCAGAACACACGACTTCTGATTAATTCATTAGGAGATCTTGAAAGCCGAAATCGCTATAACGATGAATTAGTTAGATATTTGGCCAGTCGGAAACAAGAATTAAGTGAACAGTCAGTAGCTACTTTCAGCACTAATCCTATGCGTGTTCTTGATTCTAAACGTGAAGAGGATCAAGAGATAATAAATGAAGCACCTGTGATGGAGGCATTCTTAAATGAAGAATCTGCTCAACATTTTAACGATGTCAAAGAAGGTTTAGAGACATTAGGGGTCTCTTTTGAGATTTCACCACGATTAGTTCGCGGTTTAGATTATTACACAAGAACAACATTTGAATTCGTCTCTCCAAGTTTGGACACAGCGCAAAATGCTATTGGCGGCGGCGGACGCTACGACGGATTGGTTGAAGCCCTTGGGGGGCCAGCAACTGAAGGTATTGGTTTTGCCATCGGAATTGATCGCACTCTTCTTGCTTGCGAGTCCGAGCAGGCCTTATTTGATCTGAACTTAGGAATAGATGTCTTTGTGGTTGATACAACTGGTGGTCGCGAAGCGCTTCTGTTATCTGATGAACTCCGTAAATTGAATATTAAAACTGATAGAAGTTTCGGGGGCAGATCAATGAAAGGGCAAATGAAAGCAGCGGATCGGTCAGGAGCACGGTATGCAATCATTATCGGAACTGATGAACTTGAAGAAAATCAGGTTACCCTTCGAGACTTGCGAGGTGAGGGAAGTCAATCACTTGTACCCCGCAAGATAATTGGAAAAAACCTACTAACGATTCTTCAGGAGAAATAACTGATGACAATGAGAACGCATTATTGCGGGGAACTCCGATCAACTGATATTGGTTTAGAAGTGACAGTTTGTGGATGGGTTGACACGCGGCGCGTACATAGTGAACACTTGGCGTTCATAGACCTCAGAGATCACTCAGGGATAGTTCAGTGTGTGGTGGATGAGAAATTAGATCTTAGATCAGAGTATGTTGCCATGATATCTGGAACTGTGAGAACCAGATTTGAAGGCAAAAGCAATAACAAACTTGCAACCGGAGAAGTTGAAATAGGGGACTGTACCGTCCATGTTCTCTCCCTAGCAGAACCACCTCCTTTCCCGATGCACGAGCGGTCAGAAGTTGATGAGACTATCCGCTTGAGACATAGGTATATCGACTTGAGAAAACCACGAATGCAGAAGAATTTAAGAACACGCGCAAAAGTGAACAGTTCAATTCGTAATGCCATGGAAAAACAAGGTTTTGTTGAAATAGAAACTCCAATGCTCATAGCATCAACGCCAGAAGGCGCTCGAGATTTTGTTGTCCCATCTAGATTGCATCCAACGAATTTCTACGCATTACCTCAAAGTCCACAAATTTTTAAACAACTATGTATGGTCGGCGGAATAGATCGATACTACCAAATAGCGCGCTGTTTACGGGACGAAGATTTGCGGGCCGATCGACAATTCGAGTTCATGCAATTAGATATGGAAGCAAGCTTTGTTGACCAAGCAGACATAATATCTTTCGTTTCAGAGGCAATAAAAGATTCAACAGAAACTGTAACTGGGACTAGGCCAGGAGAGATACCCACTATGACGTGGCATGACGCCATGGAACGATTCGGATCTGACAAGCCAGATACACGTTTCGGGATGGAGTTAATAGAGTTAACACATCTATTTGAGAATACAGAGGCAAACGTATTCAAAGTCAATTGTGTCAAAGGTATCCTCTACTCAAAAGGAGCTGAAATTCTTGGAAGAAATGCTATAGATGCGTTAACTGAGAAGTGTCAAAGCTGGGGTGCAAAAGGGCTCGCATGGTTTAGAGTCGGGGAAGGCGGAGAACTTGACGGAGCCTTAACCAAATTCATGTCTATAGATGAAATTTCCGAATTGGCTAACTCAATGGAAGCTAAAGAGGGGGACATGATATTCGTTATTGCAGACCAACGAAGAGTGGTAAATCATATTCTTGGCCTACTTAGATTAGAGATAGCCCGTCCACCAGTTGAAGAAGGTGGTTTGAACTTTTTATGGATAACAGAATTTCCTCTGTTTGAGTCAATAGCAGAGTCAGGTACGCCAGTTCCTGCTCACCATCCATTTACTATGCCTCATCCAGAAGATCTAGTGAAATTAGAAACAGCTATCGGAGAAGAATATTTAGAAATACGCTCGCAAGCTTACGATCTAGTTCTCAACGGATGGGAATTGGGGTCAGGAAGCGTTCGAATACATAACAAGGAAATACAGACGCGAATATTTGATATTTTAGGAATTGGTGAAACCGAAGCAAATGAAAAATTTGGATTTTTGCTTGATGCCTTCCGATACGGTGCTCCACCTCACGCAGGCTTCGCGTTCGGGATTGATCGACTAGCAGCCCTACTTTCTGGAGAAGAAAACATTCGTGAAGTAATAGCATTCCCTAAAACTCAATCAGGTAGTGACCCTTTGACGAATGCCCCTACATCTCTTAGCCCTACTCACCTAGATGAGTTAGGATTACGACTTTCACCGGAAGCAACATAGATCTAGTTACTCACCCGGAGGGGTAAGCAAGTAAAGACCTTCAGCAACTTTTTCAAAAGTTCCATCAGTCCCAAAGGCTAAACCTGAGAAAAAGTCAATGATTCTCCGTCCTGCATCCTTGGGTTCTGCTGTCAGGTGAATAATCGTGGCGAAACCCTGTTTGTAGCTTTGCGCAGGAAGCATTACATCATCAAAACTTGTCACTTCGTGTCGAGTAGGTTCATTGGAGACCATAAATAAATCCTATCTCTTTTTGGTACGTCCTTTTTGAATACTTCTCTAGATTCAACAGAAAGATGTGAATCGTAGGTCTCTTTGCGGAATAGGAGTCTAATCTTAAATTGTGGAAAATGATTTGTTTACATCTTCAGCTCAACGGGATTTGGAACGCCGAGCACCCCTAGCAGATAGGTTGCGCCCCCAAAACTTAGATGAAGTCGTTGGTCAAAAGCATTTACTAGGACCTTCAAAACCTCTAAGAAGTCTTATAGAAAGAGACAAACTCTCATCTGTTATCCTCTGGGGACCACCTGGGACTGGGAAAACCTCAATCGCAAGATTGATAGCGAAATCAACTTCAAAAACGTTCGTACAGCTATCAGCAGTGAGTGCAACGGTAAAAGATGTTCGACAAGAAATAGCTAATGCCGAAAATAGGCTAGGAGAATATGGCAAAGGAACAATACTATTCCTTGACGAAGTGCACAGATTTAACAAAGCCCAGCAAGATACTCTCCTTCAAGCTATTGAATCTGGTCTGATCATTTTCGTCGGAGCCACAACCGAGAATCCTTATTTTGAGGTCAATGCTCCTTTATTAAGTCGGGGCTCATTATTCCGACTGGAACCATTAACTGATCAAGACTTAGCAGAACTTATTGAGAGAGGGCTGAAATTTGAAAAAATGACTGCTGAGCCAAAGGCAATAGAGTACTTGGTTGATAAGTCGGAAGGAGATGGGCGACAAAGTCTAACATCCTTAGAAGTTTCAATTGTCTTAGCAAAAACTAGAGATGATCAGAAAGGTGATCACATTGTCTTTGAAGATGTCGAAGCAGCTATAGGGACACAAGCACTCAAATATGGTCGGGAAGAGCACTACGATACGATCTCCGCTTTCATAAAAAGCATTCGTGGCTCTGATCCAGATGCTGGACTTTACTGGCTGGCAAGAATGCTTGATGCTGGAGAAGATCCTCGCTTTATCGCACGAAGACTGCTTATTCTCGCCTCAGAAGATATCGGTATGGCAGACTCAAATGCATTGGTAATTGCTGAAGCTACTGCACGGGCCATTGAATATGTCGGGCTACCTGAAGCTCAATTGAATCTAGCTCATGCAGTGATCTATCTTGCAGTCGCGCCAAAATCAAACAATGTAATTCAAGCCTTGATATCAGCGAAACAAGATGCGAGAACTGCTTTGGGTGAAATCCCTAAACATCTTCGTGACAGCCATTACTCGGGAGCAAAGGGGCTCGGGCATGGTGAAGGATACAAATATCCTCACGATTATCCCGAGAATAAGGTTGAACAAACATATCGACCTGACAGGTTCAAAGATCATAGATACTATGTTCACGAAGAAGATAAATAAAAATCTCGGTTCATGAGAGCCAAACGCAAAATAAACAGAGGTGAGGACGTATGGAGGCTTGGGAGTTAGCAGCTGTCATCGTTTCATTAACAGCAATTTTTCTTGTGGCAGTGCTTGTCTATGTTGTAACTAAATTGCAGTCAACCATATCTCAAGTTGAATCTCTAATAGAAAAAGTGAATGAGGATTCGATTGAAACACAATCAGAGATGAACGTTAAGTCAAAAGAAATTGAAGATGAAATTCAAAGAGTGAATCAGTTAGTTGGCCGAGCAGAGCAAATTACGAAACGCGCCGATACTCATTCAAGGCTGGTATATGGATCTTTTACGCGGCCGGCTCTAATGATTTCATCTCTACTTAAAGGAACTATTAGGGCAGCAAAGCTATTAATTAGTAAATAAAAAGACATAACATGTATGTAAAGTGGGATTAATGATAAAAAAATTTCTATGGTTAACTGCTGGTTTCGGAGCAGGTATTAGCTCATCAATTTGGGTTAAACGACTACTAAAGAAGCAAACCAGAAAATACGCAGATTCTGTGGACAATAGCTTCGTTTCTACTGGCCTTAAAACAACTAAAACAACTCTTGATAATGCCACAAAAGAAGGAAAGAAGATTATTGGGAAGTATCGAGACCGCGTCACCACGAATTCTGATCAAAAATTGTCTGGGACTCTTCTCATTGTCAATGAGTAACAGCCTTAGGTAAAGCTAGAGCTAGCAAAATGTTGATGGAGCGAATCGGCTGAGTATGAAATATTGACATGCTCTCTCACGGTAGGATAATTAGTAATGAAAGCTAGAGAACTCCGCAGTGCATTTACAACTTTCTTTGAAGAAAGAGGACATGAGGTCGTGCCATCCTCAAGTCTCATACCTCATGACGAAACGATACTTTTTACGAATGCGGGTATGGTCCCATTTAAAAATTTCTTTTTAGGATTAGAAAAGCCTCCTTATATGAGGGCGACAACTGTACAAAAATGTGTCCGGGCTGGAGGCAAACACAATGACTTAGATGAGGTGGGACGCACAAGCCGACATCTAACTTTCTTTGAAATGATGGGAAACTTTAGCTTTGGAGATTATTTCAAAAAAGATGCGATTCCACTGGCTTGGGAATTCTTCACTGAAATTCTAAAACTTGACCCTGAAAGGCTATGGGTCACTGTTCACCTTAGTGATGACGAGGCGGCTGAAATTTGGGAGAAAACGGTAGGAGTGCCTCCAGAACGTATTCAGCGTTTGGACGAAGACAACTGGTGGAGAATGGCTGACACCGGTCCAAACGGCCCATGCTCAGAAATATTTTGGGACAAAGGAGAAGAATATGGGCCATCTGGAGGTCCCGAAAATCTTGAGGCAGAGGAGCGTTATGTAGAGATTTGGAACCTGGTCTTTATGCAATATGACCAACAGCCAGATGGAACACAGATTCCGTTGCCTAAACCATCAATTGATACAGGGGCAGGTTTAGAAAGAGTTCTTTCAGTTGTTCAGGGAGTTGATGCAGTTTGGGAAACTGATGAATTCCAAAAACTCCTTGAAGCGGTGGCAAAGATAGCAGGGGTCACTGATATTGATAATCCATCAACTCTTATCTCGCTACAAATCTTGACCGATCATGCGCGATCTACAACTTTCTTAACAAATGATGGGGTTATCCCAAGTAACGAAGAACGCGGTTACGTTTTGAGACGAATAGCGCGACGGGCAATCCGGCACGCGTACCTTCTTGGGGTTAAAGATCTTCTCCTGCCGAAACTAGCTGACGAAGTTATTACGATTATGGATGATGCGTACCCTGAGTTATCGGAAAATCGGGACTTGATTAAAGAAATATTGCAGAGAGAGGAAGAAGGGTTTCGAAAGACGCTTGCTTCTGGAATGAAAATCCTAGATGATCATCTGGATGAGATTGGTTCAGGAAGAAACCTCTCAGGTGATGTAGCTTTCCAACTGCACGATACTTTTGGATTCCCGATGGAATTGACTCAAGAAATAGCTGGCGAACGAGGGATTCAAATAGATCAGGCAGGTTTTGATCAAGCAATGAAAGAACAGCGTGACAGGGCGAAAGCTGACTCGCTGGTGAAAGAACGATCAAAGGAAGCACAAGCAGAGATACTCAATCACATTGATGTCTCAATAGCTACAGAATTCATTGGGTACGAAAGCTTTGAAAGTACAGCAACGATTCTTTTTATTAATCGTGATGTAATTGTTCTAGATAAAACCCCTTTCTATGCTGAATCCGGTGGCCAGATTGGAGACTCAGGAAAAATTGTCGGTCGTTCTGGAACAGCCAATATCGCTGATACAACGATTTTGCCTAGTGGGCAATACCTGCATGCGATTGAGAGTATCGAAGGGGAACTATTGCAAGGTGAAGAAGTCCATGCGTCAATTAATGAAGAGAAGCGACTAGCTATACAAAGGCATCATACAGGAACCCATCTTCTCCATTGGGCGCTTAGAGAAGTACTCGGAGCGCATGTTAAGCAACAAGGTTCGTGGGTGGGCCCTGACCGTTTAAGATTTGATTTCAGTCATTTTGAATCGCTTACAGATCCACAAATAAACGAAATAGAGGACCTAGTAAATCATCAGATTCTTTCAGATTATTCAGTTGAAGTTATAGAGACGAAAATGGATGAAGCAAAAGAACTTGGCGCAATAGCTTTCTTTGGTGATAAGTACGGAGAAACTGTCCGTGTTCTAAAAGCTGGAGAAAAATCTATTGAATTGTGTGGAGGAACACATGTCAGACACTTGAGTGAGATAGGGCCAATTAAAATAATTTCCGAAGGGTCAATTGGTTCCAATATTCGCAGAGTTGAAGCTGTTGCAGGTTTGGGTGCTTTCCAACTGGTCCGCGAACAAAAAGCAGTTCTTGATGGAATAGCAGGGACTTTAGGAGTTCCTGTATCAAACCTCGCTGAAGGTCTTGCGAAAAAAATCCGAGAAATTGAAGAACTAACAGAAGAGATTCAACTATTACGTAAATCGTTCATCATGAATGAAGCACAGAAACTGATTCAGAATGCCTCGGATGGAACAATAGTGGAGAGAATAGATGGAATTGGACGAGAAGACCTTAAACAATTAACACTCCAATTAAGAAACGATCAAAATATAGAAACTGTGATTCTCGGAACAGCACTTGAAAATGGTGGTGCTGCGATCGCTGCAGCTGTTTCCAAAAACTCATCTCGTAGCGCATCAGAATTAATTAGTGAAGCCGCCAAACTCATTAAAGGAGGGGGAGGAAAAGGGAAGGATTTCGCTATGGCGGGAGGAAAAGACTCCGAAGCCTTAGATGAAGCTCTAGCTATTGCCCGAAAAACGGCGGTGGAAGATTGAGGGTTCTAGGTATAGATCTTGGAACAAAAAGAATAGGGATAGCTTTGAGTAATTCTGAGCGAACGGTTGCAACCCCGTACAGTGTCATCACAAGAAGTGGAGATGCGCGGCGAGATCATAATCAGATCATAGCAATAGCGAACGAATGGGAAATAACTACTTTGGTTTTTGGGTTACCTATTTCTCTTGATGGAACCCTAGGGCCCGCTGCCCAAAAAACAAAAGATGAAATTGATGAGTTGAAGAAATTGACCCATTTGGAAATCAAAACTTTTGATGAACGTTTCACAACCGTAACAGCCGAACAAGTACTTAAAGACCAGAATGTGAGTGTCATCAAAAGACGCAGACTTGTTGATCAGGTAGCTGCATCCATTATCTTGCAAGCATGGCTTGACGCCCAATTAAATGAGCATTCAATTCCGGACAAGGAAGCTGCAAATGAATAGTGGAGAAAGTGAGGGTCGAAGTTCGGGAGACGAGCATGAAAATAACTCTGTCTACCCCGATTCTCCAAACACGCCGAAAGAGAATGAAGAGTTCGTTTTTGAAGATTTTTTCTTAGGTGGATCAAAGGATGAGAATAAGGAACCTTTAGCAGCGGCTGAGAATGATCAAGGCTTAACCTACCCCGAGGATCTCCCCCCATGGTATGAAGATGAATACTATGACGATCGTGATTGGGAACGTTTGCCACGTAAAACAAGTACAGTTTTGCGTTTCGCGGTGTTCGCTGCTTTCGTAGTAATCCTCAGCTTAGTAACTTACAACTTTGTTCGAGGTTGGGTAGATGACCAATTGGATCCTCCTGGAGAACCGGGTATGGAACTTGTTATTGAAATACCTCAAGGGGCCACTACAGATGACATAGCGCGGATACTCGCTGAAAATAACATAGTGGCCAATGGAACTATTTTCCGCTACTACTTACGTTTCAAAAATGTTCCAGATTTCCAAGCAGGAATTTATACTTTTCAAACCAATAGCTCAGTTTGGGATGTGAGAAATAATTTAGAAGCCGGCCCCACGGAGATTGTTGAAGACCGATTTTATGTAACTATTCCAGAAGGTCTAACTCTTGCCGAAATGAAGATATCTCTACTTGATCAATTGCCATCGTTTGACTTCGCAGAATTATCTTTAGCTATAGCCCAATCACGAAATCCAGAAAGTCTGGGGACTGAATGGCAAAGAAACTTTAAAGAGGGAATTTTTTTCCCGGAGACATATGATGTCGATGAATCATCAATGTCTAACGAGCAGGGTCTGCTCAACAGGATGGTTTCCCAATTTGACTTAATCGCCTCAGAGACCGGCTTAGATAATCCTCCAAGCGAACTTGGGGTGACCCCTTATCAAGCACTGATAATCGCCTCCTTAATTGAAGAGGAAGCTGCATTGGAAGAGGAACGAGGGAAAATTGCGCGAGTCATCTACAACCGATTAGAACTAAATATGCCACTAGGGATTGATGCAACTATTGTCTACGCATTGGGGGGAGATCGAGAATTGACTCTCAGTGATTTAACTATTGACTCTCCCTATAACACGAGAATTGTAGTTGGGTTGCCTCCAACACCGATTTCAGCACCAGGTCGAGCTTCCATTGAAGCAGCGCTGAACCCTATCGTAGGTGATTGGTTATTCTATGTACGTACAGACGATTTTGGGATTGGGTCACACACTTTTGCTGTAACAGAAGCAGAATTTAATGCAGCTGTACAAATCTGTGTGGAAAGAGACCTCGGCTGTGGTTAATTTCCCTGAAACAGAGACTTCGCAAATTATGGCCGTAGTCATAGGCCAACCCATAAAGCACTCTCTATCGCCATTAATACACAATACGGCCTTTGCCATTGGCAATCTAAACTGGACTTACCATGCTATTGAAGTATCTAAAGACAAAGTCCAAGATTGCATCAAAGGTGTCAGGGAAAATAATATTCGAGGCGTATCTGTAACGATGCCACTGAAAGAAGCTGTTATCCCTTTCCTTGACCAATTATCAGAAGCGGCTAGCGAACTTCAAGCTGTGAACTGTATTTATTGGGATGATAAAAAACTAGTTGGGCACAATACTGATGGTGAAGGATTCGTGAATTCATTAATTGCTGAAACAGGCAAAGACATTTCGGGGAGTTCATTCGCAATAATTGGAGCCGGAGGAGCTGCAAGATCAGTTATACGAGCTCTTAGAAAAGCGTCAGTAGGAAAAATTACTATCATCAATAGAAATCACGAAAAAGCTATATTTGCAGCAAATTTAGGCGGAGGAGATACGGATGTTGGAACTGCTGCCGAGATACCTAACTGTAAATATGTGATCAACGCAACCTCAATCGGTATGGTTGGAACTGAAAATGAGGGGATGCTGCCATTCTCTGAAAGGTACCTTCGTAGCCACCAAACCATAGTAGATCTCGTATATAACCCAATTGAAACCCCTCTATTATTGGAAGCCCGAAAAATAGGGGCGACGGCAATCACAGGCATCGGAATGCTTGTCCACCAGGCAGCGCTTCAATATCAACTCTGGACTGGAATGAACGCTCCGATACAAGATATTCAAAGAAAAGTAATAAGTGAGATTCGCTAGATCATTCAGATAAACGAATAACTCCCCACACAGACCGCTGTAGATGACTACCCTCATTATGTGGAATCAAAAGAAATTTCCGTAAATCTAGGAGAACGTTCCTATCCGGTATTAATAGGATCTAGCTGCATTAATGAAGTCGCTTCGTATATTGGGCCCGATGTTAAAAAAATAGCAATTGTTACCCAAGAATCTATAGGGGTGGACATTGAAACAGGAAGAGAGCAGAAGATCTTTCATTTGCCAATTGGAGAGCATGGGAAATCAATCGAGACGATTAAAGAATTATGTAGTTCTTGGGTGAGGTGGGGTATGACACGTTCAGATGCTGTCATAGCCGTAGGCGGTGGGATGGTCACCGATGTAGCTGCTTTCGCAGCATCTATCTACCATCGAGGAATTCCAGTCATAAATGTTCCAACTTCTCTGCTTGGGATGGTCGATGCTGCAATAGGTGGTAAAACAGGCGTAAATTTACCAGAAGGGAAAAATCTCGTAGGAACATTCTGGCAACCGCAAGCAGTAATTTGCGATATTGAAACACTGACTACACTTCCGGAGAAAGAATGGAAATGTGGTTACGGTGAGATAGCTAAATACCATTTCATCGGCTCAGGCGACCTTAGGAACATGGACTTAGCATCGCAGATAACAGAATGCATCAAGTTGAAGACTGATATCGTCGCACAAGATGAAAGAGAAGGTGGGAAACGGGCGATCTTAAATTATGGCCATACGCTAGCGCATGCCCTTGAGTTAGAAAATCAGTTTTCGTTAGCGCATGGGGAAGCAGTCGCTATTGGAATACGATACGCAGCGCAAGTGGCATTTGACTTGGGCAGGATAGACGAAAGCCGCGTTCTATACCATGAGGAAATCTTAAACCATTTCAATCTTCAATATACGTTGCCATCTCAAGTAGATGCAGGGAGGATCCTCCCACTTTTCGAAAGAGACAAAAAAGCGCAAGATGGCATCACCTTTGTTCTTGATGGGAAAAATGGAGTCGAAATCGTGAAAGTAGAGAACCAAAACATACTAAGAAAATCCTTGGAGGTAATTCAATGAAAGCAATACTCCTTTTGTCAGGACCAAACCTCAACAAGCTTGGGGAACGGGAGCCACAGATATATGGCACTGAGACGCTTGAAGATCATGTCAATAGTGCAAGAAAAATAGCAGAAGAGACAGGATACGACTTGGTTCATTTCCAATCTAATAGCGAAAGTGAACTTGTTGAAGAAATTCAAGAAGCTAGTGGCAGTTATTGTGGGATCGTGATTAATCCAGGAGCACTGACTCACTACGGGTGGTCAATCCATGACGCTCTCGCCAGTTACGATGGAATCATTGTTGAAGTGCATCTTTCGAATCCTAATGCGCGTGAAACTTGGCGACACACTTCGGTAGTAGCACCTGTAGCACATGGCTCCATTATTGGCTTTGGAGGATATGGCTATCAGTTATCAATACAAGCCATTCATAACATCATGCAATCCAATGGTGGGTAAAGAAACTGTTTCCTACCACAACGCAAGGGTTACCAAGGTCAGAGATTGGTTGAATAACGAGAAGGCGGCGTTTGTAGCCTTTGATCCAATTACCGTTCAATGGCTTACAGGTTTTACCGGCTCAAATGGGATTATTTATCTTGATAGCGAGAACTGCGTTCTACTCACAGATAATCGATACAGTCTTCAAGCTCCAGAAGAGCTACTAAAAAACAGTTCTATGGCAGAATGCAAAATCTGCTCAGATCCTTTTACTTACATCGCTGAATTAAGCAAAGGTCAGCAGATAGTTCTTGATGGTGAAAGGGTTTCTTGGGCTCAAAAGAAACGACTATCTACAGAAATAACTTCTAAGATCAGTGACGCTCAGACCCCGATCCGAGAGCTGAGATCAGTGAAAGATGAAAGCGAAATACAAAGAATAACAACAGCAGCGTCCATAGCTTCTACAGCACTCACCGAGATTCTGAAAGACTTAAATGAATTGACGACAGAGAAACAAATGGCAGCTAATTTGGATCACAAAATGAAACTATTGGGGGCTTCTGGATCCGCATATCCACCCATTGTCGCTTCGGGGGTAAACAGTGCCTACCCGCATGCAACTCCAACCGATACGGTCATTAATGAGAATGCGTTACTCCTCGTCGATGTCGGGGCGCTGTACGAGGGGTATCGCTCAGATATGACGAGGACAATATCCGTAGGTACTCTGAGCGCGCAAGAAAGCGAATTGTTGGAATTGGTTAAAGAGGCTCAAAATTTAGCGATAACCGAAATCAAACCTGGGGTTCAGGCAAAACATGTTGACCTAACATGCAGAAATTTCTTAAATGAGAAAGGTTATGGAGATCTATTTAGCCACGGAACAGGGCATGGTGTTGGACTAGAAATACATGAATTCCCCCGAATTAATAATAGGAGCGAAGATGTACTGGAGGAAGGAATGGTGATCACCATAGAGCCGGGTCTTTATCTTCAGGGGTCTTTCGGTGTTCGTTGGGAAGATCTCTTGCTGATTACTTCAGATGGCGTTCAATTTTTGACTTAGTCCTAAAACTGCAGGCGATTCAAAGAGGTATGCCGCTAGGGTAGAATCGCTTATTAAGCAAAGGAAGTAGAACCATGCCAACGGTTTCAACTAATGACTTTAAAAACGGATGGACAGTATTGCTAGATGGAAATCTCCTGCAAATCGTTGAGTTCCAACACGTAAAGCCTGGGAAAGGTCACGCCTTCGTAAGGACAAAGTTAAAGAATATTCGTACAGGTTCTGTTGTCGAAAAGACATTTCGAGCTGGTGAGTCCGTAGAGAGAGCCACGATTGATAAACGAGAGATGCAATATCTCTACAAAGATGGAGAAGACTATGTCTTTATGGATAATGAAACTTACGAACAAATTAATGTTTCTCCCAACTCAATGGGTGATCTAGCTGACTACCTAGTTGAAGCAGAGGTCGCAATACTTCTTATGTTCGGAAGCGAAATTGTAGGAACTGAACTTTCAGCCTCAGTTGAATTAGTAATCACTGAAACAGAACCTGGAATGCAGGGAGACAGAGTTTCCGGCGCTACGAAACCAGCTACATTAGAAACGGGTCTTATCCTGCAAGTCCCCTTATTTTTGGAAATCGGTGAGAAAATAAAAGTAGATACCCGCACAGGCGCATACATAAGCAGAGCTTGACAGTGAATCAAATATGACTTCAGATAAATCACAAGAATTCCCAGATCGAACGCCTAGTTACATAATTGGACGACGTCAAAGTCGCGAAACGCTACTTGGCTTACTCTATGAGTATGCTTCCAAATCAAATGATTTTGAGGAAATAGTTAACCAACTTCCATTAGAGCCCGATGGCTATGCGAAAGAATTAGCGCAGGCTTTAACAACGAATCTTAAAGAGATAGACGGGAAAATTTCTGAAGTGAGTCATTCGTGGGATTTAGATAGAATGCCTGCGGTAGATTTGTCCATTCTCCGTATAGCAGTTTTAGAAATACTACGCTTCCCATCGGTACCTGCGGTAGCGATAGTAAGCGAAGCGGTTGAATTGGCGTCAAAATATTCCACGGAAACATCGGGCCCTTTCATTAATGGGGTACTGGCTGAAATTTGTCGACAGATACGCCCAGATGAATCAGTAAGCGCCGAAATATAACCACCTTTAATAAAATTTTTCTTTAGAAGAATGTGAAATCAAAATAGCGGTGCTATTTTGAACTAAACCGTAAATTGAGTCCAGTGAGGTTCAAACGGAGAAAGGTGCCGAGATGGCCGATTCAGAACGCACGCCCACGCCCCTTGACGGGGGCGTTTTTGTTGCCCGCTCTGAAATTATGGATGATGACGGTGTCCGAAGAGCTCTTTGGCGAATGTCACATGAAATTCTTGAACAGAACAAAGGATTAAGCGGTATCGTCCTTGTCGGTTTGGAGACTGGCGGTGTCCACCTTGCTAGGAAACTCGCTATAAACCTTCTCGAAATAGAAGGCGAAGACATTCCAGTTGGGACTTTAGACGTAGCGTTTTACAGAGATGACATTGGGTTACGTCCAGTTACTCCAGGAAACCCGACTGATCTCCCATTCGATTTAACTTCTCGAGTTGTGGTTCTAGTTGATGACGTCCTGTTTACCGGAAGAACTATCCGAGCAGCAATGGATGCCATAGTAGATTTTGGTAGACCGGCAGCTGTCCAACTAGCAGTGATGATAGACCGTGGGCATCGCGAGCTACCTATTAGGCCTGACTATGTAGGGAAGAACTTGCCAACAAGGAGAGATGAACTTGTTGACGTGCAAGAAGGTGGAGTTTGGTTAGGTCATATTGAAAGTGGGGAATCGTGAAAGGTAAGCACGTTCGTGGAGTTAGTGATCTTGGGAAAGATGGAATCCAAGAAATCCTTTCTCTAAGTGACCACTTCTTGGAGGTCAGCAGTAGGAGAATACCAAAAGTGCCTGCTCTGAGGGGAAGAACTATCGCATGGTTATTTTACGAGAACTCCACTAGAACACGATTAAGTTTTGAAACAGCAGCTAAAAGACTTTCAGCTGACAGTATGAATTTCAGTGTGTCTTCTTCATCAATCAATAAAGGTGAAAGCCTTCGGGATACCGTTGAGACGATTACGGCAATGGGAGTAGATGCCATAGTTGTAAGGCATAGCTCTACCGGTGTTCCATGGCTACTTCCTAAATGGACTGATGCATCAATCATCAATGCAGGCGACGGAGCTCATGAACATCCCACACAATCCCTTTTGGATTGTTACACAATCAAAAAACAACTTGGGGACATTGAAGGCAAAAAAATTGTGATCGCTGGTGATATTAAACATTCACGTGTTGCAAGGTCGAACATTCTCGCTTTCAAAGCAATGGGCGCAGAAATCGTTCTTGTAGCGCCAAGGACGCTCCTTCCAGTTGATACCAGCTTATGGCCTGTTGAAATTAGTCAGGACCTAGACGGGTCCATAGCTGACGCAGATGTCTTGTATATGCTCCGAATGCAGCTTGAAAGGCAGAAAGAAGCCTTTGTTCCTTCACTACGGGAATATACGAATGATTACGGACTTACTTTGGAAAGGGCGAAAAAGCTTCCGAAACATACAATAATCATGCATCCAGGGCCAATGAATCGTGGTGTTGAAATTGCTAGCGAAGTACCCGAACTTGATAACGCAGTAGTAACTAATCAAGTATCAAATGGAGTGATCGTCAGAATGGCTGTCCTCTACTTTTTGCTGGGAAGTGGAGCGGAACTATCCGAGGATGGTAACAGTAATGAGTAAAATTGTTTTAAAGGGTGGAGTTATTGTTGATAAAACAGGAGAACGACATGCTGATATAGGCATTGGAGATGACGGACGGATAACCGAAATCGGAGAAGGTTTATCTGCCCAAAAAACTATTGACGTTACAGGTCAAATAGTTTCATCGGGGTTTGTGGATCTAAACGCACACTTTAGTCAGCCTGGAAATGAGAAAGCGGAAACTTTTGAAACAGGAACGAGAAGTGCTGTCAAAGGCGGCTTTACGGCCGTTTTAGCAATGCCAGATACAGGGAATATAAATGATGATGCTGACACCGCAAGGTCAATACTGAGATTAGGTGAAACAGCTCTTTGTCATGTAGAAATTGCGGGAGCAATCACTATGGGAAACCAAGGAGAGCAAATCGCACCACTTTCAGAAATGGCAGCGCTTGGGGTTCGACATTTTGCTGATCCTTTGATCGCTGGAGAAAGTGATTTAATTATCCGGAGAGCTATGGAATATTCCCAGAGGTTGGGAGTCACGTTGCACTTCGGGTGTTCAGGAGGGGGACTCTCCCCAGAAGGCCAGATGAATGAAGGTACTACATCTTCACGACTCGGGATCTCAGGAATTCCAAAAGAAAATGAGGAAATAGAGGTCTTCCGATTGTGCAGTCTCGCAAAGATGACAGGTGCCCGAGTGCATATACAACAGATTGCCAATCCGCAATCAGTAAAATTGATAGCAGAAGCGCAAGCAGAAGGCGCCAAAGTCACATGCGAAGTCTCGCCACACCACTTCGCACTAACTGAAGTATTGGTAGAGAGTTTCGAAGCCAGATACAAAGTATTGCCACCTTTGATGACTCAAGAGAATGTTAATGAAATGCAAAAATTGCTTCACGAAGGAAAAGTGGATGCAATAGCGACTGGGCATAGACCCTGCGAAAACCATCTTAAAGAACAACCATTCCAAGAGGCCCCATTCGGGACCATAGGATTTGAGACGGCGTTAGGAGCATCCATCACGTATTTAAATAGTCCACTTAGTGCGATACTCAACCTACTGTCTTGGAGACCAGCCGAAATAGCAGGCTTAGAGGATACGCATGGAGGCGAAATAGTTGCTGGAAGACCTGGAAATCTAACGGTGTTTGATCCTCAAAAAACATGGGTTGTAAACGGAACTGAAATGTTGAGTAAAAGTTCAAGTAGTGTCTTCGAAGGAATTCAGATGAAAGGCTTAGTCAGTCACACACTTGTAGACGGGGAGCTAGTAGTTATTGATGGGGAAATACAAAATAATGAAAGCAAAAGGTGATCAGAATTAACGAATCAATTCTTGTCTTGTCCGATGGAGCGATATTTGAGGGAGAATCAATTGGGTATTTACCTCCGGAACAATTTGCATCGGGTGAAGTCGTTTTCAATACGGTTTTAAGCGGATATCAAGAAGTAATCACCGACCCCTCATATGCGGGTCAAATAATTACCTTTACTTACCCACATATTGGCAACTACGGAGTCACTGAAGAAGATAATGAAAGCCGAAAACCCTTTTGTAGGGGAGTAATAGTTAGAGATCTTGCTAGACGACACAGTAACTGGAGAGCTACCACTGACTTAGATTCTTTCCTGAAGAAAATGAAAGTCCCTGGTATAGCAGGTTTAGATACACGACGTTTAACTCGGCACATAAGAGAATCTGGTGCGCTACCAGGAGCATTCGGAACAATAGACGAAAGCGAATTAAAGAAAATCGCTACGAAAGAATCCGGAACTTCTGGAGTGAATCTAGTAGCAGAAGTAACCTGCAGCGAAGGCTATGTGGTGCAATGTAAACAATCTGTTTCAGAACCCAGAAAGCGAATAGTCGCTATTGATTTCGGAATCAAAAACACTATCATCGAGCATTTAACTGAAATTGGAGATGTTCACATTGTCCCTGCTTCTACGTCAGCAGAAGAAATTCTTGCACTTTCACCAAACGGAGTATTTCTATCCAACGGACCTGGAGATCCTGGAGTCGTTGAAGGCGCACCGGAAACTATTTCCAAACTCCTAGGCAAAATTCCTATTTTTGGTATTTGTCTGGGACATCAACTCCTAAGTTTAGCTATCGGAGGAACGATAACGAAGATGCCCTTCGGTCATCACGGTGGGAATCACCCAGTTAAAAACCTGGAAACGGGAGTTATCGAAATCACAAGCCAGAATCACAATTTCGCAGTTGAAGCATCGTCGATTAAGGGGAAAGCCGAAATAACCCACCTCAACTTAAACGATGGATGTTGCGAAGGTATCCGACTAACGAGGGCACCCGCTTTCAGCGTTCAGCATCATCCAGAAGCTGGACCAGGGCCCCATGACAGCACTTATCTATTCAAAGAATTTGAAAACCTTATGGAACATAGCAATGGCGGTAACTATGCCTAAACGAACAGATATTCAGAAAGTACTTCTAATTGGGTCAGGCCCAATAGTTATAGGCCAAGCATGTGAATTTGATTATTCAGGGACACAAGCATGCAGGGTACTTCAGGAAGAAGGATACGAAGTTGTTCTAGCTAACTCTAACCCAGCGACGATAATGACTGATCCTGACTTTGCCGATGCAACTTACGTTGAACCGCTCTCTGCTGCCGTATTGACAGAAATAATAAAACAAGAGGACCCTGATGCACTGCTACCAACACTTGGAGGGCAAACTGCACTGAATTTAGCTATGGAACTTGAACAAGCAGGCGTTTTGGAAGAGCATGGCGTTGAATTGATAGGAGCAGATGCTGAAGCAATCTCTACTGCCGAAGATCGCGCCAAATTTAAAGAAGCAATGATAGAAATAGGTCTAGCAGTTCCCATAAGTGGCGTTGCTCACAGCATGGAAGAAGCTGAAAACATCATTCAAGATATCGGCCTTCCAGTGATCGTTCGTCCAGCATACATTCTTGGTGGGAAGGGCACAGGTATTGCCGAAACCCCTGCAGAATTTAGTGATCTCGCTTCGAATGGGCTTGCAGCGAGCCCCATACGTGAAATCTTGATAGAGCAATCAATAAAGGGTTGGAAAGAATATGAACTGGAAGTGATGAGGGACAAAGCTGACAACTGCGTAGTGGTATGTGCGATAGAGAACTTTGATCCAATGGGGGTGCACACAGGAGATTCATTAACTGTTGCACCATCACAAACATTGTCAGATATTGAATATCAAGAACTACGAGACGCAGCGTTTGCATGTATGAGGAGAGTAGGTGTTGAAACAGGTGGTTCTAATGTCCAATTTGCCGTTAACCCAGAAAATGGCGAATTCGTGATCATAGAGATGAACCCCAGAGTAAGTAGGTCGTCGGCATTGGCTTCGAAGGCTACAGGGTTTCCAATAGCGAAAATAGCAACAAAGTTAGCTATGGGTTACACCTTAGACGAGATTCCCAATGACATCACTAAGAAAACTCCAGCAAGTTTTGAGCCTACGATTGATTACGTTGTTACAAAGATTCCGCGTTGGGCATTTGAAAAATTCCCTGGGACAGATGCTGTCTTAGGTACACAAATGCAATCAGTCGGCGAAGTTATGTCAATAGGGAGAACATTCCCTGAGTCACTGCAGAAAGGGCTACGGTCGCTTGAACTTGGTAGAGAAGGACTGAATGCTGATGCCGCTGAAAAAGATTTCCTTAATTATGGTGATGCAGAACTCCTCGCAGAAATTGCTGTTGCAACTCCGACAAGAATATTTCAGATAGCGGAACTCTTACTCAGGGGTATAACAGTAGAGAAGATCCATGAAGTTACCTTGATAGATCCATGGTTCCTTGATCAGTTAGAGATCATTATTGAAGAGCGAAGATTTATTGAAACCGTGGATCTGAAAAGTATTACGAGGAAGGATCTACGGCGGGCAAAGAGAGTAGGCTTTAGTGACAGTCAACTTGCGTACCTCTGGAACGTGAGTAGCGGTGAAGTCAGAGAAAGAAGAATTGAGCTAGATATAATTCCTGTCTTCAAAACTGTTGATACTTGTAGTGCCGAGTTTGAAGCCAACACTCCGTACCACTATTCAACATACGAAGATACGAGTGAAGTAGCGGCCTCGGATAAACCGAAAGTAATCATCCTTGGGTCTGGACCAAATCGTATTGGTCAGGGGATTGAATTTGACTATTGCTGCGTTCACGCCAGCTTTGCTTTAAGCGAAATTGGTTATGAAACAATAATGATTAACTGTAACCCAGAGACTGTTTCAACGGATTATGACACAAGCGACCGTCTTTTCTTTGAGCCGTTAACTGAAGAAGATGTCAAAAATGTGTTAGATGCAGAAATAGAATCAGCCAAATCTGCTAGCGGGCCGGGCATTGCTGGGATAATAGTTAGTTTGGGAGGGCAAACACCACTCAAATTAGCTTCATCTCTTCCACCGGAATTGATAGCCGGAACTCCTCCAGATTCAATAGACCTTGCGGAAGACCGAGAAAGGTGGAATTCAGTTTGTAATAAGTTAGAAATACCCCAACCACCTGGCGGAACAGCAGTATCTCTTGATGATGCTCTCCAAGTTGTGGAGAGAGTAGGGTATCCAGTTCTTGTGAGACCGTCATATGTCTTAGGCGGCAGGGCAATGAGTATTGTTTATGATCAGGAGCAATTATCTGATGCTATGTACGAGTTGAGTTCAGAGGGGAGCCTCGGTAAAGAAGGAGGGCTTTCAGCTGAAAGGCCAGTCTTAATAGATAGGTTCCTGGAGGATGCAACAGAGGTAGACGTTGATGCGATTAGAGACAAAACCGGCGAAGTGCTTATAGGCGGAATCATGGAACACGTTGAAGAAGCTGGTGTGCATTCCGGTGATAGTGCCTGCATGACTCCACCAGTTAATCTTAGTGCGACAACGATTGCTACGTTAGAGGAGTACGCCAACCTTATCGCCGAACGATTATCAGTGATCGGGCTCATCAATATCCAATTTGTTGTAAAGAAAATAGGAAATTCTGAAACAGTTTTTGTTATCGAGGCGAACCCTCGAGCCTCGAGAACTGTCCCATTTATCTCGAAAGCAATAGGGGTTCCTTTGGTAAAAGTGGCTGCTCGAGTAATGCTTGGCGAAACCTTAAGTGAACTTCGACAAAATGGCATGTTAATCGCAAATGAATCTCAATCGCACACAGCCGTGAAGGAAGCGGTCCTCCCATTTAGTAGATTTCCGAGAACTGATGCGATTCTTGGTCCGGAAATGCGATCAACTGGTGAAGTAATGGGAATAGACATAACTCCAGGCCTAGCATTTGTTAAAAGCCAGATAGCGGCTGGAATGTCCTTACCAGAGACAGGTACAGTATTTCTTTCCGTGGCAGACCGAGACAAAGAAATCGGGATAGAAACAGCGAAAATACTAACTGATTTAGGATTTAGGATTGCTGCAACCAGCGGAACAGCAACTGCATTAGGCAAAAACGGGATTGAAGTCACCGATCATGTTGCAAAGATAGGGGATAAAGAGGGGATAACCGCAATTGAACTTATTGAGTCTGGGAAGGTTGGGCTTGTCATTAACTCTCCTAGAGGTCGTGGGCCGCGCGCTGATGGGGCTCACATTCGCAAAGCCGCTGGTGAACGAGGGGTCCCCCTCTTGACTACAGCATCGTCCGGTTTGGCTTTAGCTAAAGGTCTTGTCGATTGGAGAACGCATCCATTGAGAGTCCGACCATTGCAACAATTCCATTCTGTTGGCAAATTAATTGAAACAGAACAGGACCCTGGCTAGATGACTACTGTCCGAGATCAAACCAATCCCGACCCTATAGGGCCGCTAGTCAGTCAAGTTGGCTCGGTTATTCTCCAAAACCCAGTGATGCTGGCATCAGGGACAGCTGGACATGGAACTGAACTGTCATCCTCAATAAACCTCGCATCAATTGGAGCTTTAGTAGTAAAGAGCCTCGCTACATTTCAATGGGAAGGAAATGCTGCTCCTCGCCTCCATGAAACACCATCGGGAATGATAAATAGCATTGGCCTTCAAGGCCCTGGACTCAAATATTGGATTCAAGAAATCCTTCCTGACCTGATAACGCATAGGGCAAATATTGTTCTGAGCATATGGGGTCGGACAATTAACGACTATTACGAAGCGGCTGAAATGTGCAATGAGCTACCGGAAGAAGTAGTTGCTATTGAACTAAATATCTCATGTCCAAACGTAGAAGACCGCGGGAATATGTTTGCCCACTCACCTGAATCTACCGAAGCTGTGATTAAGTCAACGGAGAATATCTCAAAACCTCGTTGGGCAAAATTAAGCCCAAATGTGACCAACCTTGTTGAGATAGCTGCAGCAGCGAAAGAAGCTGGTGCAGAAGCCATCACATTGATCAATACGTTAATGGGCATGGTGGTAGATATTGACAAGAAATCCCCGTTGTTAGGCGCAGGTGGAGGGGGTCTGAGCGGTCCAGCTATACGACCAGTGGCTATCCGGTCGGTCTTTGACGTGCACCGAGCCCTACCAGAACTTCCCATTATTGGGGTCGGGGGAATCGCATCGGCAAAACATGTAGTTGAATTCATGATGGCTGGAGCTTCAGCTGTGCAAATCGGGACCGCAAATTTCGCCAATCCGAAAATATCTGAATTGGTCATCCATGATTTAGAGAACTGGTGCAAGGATAATGAAATACACAACCTTAATGAAATCATTGGAGCAGCTCACTAGCTACCTCCGGACTATATGTCAACGAACAGGAAATCATGTTAGAAGAAATAGAAATCAAACCTGAGATCACAAATAAACTCGCTTTGGCTCTTGACGTTGACGATTTAGTTGCCGCTGTTCGGCTTGCGAGAGAACTCCAGCCATATTTCGGTGTTGCAAAAGTCGGGTTGGAACTCTTTAGCGCAGCCGGTCCTGATATTCTCGGTACGTTGACAAATATGGGATACAAAGTTTTCCTAGATTTAAAACTGCATGACATTCCCAACACAGTAGGAAATGCAGCACGGGTATTAGGTTCGCTCGGGATTGACTACTTAACTCTTCACACCGCTGGAGGAAAGGAAATGGTTGAAGCAGGAGTGCAAGGACTTAACGAGGGGGCAAGGAATGCCGGACTTGAAACTCCGATGGCTTTAGGGGTAACTATTCTTACTAGCCAAAAAGAAACACCAGATGAGTTAATGAGAGAACGATTTCGCATCGCAGATAGTGCTGGGTGCCGAGGTGTGGTCTGTTCGGCAAAAAATCTTTCTGAGGCTTCAAATGAGATCCCTGACTTAAGTTATGTAGTGCCAGGGATTAGACCGGCAGGTGTTGAATCACATGATCAAGCTAATACCGCTACTCCATTGGGCGCATTAGAACAAGGAGCAGATTTATTAGTTATAGGTCGAGCAGTGACCCAATCGCCTGAACCTAGAAGGGCAGCTAGAGAAATTCTTATGGAAATCTCGCAGATTCTTCCAAAAAGTAATTAGCATTCACCAATTCTGAACTAGTGAGAATTAATATTTGTGTATGCCCGCACCACCGAAACTTACCGACGAACAGCGACGAGCCGCTTTGAAGAAGGCAGCAGAAGCCCGACGCGTAAGAGCAGAATTGAAGGCTCTAATAAAAATGGGATCACGAACCATAAATGATGTTCTTGAACTCGCAGATACTAACGAGATCATTAGTAGAACTAAAGTTCTTGCAATATTGGAGTCAATGCCCAAAATCGGGAAAGTTAAAGCTCGACGGATTATGCAAGATATTGGGATAGCCGAAAGCAGACGTCTGCGAGGACTCGGCGACCAGCAAAGAGCAGCGCTCGTAGCAGAGTTTAGTTGATTTCTTATTATGGTAATTGTAGTTTCCGGTCCCGGTGGGGTCGGTAAAGGTACTATTGCTGAATCACTAGTGGCGAGGTTAGATAACCTTTGGCTGTCTCGAAGCTGGACCACTCGTGAAGTTCGTTCTGGAGAAGATAAAGATAGCTATGTATTTGTTTCGCGAAGTCAATTCGAAAAAGCTATTACAGAAAAGCGTTTTCTTGAGTGGACTGAATTTCACGGAAATTTATACGGAACTCCTTTGCCTGAAGCTCCAGTGGGCTTTGATGTCCTTTTGGAAATAGATGTAAATGGGGCGCTTTCACTAGTAGAACAATCAATTGAAGCCCTCCTTGTATTTGTGGATGCTCCATCTATTGAGGATCAGGCCCGAAGACTCCGTGGTAGGGGTGACCCAGAAGAAGAAGTTGAAAGAAGGATTCTTGAAGGAGAGAAAGAACGAAAAATCGCTTCTAAGCTAGGTGCAATAGTAGTCATTAATGATGATCTTGAACGAGCGATAGAAGAGATCTCTAATCTGATAAATGCACATCGGTAGATTAGTTGTGAAGCAAACTATTTGAATTGCTCGCGCAAACGTTATATTTGCCGTGGTTAAGGTTACGATGAACAGAAGAAATTTACCGTTTCAAAAAGCTTTGGCAGTTGGGAGAACTAATGGCTAACGAAAATAATTCAATGATTTACCCTAAAATTGAAGGATTGCTTGACAGATCAATGAAGCAAGGTGATGAGGGCTCAGAATCCAAATTCCGGCTAGTCACCTTAGCAGCGCAACGAGCACGTCAAATCAACGCCTATCGGAATCAGTTAGATGGCGGCTTGGGAGGTTCTGTACCACCACAAGTTCCTGCTGAAGGAATAGCGAAACCCCTCTCAATCTCTTTCGAGGAAATTATACAAGACAAAGTTTTGGCAGGAGAGAAGAGAGAACCTGAACCCATTGTTGTTATGGAAGAAGTTGAAGAATCGGAAGAAGAGGGAGGCGAAACCGAGTAATTGGTTTCCCTGACATAATGTTCTCTGGTAAACGTATCGTATTAGGTGTAACGGGTGGGATTGCCGCTTACAAAGCGGTAGAAATCTCCAGAAGGCTCGTTGATGCCGGCGCACATGTCTCACCCATTATGACAAGTGCGGCTAAAAAATTTATCGGTGAAGTCACCTTAAGCGCTCTTGCTAGTGAGCCTGTAAAAAGTTCCCTTTGGGATGGAGACGACCCAATTCCGCATACAACACTTGGTCAAGAAGCGGATTTAATTCTGGTAGTCCCTGCGACTGCGAATCTGATAGGAACCTATGCCGCTGGGATTTCTAATGACTTACTCACAGCAACCCTCTTAGCAACTCGCGCCCCAGTGCTTATCTGTCCAGCTATGCACACCGAGATGTGGGAGCATCCTGCAGTGCAAGAGAACTTGGAAACGCTTCATAGAAGGGGTGTAAATATCGTAGATCCCGATGACGGCATGTTAGCTGGTGGAGATGTTGGCAAAGGTAGATTAGCGGGAGTTGAGAAAATCCTAGATAAAGCTGAATCCGTTCTAGCAAGAAATGACCTGCAAGGGCTGAGCTTCTTGATTACAGCGGGGGGTACAAGGGAACCTATTGACCCAGTGCGCTACATAACAAATAGATCTTCGGGGAAACAAGGATACGCTCTGGCAAAAGCAGCAAAGATCCGAGGAGCCGACGTTACTTTGGTGACGACAATGGAGGCTGAAGCGCCTTCTGGAGTGAAAGTGCTTTGTTCAGAAACAGCCTCAGAAATGCAGAATGTTGTAATGGCAGAAAGGATAAATGCTGACGTCATCATCATGGCTGCAGCAGTAGCGGATTATCGGCCATCAGAAACATCAGAACAAAAGATTAAGAAAACTGATGCTACAACTGCAATTAATCTTGAACCGACCCATGATTTTCTTGTAGATCTCGGAAACGATAAGCAATTAAGCCAAACTCTCGTGGGATTTGCTGCCGAGACTCAGAATCTTGAAGAAAATGCTATAGAAAAACTTAAAAGAAAAAATCTTGATTTGATCGTTGCCAATGACGTATCTCTCCCCGGAGTAGGATTTTCTCATGACACTAATGAGGTCACGATAATCGGAGAAAATTCTAAATGGACACTACCTCTTTCGGATAAACGGATCATTGCTGACGGAATTCTTGATGCGATAGTTGAAATTCGCCAAGAACGCATCAAAGGGAATGAATAAGATGTTCTCATGAAACCATCATTTACATTTACATCCGAATCAGTTACTGAAGGTCACCCTGATAAGATGGCTGACCAAATATCGGACGCCATCCTTGATGCTCTGATTGAGAAAGATCCGTTAAGCCGAGTCGCTTGTGAAACTTTAGTTACGACAGGTATGACGCTTGTGACCGGAGAGATCACTACCGAAAATGCCTATGTGGATATACCAGGAATAGTTCGAGAGACGATCTGCAAAATAGGTTATGACAAACCCTCATTTGGTTTTGATGGGAACACATGCGGCGTGATGATCGCTATTGATGAACAGTCAACTGATATAGCACAGGGAGTTAATGTATCAATTGAAGCACGTTCAGGTATTGCACAAGATGAATGGGATTCTGTCGGGGCAGGTGACCAAGGGCTTAT
>Ga0066836_10000196_pt1 | contig 26352 bp, 15 predicted proteins | sample ETNtaG_18_FD_71568 | JGI IMG/M metagenome (GOLD analysis project Ga0066836, IMG submission 71568) | Marine microbial and viral communities from oxygen minimum zone, Eastern Pacific Ocean - ETNP201302SV91 | ecosystem: Environmental > Aquatic > Marine > Oceanic | place: Pacific Ocean: Eastern... | reverse complement strand
GTCATATCCGTTCCGTGCGATTGTTCCTCTGCATTGGTGAGACCGTCACCATCCCAATCGGCGCCGCCGTCAGACGGGTCGAGGGGGTCAGTACCGTCACCACTGACAACGGACGAAGCCGTCATCAGAATGAGGAACAATGCTACTAGCATGCTCAGGTTCTTTCGGTTGTTCATTTTCTTTTCACTTCCTTTTTTTTTGTAAACCATTTCAGAGAACCCACTGTTCTCTCTTTCCAGGAATAGCCAGCTTTTCTGGCATGTTCTCTGGGAGGATCTGTGGGTTCGAATGCTCGCGCTGGGTCTTATCGCAACTGTCTACCCAGAAATATGGTGCGGTTTCACGCTTCAACGGGTCTTGCCCGCCTTCCATATTTCCTTGCAGTACCTTGTTTTTGCCCCCAATTGCAGTCAATTCTGTCACTGTTCGTTCATAGGGAACCCGGTGTTCCCTCTAACCTACCGCTTGAACTGGCCCTATATCAACAATATGACCGATTGCCTCAATGGCCCCGCCAATAAAAACAACCTATTTTGGGGTCAGTTGTCGAAGTTGAGCCCGGAACTTGGCGGTTCGTAGGAAGAAGAGAACTGGGACTAACAAAGTCGAGATGATCAAAGCGACTAGGGTCAAGTTGCCCCACAATTCGATGCCTCGGAAGAAAAGGACCCAAAGAATCCAGCCACCTATGAGCCAGAAAATAGAACCATAGCGGCGGGCGAACAATGACATTCGGGCCATCGCGGTTCGCTCATCATAGAGGCCAGGGACTTCTTCGGCTGGCAAGTAACCCTCCTCAACCGCACAGCGGACGCATACCAAGTATCGAGGACCGTTACCATCGATGAATTGGTCGACGGGGTACTGTCCTTTACAGAGGCGACAAGTTGCCATCAAACCATTCGAGCCGAAGGCATATCTTGAACGCTTCGCAGTTCTACTGACCAAGAAAGTCAGCAAAGATTGTCAGCCCATTTGCCGAACCTGCAGACTCTGGGTGATACTGAACCCCATACACGGGCAGGTCTGGGTGTGATACTGCCATGACAATTTGATTGGTTGCAGCATCTGTTGATGTTACCTCTAGAACATTGTTGGTCGGGGTAAGCGCAAGACTGTGGTAACGCGTCATCACCTGATGTTGATTTCCTGAAAGAATCCCATCGGGCACACCGTGAACCGCGCCATATTCAGCGGGGCTGAGGTACCAACCGGCTGCAAGACCAAGGGCTTGATGGCCGAGGCAAATACCGAGCAGTGGAGGGGTTTCTCCAATCAATGCGGCACGCGCGAAGGCCATCGTGAGTTTCGATTGTTCTGGTCTGCCGGGACCTGGCCCCAGAACAATGTGTGTAGGTTTCAGAGATTCGAGTAAGGAGGTTGCATCACCGATCTCCAGCCGACCGGGTACGATGATTACCTCTGCACCAATTGTGGCGAATGAATGAACAATATTCCAAGAGAAGGAATCGAGATTGTCCACAAAAAGAACCCGTTTGGTAGTTGGAGCATCGAGTGACAAATCATCATGCCAAACGATGGGTGTGGGCACTTCGGGTGGTGTAGGGCGCAGAAAACTGTCATCCCGGCTTTGGAGAAGATGTTGTACAGACGTTGTAATCGGAGGGATTGGATGAATGCTCAACGATGTGGTTCCTTTCGGGGAATGATTTGTCGCCCCCGCTGGAGAATAACCCCATGCTGCTCGACAGATGGCCTGTGCCTTCCACTTCGCTTCTTCGACTTCCTGCCAGGGGTCAGAACCTATGACCAAGCCTCCGCCAGCTTGCACTGTCGCGTGCCAAGTATCACTGTCAAATTTGGCTTCAAGGGTACGGATTAGGATGTTCCATTGAGATTGGCCTGTTCGTGGATCGATGTGGCCTATGGAACCCGTCCATGCATGCCGAGGGGTTGCTTCCAATTCATCGATTGCAGCGATGGTTGCACTTTTGGGGCAACCTGTAATGCTGCCTCCTGGGAAAATGGATTGTAGTGCATCAAATCCATCCTTTTCTTCACTCAGCGTGCCTTCAACTTCACTGACCATATGTTGTACATGTGGATACGATTCAATCCTCCAGCGCTTCCAATGAACACTCCCTGGAAGACAGATTCGGCCCAAATCATTGCGCTCAAGATCGACGAGCATCAGGTGTTCCGCAATTTCTTTTCGACTTCCAACCAATTCACCACGCAAGTTAGCATCATGCTCTGAATCGTCGCCACGTGGCCGTGTGCCCTTAATCGGTCGTGTAGAGATGGTTTTTCCATTCTGTTTGAGCAGTAATTCAGGGCTACTGCTGGATATTGCAAGTTGTAAGTCGGGCGAATGGAGCCACGCGGAAAGGGGTGCGGGGTTGTCTCTTTCAAGCCGCTCAAAAACATTCCAAGGCGATTCTATTTCTGCAGACCATGTTCTGCCGTAATTCAATTGATACAGGACCCCTTCACGAATCGCTGCTTGGGTCCGACGAACTTTGTCTGCGTGTTCGGTATCCAATTCTGTTTTCGGTACGCGCGCGCGAGGAGGTTTGGGTGGACTTCGTACAGGGATTCCTTCATTCAGAACATTCTGAATTTCAGTCACCCAATGGTCTTCATTGATGGAGGAATGGACTTCAATTGTAGATTCGATTCGATCATGAATGATCCAACGATCCGCACGATAGAGGACCATCAAAATTGATCCATCTTGAGGTACATGCTGCAACCGCAATGGCTCCGTGTGTTGCACCATGTCATAGGTGAGCAATCCAGCCAAGCCCCCTGCTTGGAAACCTTCACCGCAAGAAGGGAGTAGTGTATCGGATAATTGGCGAAGTCCATCCGCAAGATCGACGCCCCTGATGACTTCACTACAAGTCCAACCATCATTCCACTCCTCTATGTGTATTTGCAGAGGAGCGGGGCCGGGCTGGATATTGATTTCACCGCGGAGAGGCGAGCCCATTTCAGGGAGGGTCTCAACCGGCTGTTGTCGGACGAGATATCGGCGGATCGCAGGACCCATGAGTAAACTTCGTTGTGAGAGATCACTTTGAGGGCCCCCAGATTGAAGGAGGAGTTCGTCTGGAGCTCCGTATCTGTGACCAAAACCCTCCTGTCGAAGTTTTACCAGCAGATCGAGAAGGATGTCCTCACGAACTTCAATCTCACAAATCGCTTTCATCAAATCACTCCAAAGGTGTCCAAGCGTCTTCAAGCGCCGATTCAAATGCGGCATTACAGGTATTGAATAAGGGACCAGGGGCACCTTTCCCTACATTTTGCCCATCGATCTCACTGAGCCAAGCAACCCCGATTCCAGTTCCCACAACGATGATTTCGGCAGCTCTTCCAAGAAGCGTTTCCGTCAAACGGGCATAGCGGAATGGAATGCCCGCATTTTCAATCGCGGGTTTCAAGAGGTTGAGTGTGATTGAATCGATACCTCCTCCTTCTGGGGATGGAGCAAAGGCAACACCATCTACATCCAATAATATCGGTGTACATCGGTCACCGTCTACCACCACACCTTCGTGAACCAATAAGGCGATGTCTGCTCCACCTTGATTCGAATTTTTGCGGGCTTGTTGGTATCCACTCCACGCTGCATGCTTGGTCCCCTGTGCTCTCTGATCAAATCTTGGAGCTTCTTGTGACATTGCCGAAAATGGCGAAGGCGAGTATTCAGATGTACTGAGAAATACGTCAACTTGACCATTTCGGCTCAACCGAATTCTACAGAGATTGCCATCACCTGTTACGGATGCCGATGCAAGACGCTTTTCGAAATCTGAAGGCCATTCGATGCCCAAGCGCTCCGCGTGTGAGCGCAGACGAATTAGATGATGTTCAAGCCATGCGACGCGCCCATTCTCCCAACGCAATGTTGTGAAAACCGAAGCATCGGCCGGTGTGTGTTCTGCCATATGCCTCACTCCGGGATGGGGTAATGCGCTTCAAATGACGCTTGGTGGTCACAGGATGTCATCGAGGTTGAATGGGTCTTCTGATTTCTTCTCATTCGCTTCGCCAAGCAAGTCGCCAGCAAGGGATTCCAAATCATCCATAGGAGGTGAGCTCGATGTGGTTGGAGTTGTCGTGTCACGAATCGTTGTGGCTGCGGGCATGAGGGTGTCTTCGAAGTTGACTTCTGGCTCCATTGTGGTCTCGTAATTATCGCCACCCCAGTCATCAACTTGGAGTTCCCAATTGGGTGTTGCATGCTTCAATGGGTCAAAGGCAGGCTTTCGCAATCGACCGACAATAATCATTGAGAGGAGGATAATCATCAGTGTGAGCACTGCCATCAATGCCATTTCCATCGGACTGAGTTCATTCCACCAATCACCTGAGCCTTCTTCATCAATTTCCACATTAGAATTGTCAGTTCCAGGCGTCCAATCTTCAACTGCCACCGGAGTGACGCCAAATCGGGTCACTTCACCATCATATGCAACGACTGAAGCATACCATGTGTTGTTGATTGTTTGAGAGTCGCTAATCTCTGGAGTCACTGTTGTACGTGTCTCCTCTGTCCAGTTGAACTCAAATTGTGCCGCGCGCACATCTTCGTAAACCTCTGAACTTAGATGCACAATGTATCCAACCACTTGTGGATCACTGGTTTCATCCCATGTGACTGTAACCGATTGACGGTCCTCATCCCATGTCGCTTCAATCCCAGTAATTTCAGGCAGGTGCAACCCGGGGTCGGTAAGGCTGTCATCAATCGCTGTAGCGGTGCCTACATTGAGTTCGGTAACCCAAGCATTGTCTGATGAATCAACCGGCACAACAGCAACCCAAATCATGACGCCTGGGTCAATATCACGACCGTCGGATATAGATGTCAATTCAATCGTCAACATGTCTGTCGCTTGACGGCCACCTCCTGGCCTAGGTTCTCCTTGACCTCCTTGGAATTGAGAATTACCATCACGATCCGTAATCATCGCTGGCTCTCTACTACCAACATCTGTGAATGGAATCACGTCTGCATAAATCTCGTAATGATCCAAGTCGCTTGCATCGCTCTTCGTGAAGGTGACCAAAAGGCCGTCGCCATTGTCATCGGGGCGGTCTGCAACTTCTGGTTTGGGCAACCGATCTGGTGCGATTACGTCGCCAGAATTGTCGATTGGAGTCACCATGGTCATGTGATTACCAAGATTGGTTAGGACGGCGTTTCCTTTGATGTCGTGGATGGTCACAGTAACCCATATCGGTTGGTTGGGAATGATATCGGAAGCGGAAGATTGCTCAAGCGAATTGCCACCATACAGGGCTTTTTCGAGAACGATATTCAACGGACCATTCCAAGATTGGCGCTGCTGCTGGATGACCAACAGCCCGCAATCTGCTGGATTTTCTTCGCACTCCATCCACTTGATTGCTACATTCTCGAGGGGGTGTTCGCTCGCCCATACGACGTAGAAGGCGAAGTCGTTGACCGTCGTTGGAGCCCATTGGACATCGATTGCTGAACCGTCGTCATCGGGGTGATCCCAAGCTTGCAAATCCTCTACGCGTGGGGGTGGGTCTACACCAATGGTGTTCTGAACACTGAACGCCTGTACCCATGTCACGTTCCAATGATCAACATTGCCCCAGTTATCTGATGCAACAACGGTAATCCAATATGGCATCAAATCGATGAGATACGCGCCTCCAATCTCATCCATGATGACTTCAATGGTGAATGTGTCTGAATTTCGTTGTAGACAAGGGACCACAATACGAGCAACATCTGCATCGTCTGCCCAGTCGGGAGGGGTGTCCGACACAACGGGTGCAGCGTAGATGGTGTACCACGAACAATCGTCTTCTAAATTGGCGGTCCAACTAACATTGATTCGACCACCCTCATCATCTGGAGTGTCCCATGCTGCAATATCCTCGATAGGTAGTGGTGCTGTCCCATCATCGATACCACCTGTCGGCACGATGGGCCCGATGATGGTTGCATTCTCAGGGTCATGTTGGCCACTTTCATCCACACAGGTGAAGGCAACCCAGAATGGGTGTCCTGCTCCATTGGGTGGGCTAATGGTCGTGTTATTGCCAGCGTCATGCGCTAGTTCGAAGCTACGCGGAAGTCCGAGTGGGTTGCCGTTAATGGGTTGATGAGAAGGCCAGAAGCGGGTTACTGATGCATCCAATTCTGTGCATGGTGCCCATTCTAGGAACAGATCCCCATCTTGACCGCCCTCTTCGTATGGAACCGGTCCACCTGATGCCCATGCCGGCGGGGCAGGTACTTCGTTGGTGGGTGTGGCAGGACCGAAGGGTGAACTGGGTTCTCCAATGCTACCATCTGGGTATTCAATGACTATGACAGCCCAGTAGGGTGTACCGTCAAGCAATGGTTGTCCATTGTGTGAGTTGAGATCTGTCGTGACACGGGTCCAATCAGGTAGTCTGGCGTCCCATGTCATGGTGAGTAAATCGGCGGATGTTGGTGGTGTTGTCCAATTGCTTCCCGGGTTGAGATAGATTCGGTAAGCGGCGAAGGAATGATCCTGCGTCACAGTCCATTGCGCCGTGAGGATGCCGCCTCCATCATTTGGTCGATCGAACAAATCAATCATTTCCGAAGGGGATTCGATACGGACCCAATCATAGGTCAGGCGAACCTCTAGTGAACCGTTGCTGGGGCTCTGGAGTTGTAGGTGTAAACTGCGACCTGTTGTTGTCAATACACTGTTCGAAATGGCTGATTGAACCATGGTTTGTAGATTGACATCCAGTTCAGCGAGGTCCCATGTGCCAGAATAATTCAGGTGGGTGCTCGAGGCCCAAGTTGCCGCCCCTTGAATTGGGCTAGAGATGGTCAACATGTCTTGAGTCATTGGAATGTTTGCTGGACCGGCGGTCCCAAACATTGGGAGTGTGATGGTGTTACTCAAATTCACCAAGACGATTTCGTTGCCCGGACGGGCGTCTGCTGTGACATCAAACGCGGTGCCACCGAAATTAATCATCAACGGTTCAGCTCGGCGAATCTCAGAGCGCTCACCCTCAACAAATCCAGGTGATTGACCCCAGATGTGAAGGCCGTCACTACCGACCACGTAAATGCCGCTTTGAGTGATGACTGAACTCTGGAGATTCCCGTAAGTCGTCAAGCGAGTCGCCGTATGTAGAGGACTGGATGGGTTGATTCGATCGACGCCGAAATTCGATACGGCCAAGATGTTCTGTCCATCGCTGGACATCTGTGTGACTGGCCAATCTGCGAAAGCGGATGGACGTGCACCTTGCTCCATTTCTCCTGTCGTACCGTTCCAGTGCATCATCGGACCCTCGTCGGTAGCGATGTGAACTCCCCACCAGTCATCGGTAAGTGCTGTAATCACATTGCTTGGAAGAACGTCGATGAGTGTAGTATCAAGAACCGTGTAATCGAGACCGGGTCGTTGCATTACGGCTGTTGTAACCTCACTAAATCCAGGTCTTGTTGGACCTTCTCCGTTGTGACTCACAAACAGTGTGGCTTGCCCTGTTGTCGGGTCTGTAATCTTGGCAATACCATCTACCGAGTCGCCTACCAATCCCTGATTCCGACCATACATTTGCCCAAGGCCAACTCCTGGTTCGTAAGACATCAGGCCCGAAGGTGTGCCAATGATGAGGATACCATTGTCAGAATCCAACCATTCGATGAAAGGTGTTGGGAGACCGTCTGCAGTGGTCATGGGGTCTTCCCAATCGTCTGCAGATAGATTCCACACGCCCATGCCCGCGAGGGTGGCGATGTAAACGAGATCACCAATCTTCTCGAAATCGCGAACATAGTTGCTGGGCAATCCAGCGGAAATACGTCCAGCACCCCACTGTCCTGTCGAAGTATCGTATCGCTGAACGCCGGCAGCGGTTGATGGCGTACCCATCAAACCGACGACCAACTCATTCCCATACCATGCCATACCATCCATTTGGCCGTGAAGTGGGAACCCTGTGGGGGTCAAAACCCCAGTTGTTAGATTGATTTGCCAGAGGCCTAGACCTGAAGTTGAAATCCAGAGGGTGTTGCCATCGAGTGTGATTTCATTGACCAATTCAGCGTTCAAATTCCATGCTCTGGTCCATTCAATGGTACCATTCGCTTGGTGTACGCCTTCCAAGATAGCGGTACCGTATGTGGAATAGTAATCATCAATCGGCACAGCCCAGATGTGTGTTGAGTTCCCTGTGAACTCGGCTAGACGTCCCGTTGAAAGAGTCGCGAGGTTGTCCCATGCTCCAGGGAACAGACCGTTTACATCGAGGTTGTCGACACGGTTGTAGCCACTGGAACCGCCAGCACGACCGATTGCGAATTCGTATGCTTGGCCACCGGGAACAGGAGCGATGCTGGTGGCCTCATCGCCCTGAGAGAATGGAATGATACTGGTGATTACGGGCCCTGTCGTACCTACAAATGTCAGGCCGCCGCTATCGTAATGACCTGCCAAAAGGCCTCCTCCGAAGTGATACATTGCACCCGGGAAAATCGGCTCGCTGATGGTGTTGTCATCCTCGTCAATCTCTGCGAGGAAGCGGAGATTCACGTAATCATAACGTGCGATGGAGCCGTCATCTTCCTCAAACCCAATGTAGGCGATGTCGTACGCTTCATCGCATGCGATCGCAACCGGGTTGTCGTGTGGCAAACCGTTCTGTGCTTGAGTCCAATCGGAAAGCCAGGTACCTGAGTTCAAATCGTATCGAGCCACTCCACCTTGACTACCCCATTGCGCCCAACGGTTCATCGCAACGTGCACAATATCATCACAAACTCCGATATCAGCACCATATCCTTCTGGGATCTGTCCACTACCTGCGTCGTGAACGGTCCACTGGCCGGTTGTGCCATTGAGTTGGAGAATCTTGGAATTGCGATTCCAACCATTGGTCAACATGGTTGCAACCCAGAGATCATCGCCGATGACCTCCATGGAAAAGACGGAGTCTTCGACATTGTTGGGCAGACCATTGTTCTCAGTCCAATCAGATAGCCAAGTGTTGCTAGAATAGTTGTACCGAGCAATTCCGTCCTCGGTGCCAAAGAGTACTGCACCATCCCATGTGACAATCCCGCGGATGGGTCCTTCGAGGACTGTAGCATCCCATGAACGAACGAGGTTGCCGTTCATGTCGACCTGGTGTAGTGGCGTGTCCCCGTAGGCTGCATACAGGTGGCAGTTGGTGGGTGTAGGGTCGCAGTCTCCTGCAAATTGTGCGTTGACACGCTCGACTTGGCCATTTGCCTCAATCGAGTCCATCCAACTGCTACTGGTATGGTTCCAGCGAGTCATGTATCCACTTTCCCACCATTGCTGAGTATCCGACATTCCAAAGTGGATGATGTCTCCAACCGCACCCATGCCGTGCAATAGACCTGAGGAGCCTTCAGAAGACCCGACATCCAATGTACTGCGTTGGGTCATGTTGACAATGTCGTAGCGGTAGACATTGTCGTTGGATGAATATCCGTTGTTTCCAAATCTGACCTGTAAATAGTAGAGTGTATCACCCACGATGACCAATTCAGCTGGTTCTTGATTGGAGAGTGTGATACCACCTGAATTGCTACCAGAGTCCCAATCCTCTTCCAGGGTTCCATTGACAACATCGATGAGGTTGAGGCCCATGTCTCCACCCACCCAAAGGCGATTGGGATTGACGTCCTGAACCATCGCTGTGACGCCGTTGCTTTCGAGGAGGTTTGAGGTGGCGGAGTCCCACGGGGATAGCCATTCGTCCACCGATAGGTCATAGCGGAGGATTCCGATTCCATCGTATCCAAGATAGGCGATGTCACCGATGACGACCGTCTTTGCATTGTTTGTTTCAGTGCCTGCTTGCCATGCCTTGATCACCGTGTCATTGGTAATGTCGATGACACCTGCACCCTCGTAATGTCCGACCCAAAGTCGGTTGGGTTCAATCAGTTCAACCGCATACACGAATTGGGCTGGTAGACCATCTGGATTGTCGTCCCAGCACTTTTGGAAAGCGAGGTTAGAGCGAGACCATTGACAGGCCCCCGTCTCCGTTGCTGCGTAGATGTATTGATTGTCAAAGTCCCAGTCATAGAATTCATCCGCAAATTCATTGCCTGTATTCCCCATATTGGTCCAGCCACTCGACGTGTGTCGGGCTCCTCCATTCATTGTTCCAACGAGAACGGTTCCAGGGCTGAGGACGGCCAGAGAGAGAACGTTGTTTGATGGAATCTGATTGTTTCCGCCACCACCGGGGCCACCATTGCCGCCCGTTCGCTGCCAAATATCGACTTGTTCACCTGAACTGGTGTTGTAAATGAGAACTCCAAGCCCGTAAATTCCGAGATAGAGAGTGTCGCCATCGATCGCAATTGGCATCGATTCAATATCATCCAATCCTGTCGAAGTCCATGGTGTGAGGCGTGTGGAATTGGCGAGGTCAATCCGCTCAATACCACCGCCATTGGTCCCCAAATATGCGATGCCTCCGCGGACGGCGAGGGCACTCATGCGATTGGTTTCCAAACCACCACTGTTGGTTGTCCATGTTTCATTGACAGTGGTTGAGTTGGTATCAATGACCGACATTCCGGAGAAGGGGTGGATGGCAATCATCTGTCCAGTGTATACATCGTGTTCAATGTCGATGACTTCGTTGGCAGATAAATCATCAGAGGTATCCCATGTTCCTAGAATTGTACCGTTTGTTTGCATCTGGATGACACCATCACCTTCTGTGCCAACGAAGAGGTCGGTGCCATCGGTTGCAATGCACACGAGAGCACTGTTGATTTGCATCACATGTGGAGTTTCCCAACGGAATTGAGAGATGTTGAATCTCTGAATAGTTTCTTCCGTTGCAATGTATAGAATTCCATTCAACTCCACAGCATCTGTCATGTCTGTGACGGATGGGCCGGATGCGAGTTCAAGTTGTGGCCAAGTCGGCCCTTGTGACGCCTGTGCGCCATGGTTCTGCAGATGTGGCCGAAGGATGGTGAAAACTCCTGAACCGTCGCCAACGAGAACACTGTGATCAGCAGGGGCACGCGATCCACTCGTAGGCCATGGGATGAGTGATTGTCCGGGATTTCGAGCCAAATCAAGGTCGGACATTGTCCAAGAAGAAGAGAATGACAAACTCGTTGCATTGTATGAATAAACGACATTGTCGGCAATGATGTGGGCCCATCCGTCCGCTGATGAAATCGCCTGAATGTCATCACTTAGCAACCAGTTGCCTGTGTTCCATGTTGCGACCCAATTCCCCGTTGCCAAGTCACGACGGGCAACCCCTGCATCGGCTAGTCCGATGAGCAGGTATGTGCCGACCATCTCTAGGGCGACTACACTGTCACTGGGCAGAACGTTTTGACTGTCGTATTGCTGAACTGAGCCGCCACTGTAGTGGAACAAACCGGCTCCATCTGTTGCAACCCATACATCCGTGCTGACGACCAGCATATCGGTGGCAGGTGTTGCATCGGCCGATAGTGTGCCAACGTCAATCCATGTCGATAGTAGATTGGCGCCCATCGTTACTTGCCAAAGAGTGTTGCCATTGGAGGCGACGAGGAAACCGGGCCCAACCGACTCAATTTGGTGTATGACATCGCCAAATGGGCTAGTATAATTTCCAAGCAAGGAGCTGTCCTTGAGTGAAAATACTCTGATTTGGCCATCGCTACAGGTGATGTGAAGGACGCCTTCTGCCGCATCAATCGCCATATCCAGTGGCTCCATTTCAACATCAAACCAGTGAATTAATTGTGGATTGTTATTGGCGTCAACCTGTATGACTGCGTCCTCAAATGCGATGTATAGTCGGCCGTCATCAGGATGAATGACAGTGTCTACAACATTGAGATCGACTCGGTATGTAGTGACGAAAGCATCGGCTGGACGGAGGGCTTCAATCACAACATCCGTAATTGTTGAACCACCGGGTAAAACCCAGCCTGCATTGGAGTCACTATTGGGTGATAGACGACCGCTGTGGGGGTCTCCATTGATGAAGTCGTTTTGTTGACCCAAACTTCCCAATCCTCGCCAATCGAGAATGCTGGCGGGGGCATCTGGTAGGAACATCTGTGGCTCCTCGACCCAAGTTCCATTGGAACCATTGACTCTAATCTCGAAGGTCAAATTATCAATTTCAGCACCGGGTGCGAAATCGAGCATCAAATTGCTCATGGCCATCTGACCAGTAGCGGCGTTTGCACCCGTTGCATCCATTCGCATCCAACCTGTATCGTTGGTGCCTTCACTACCCCACTCCGCCATGATTCCGCTGTGAGCGGAGGCCGTTGGCAAAGCAGCCAATGGTGTCCACGAAGCGAGAATCATCAGGCCGACCAAAATGAAGGCATGGCGCCGGGATGCGGTGGTCATGGGGCGGACTGGCTTTGCAACACCATTTGAAGGTCATGGGTGGTTGTGCTTTGTGGTATACAAGTATACCAAGTCGATTTTGTATCTTCAATTCACCTGATTTCGGTGATATTACTCTTTTGATTGCCACTACGTGGCACCTTTTTCGAAATCTTGACTGGAACCCGATAATCGCGCTCTGCCCTGAGGAATTGGGGGGAAAGCGAATAGGTAAGACCAGTGGCCGATTAGACTGGAGGCGTGAGTTTGTCCGAAGAACAATTTCGTAAGGATGCTCTCGAGTATCACGCACAAAACCCTCCAGGCAAGATTACAGTGGTGCCCACAAAACCACATTCCACTCAGCGCGAACTGTCTCTGGCCTATTCACCAGGCGTTGCGTATCCTTGCCTAGAAATCGAAAAGGATCCAAGCAAAGCGATGGAATACACATCTCGTGGAAATCTCGTTGCCGTCATTTCAAATGGGACTGCAGTTCTGGGACTGGGGAATATCGGTGCGCTTGCAGGAAAACCTGTCATGGAAGGCAAAGGATTGTTGTTCAAGGCATTCGCTGACATCGATGTTTTTGACATCGAAGTCGATACCGAAGATATCGACGAATTTGTTGAGACGGTCAAGCGTATTGCGCCCACCTTCGGAGGTATCAATCTGGAGGATATCAAAGCCCCTGAATGCTTTGAAATTGAGAAGCGTTTGGTCAAAGAACTCGACATACCGGTCATGCACGATGATCAGCATGGTACCGCGATAATCTCTGGAGCTGCGCTACTCAATGGTCTTGAAGTCACGGGCAAAAAAATCGGCCAGGTCAAAGTCGTCGTTTCGGGTGCTGGGGCTTCTGCGCTTTCATCTGCTGAGCATTACATTCGACTCGGTGTACGAAAAGAGAACATCTTGTTGTGTGATTCTGGTGGAATTATCACAAAAAAACGCAAGGATGCAGGGGAGTTGAATCGATACAAAGCGAAGTATGCACGCGATATTCCGGACGGGGGTTTGGCCGAAGCATTGGTCGGAGCCGATGTATTTCTAGGACTATCCAAGGGCGGAGTTGTATCCGGTTCAATGGTCGAAAAAATGGCAGCGATGCCGCTCATCTTCGCACTGGCAAATCCGACGCCGGAAATTATGCCTGAAGAGGTCGCTGCTGTTCGTGATGATGCAATCATGGCCACCGGTCGATCCGATTATCCAAATCAAATCAACAACGTTCTCGGCTTCCCCTACATCTTCCGTGGAGCTCTCGATGTGCAAGCGGATGAAATTACTGAAGGAATGAAAATGGCTGCGACCATGGCCCTTGCCAATCTCGCAAAAGAGCCTGTGCCCGATGATGTGGCGGCCGCTTATGGAGGGGCGCAAATTCAATTTGGGCCGGATTATCTGATTCCAAAACCCTTTGACGCGCGCGTATTGATTTGGGAAGCAAGCGCTGTTGCAGAGGCTGCGGTCGCTGAAGGGATGGTTTCAGCAGAAGTTGCAAACTCATTCGACGTGGATGTCTATCGGAACCAACTCGAAGCACGGTTGGGGTTGACTCGATCAATCATGCGCGGGGTCATCGAAAAAGCCGGGAGGCTCAGACAGAGAATTGTCTTCACTGAAGGGGATCACCCTACCATGCTCAAAGCCGCAGCACACTGTATTCAAGAACGGATTTGCTTCCCCATTTTGCTTGGAAGATCACATGAGATTGCTGCGGCGAAAGAGGCGCTTGGGCTTGAATTTGAATGTGAAGAAATCGACCCGCGTGAAGACCCACGTAGACGTACCGTGTATACCGAGGCTCTCCAGAAAAAGCGTGGCCGAAAAGGCGTGACAATCACAGATGCGAAACGAATGCTAAAATCGCGTGTCTGGTTTGGCGCGATGATGGTTGAATTGGGTGATGCCGATGGAATCATTGGTGGAATTTCAAGAGATTATCCTGAGTTCTTGAAACCCTGTCTTGCGACCATTGGCATGGCTGAAGATGCCCATCGTGTTGTCGGCACATACATGATGACAATCAAAGGTCAATTGATGTTCATTGGCGACGCGACAATCAACATCTATCCGGATGCGCGAACATTGGCTGAAATTGCTGTCCAAACCGCCAGGGTTGCCAGACGATTTGGAATTGAGCCCCGGGTTGCCCTACTCTCGTTTTCCAACTTTGGTTCATCCAGCCAGTATCGGACTGAACGAATTGAAGATTCCATTGAAGCCGCCAGAGAATTGGATCCATCACTCATTATCGATGGGCCAATGCAAGCGGACACTGCGCTCATCCCATCCATTCAGGAACAATATCCATTCATGACACTCGGCGGCCCGGCCAATGTGCTGATTTGTCCGAATCTTGCGGCAGCTAACATATCCTACAAATTGCTTCAACGACTCGGGGATGCTGAGATGACCGGGCCGATTCTTGAAGGAATGGCCAAACCAGTTCATGTCCTACAGCGGGAAGATGGTGTGCGGGATGTCGTCCACATGGCTGCAATCTGTGCACTTGATGCTCAGCGTCAAAATCGCCAACGGCTTTGAGGGAACAGCATGGAGAATACATTGCTTGAAGGTGTATTCGATATTGTTCGTGGACACTATCGCAATCGAATGAATCGGGAATTACCTGTCAGAACTTGGCGGACACCTGCTGAACTTGCTGAGATACTGAAGGTCTCCGTTGATGATTCGGGCATGGATACGGATGAACTAATCACAACCATTGACACCTATCTTTCCGAATGTGTTCGTACCCAACATCCACATTTCCTTCAACCCCTATGGGGCGGGCTTACTGAAGCTGGCTTGGCAGGGGAAATTGCAACTGTGCTCTCCAACACTAGTATCTACACATGGGAAATTGCACCTGCGGCTACATTGATTGAGTTAGAGATGGTTGCAACGCTGGGTCGCTTGGCTGGATGGGAACATACGGATGGGACCTTCACATCGGGTGGCTCAAATTCCAATATGCTCGCTCTACTTCTTGCTCGCGACCGATATTTCCCAAATGCAATGAGTGAGGGTGTTGACGGGAGAAAAATTGCAGTTTTTGTTTCGGCTGATTCACATTACTCAATGCTGATGTCAGCACATGTCCTCGGAATTGGAAACCAGGGAGTGATCAGGATTGAAACGAATGAAAGAGGGGAAATGAAACCCGATATATTGCGCAATGAAATTGCAAATGCTCGCTCTTCGGGACGCACTCCAATCTGTGTTGTAGCGACCACTGGAACAACGGTCCGGGGTGCCTTTGATTCAATTGATGAACTCGCAGATGTGTGTCATGATGAGGATCTCTGGCTGCATGTGGATGCAGCTCTTGGCGCCCCTTGCCTGTTCTCTCCAAAATACAAGCATTTGATGTCTGGAATCGAACGGGCGGATAGCCTAACTTGGGACCCACACAAATTGATGGGGGTACCACTCACTTGCTCGGTACTATTGACGCCTCATTTGGGTGCTTTAGGTGAATCTTGTTCATACATCAAATCGGCTCATTACCTGTTTCACGAACCAGGTGAGGAGTATGATCTCGGGCGGAAGAGTCTGCAATGCGGTCGCCGGGTAGACGCGTTGAAATTGTGGATCGAATGGAAATCGTGTGGTACTTCGGGTTGGAGGGAACGTGTCGAACGCTATGCTGAATTGGCGTTCGAATTGGAGAACCTCATCAACGAACACCCTGACTTAGAGTTGGTCTGTGAGCGCGCATTCACAAATGTATGTTTGAGATATCGTGGAACAATGTCTGATGAAGATAATATCAATTTATTCAATGAAAAACTTCGACAACAAATGGTGCGAAAGGGTGATTTCATGGTCTCCTTAGCAAAAATAGGGGAAAAGACCGTGCTGCGGCCGGTCATCTGTAATCCATCAATTGATTCTGAAAGTCTAACAGGTTTCATCAACGAAATCATTCGAATCGCTTCAACGATTGATTAGTCTCGGTGATAGGGCGATCCTCGTTCGATTTCGCTGGCCCGATACAGTTGCTCAAGAAGGACGACTGCGGCCATTTCGTAGGTTAGCGTCAACGGACCGAGAGAAATGGCTTCATGACGTGAGATGACCTCAAGGTTGAACCCATCTACAGGTCCAATTGCAAGGTGAATTGCCGTGTTGGACAATCTCCATGATTTCCAATTCTCAAGCATCCAAAGTGTGTCCCCAGACTGTCCTGTTTCATCGAGAAGGATGAGGGTTCCATTTGATGCAGCACCTTCAATCTTTGAAACGTATGTATCGTGATCCAATCGATCCGAATGTGCAACAAGGGTGACGCCCCGAGATTCCAAACGCTCAGCGAACCTGTTAATCAACGAGGAATAGGCTTTGTCGCGAGCCTTGCCATGTGTATGGACTGTGATGCGGGCCATGATGTTCCCCGAACGCCACACGACTTCATGATTAGGGCGAAGGCTCAAGGAGGGGGATGGGCGAAGGAAGGGCATGGGTTGGTGGCCATTCAAGCGGCGGGAGAAGCCATTGAATGATGACCCGCATATCAAGGGCACTCGGGTTTGGTTGACCGAATTGCGTGAAATGTGCGAGCGGAATTTCGACAACTACGTCGAAGGGCAGCGCCGGATTTCGGAACTCCAAATCGAATGGAAAGAAGCACACAAAGAAGCGGAGATTGACGAAGGATTGCTTCAGGGTTTGGAGCGACGCGCCTATCGATTGTTGAAGGCCGATTCAAGTGACTGGTTGGCCTGGTTGGACAATGAAGAATTTTGGCAACCCGGGTGGCGTGGGGATGATGGTGAACCCAGCGGCGAGTCGGGAATGAATTGAATACCGAAACCTTCGCCCTGCAATCAATGTGGACGTGGATTGCCTTCTTGGGAGGTACTTCTGCACTGTTGCTCTGGATGAGTTATGCTCAACCCTTCCCCGAAATTGGTGGACGATGGGCTTGGCTGATGCTCGGCCTCACAGGGATCTTGGCGATGGCGATGAGTTCTCCCCGGGCGACGAGTCCTGACCTGCCCGTCATCATCGCTGGAGTCATGGGTGGAATTGGTGTAACCGTAGGTGCCTTTCACGATCGCCGCAACAGGGATGTGATTTTGGCTCCATTTGCGGGAATGTGGTTTGTCGCAGCAACAGTTTCTACCTTGTCGGATGGATGGTCATCATACACCAGCACTGAACAATGGGTTGGATTTATCTTGGTCACCATTGTCATTCTTCTCGAAGTTTTCCTCTTCTGGAAGGGGCTGATTATTGGAATTCAAGGGATCTCTTGGTCTCAAGCTGCTCTACGTCAATTGGACAGAGGTTTAATCGATGGTGAAAGAGGGGCTATTGCAATGTTTGAGAAATCATGGAGTGTCGATGATTCGTGGCTCGATGCGATGAGCCATATCGCCTTGATTCATATTCATGAATTTCAAGGAAATCCATCGGAAGCGTCCAAGCATTCTGAAATGCTAGAAAGGCTCGGGGGAATTGAAATCGTTGAAGATGCATGGGTAGGAAAGATCGAGTCCTGCCTCAAGCGTCTCAATCCACCGATTTCTGAGTCAGAATAACCGCCGAAAAGGTAGGGCTGTTTGGGGGTGCTCTAGTGTATGTTAAATATCTCGGATGACAAATTTACCATGGTGATGGGTTGCAAAAAGGGCGAATTGAAGTCCTCAGTATGCGTTTGACTTGGGTGATGGTTGCAATTTGGTTTGGAGCCAATTTGCTGTCCCAAGCGATCTACATTGGATTCAACGGGCAACCCTATGATGCCAATGCAATACTATCCAGTCTTGGAAATTGGTATTGGGTTTGCATTGCCATTGAATTGTTAATCTGGATGGCACTGGGCTTCTTGGTTGTCAAAAAGTTGCGAATCAAAACCAAAGATGAGCGGTTGATAGAGAGTATCTGATGTAGGGAAAGACCCTTGTTTGGGAGCCTCTCCGTCCAATCATGGTACGCATTACCAAGGTCCACACCGGCGGTGGCGATACCGGTGAAACCTCTCTTGCCTCCGGCGAACGGGTTTCAAAAAATAATCCTCGTGTGGATCTCTATGGCACAATCGATGAGCTCAATTCTGTAATCGGGATGGTCAGAGCAGAACTCGATCGTGTTGACACACATCATGAAGACGGTGGGGCGCGAGCAACGGTTCGCGTAGTGAAAAATGCAGTAACTTCGAAAATCGCTTTGATTCAACAGGAACTCTTTGATGTCGGGGGCGAGTGTGCCTTCACCCCTGATCAATTGCCTGATGAAATGACGGTGATTGGACAAGAGCAGGCTGATCGACTCTGTTCTGAGATGGATGCTTGGACAGAAAATTTGGACCCTTTGGAATCATTCATCCTACCAACGGGTTCACCGTTGATTGCTACAATGCACATCGCTCGTACGGTTACAAGAAGGACTGAACGTGGAGCGATGAGATTGCGTGAACTCGAAGGAGAAGATGCAGTGCGAGGCGTAGTGATTGCATATCTGAACCGTCTTTCGGATTGGTTCTTCGTTCTCAGCCGTTGGGTTGCAATGACCCTCGGTGAGGATGAAACTCTGTGGGTGCCGCTCGGAAAGAGGAATCTCGACTAGGTTTCGCGGCCCAAGGCTCGCAATTGTGCACGTGCACCACGCAATATCTCCTTGCTTTGCTCGAAATTCAACTGGTTCTCCGCGTCATCCCATTCAAGCCACATGAAATTTCGATGTTCGTGGCTCAATGTAATCTCATATTGTTCGGTTTCTCCAATGAACCAGAATACTTCTTTCTCAACCTCTTTGCCTTTGCGAGAAAAGGTGTAGAATGTTCTCATTCTCCAACCGTCAAGCATGTCGACTTCTGAAATCCCCGTCTCCTCTTCCAATTCTCGTAAGGCCGTGCGTTGGTAAGCGCCATCTTCTTCTTCGTAGTGTCCCTTTGGGAACCCCCAATGGCCCTGAGGATATTGCAGGAGAAGAACGCTGCCAAAATTGACGAGGACCACGCCGCAAGAGGTCTCCATGCTGCTTGAAAGGGCGTGGTCTACAAATTGCTTGCGCATACACAGTGTGGTGTGTCGCCAACGCTAAGAGCGGGGGATGAGCAACAACGCTTGGAGGAGGTCTGTTGGTCGACGTATCGAAGATGATGATTAAACAGATTGTCGCAGATGGGGACCTAGATGGGTTACTGTCAGCTGCAATCGTTCGCCGGGTTTGGGAGGATGTACCCGTCCGATTCAGCCATCCGGCCGAGGTACGAAGAGGTGATGTGGATGATTGGATGTCGAGGGAGACTGCAGTTCTGGATCTCCCCTTCCACCCCATGTGTGGATTACACATTGATCATCATCTCACCAATAAGCCAACACCTGAACAAAAAGAGGCTGCGGCACTGGACGGTTGCAATATCGTTTGGGAAGAGGCTTTGAGTGCTGCACGTGTTTGTTTCAATACTTTCCAACACACAGTCGACCTTACTGATTTCGACCCATGGATGGAGATGGTTGACAAGCTGGACGGGGGAAAGGTGTCACGCGAGGAATTCATGTCGGAGAATCCTATTGTTTGGATTGGAAGAACAATCGATGCCACCGACGAACACTATTGTCAGTCGTTGTTGGAACATATTGTCGATGGGATTGGACCCTATGAATTGGCAAAAATCCCAATCGTCGATGAAAAAGTTGGTCATTCCAAAGAGGAATTTGGGCGTTTGCAAGCGATGCTGGATGAATGTTCAACTGTCGTTGATCGAATGGTTATCGTTCGCTTGGATGACAAAGGTATCAGGACCAATGGTTACCTCGTAACCGCTCACTTTGGAAACGAATGCGATGCCTGTATGATTATCCATGGCTTTGCAGAAAGAGGAGGGGATGAGGGGAGGTGGCCACTCTCCGCTTCATTTTACAGCAACTCATTTTTGCATGAAGACGGTGGGTTGTTTGATTTGACTAGATTGGCAACTGCTTTCGATTCAGATGGAGGTGGGCATGCCAATGCTTGCGGTTGCAGAATACAATCACTTAGCTCTTCAGGACAAACTGAAGAGCGTGAAGTTGGACGTGATGATATCAAACGCAATATTGAGGCATGGATGGCGAAGTGGTCCGAACGATCAAGACAATAATTGCATCAACCAAAGAAATCCTAAGAAAGCGTGCAAGCCGATGAGGATCATGATGGCATCAGATGCGCGTCCATGACGCTGCTTTTCAGCGGCCCAGGATTCTCCTGCGTTTCTCAAGTCCCGGGCCTTTCTTCCTTTGCGCCACAGAATGGTGATGAGAATCAATCCAATGATGCCTCCGCCTGCATGTAATCCACCAGCGCCACTTGGCATCAAAGCGCCGGGGAATGTGGCATCTTCGGTGCGTATTCGATACAATGAATTGGCAAGGAAACCACAGATGACCACAACCCATGCAAGGATGTACAAACGCTCACCATCCCGCTCATGGGATTCGACTGCGCGCTTCCTTTCCTCTCCTTTGAGGAGGAGCCCGCGTTGTCGCCAGCGATGTTGCCGAATCATCCAGCCGATAACACCCAACGCGATGATTGGATGGAGGAGAATGATGACCAAGTTGGTCGCGTCCATAACCCTCCGAGAAGAGAGTTACACTTCAGCGATGCGTTCATAGTAGTGGGGCGATGGCTGGAATCCCGCCGTAGGCGGGGGTGACGGAACTGGCGGATGAAGAAGACTACCTTCTCGAGTGTCTCGATGTTGCGGTCAAGGCCGGAGAGGCCCCCGAAAAGCGACGGCGCAAAGCCATGGACACCGCTGCTTGGGATCTATTGGAAAAATCTTGGAAAGGTTTGCTTCTAGTCGCACTGGATAAAGAAGAAATTGCTGGCAATGATTCTTCAAATCAAAGATATCGGAGAATGCGAGGTCGAGCCTTCAGACGAGCGAGAGGGTCATCAACGAATGATTGGATTGAAGGAATGGATGGGCTGGTTTCATCACAAGCCCCCCCTGGCTATCGACTCTCGGCCATGTTGGTTCAGAGGGCCCGTCTGGAGGGACAATGGAATCCTGCTTGGGATTCAGAGCTAGAGAAGTTGCGAAACTCCTGTGCCGAGGGGATTCACCCTGTTTGGACTCGTTTGGGGCGAGAAGCCCCGCTATTGGCGGAGATGCAATCCTATCCAGAAGCCAGTCAATCTGAGGACATGATGACGGATCCAAGTGAATGGATTCTTTCGGCACGAATTGACCCCTCCGATCGGGTTGCTTTGGCTGAATGGCTGAAGATGCCTATGCCCTTCTCTCTATCGGCTGATGTCAGAAGAGGTGTCCAAAGGGCTGCCTCCTCACTAGAATCCAAAGGAAAGTTCACTGGTTCACCCAATGCATTCGAGCATTTGGAAGGGGATGCCACCTTGATTTGCGCATTGGTCGGAATCTTCACTGGTGGGGACGAAACTCAAGGGATGTTATCCTCCTTGATTGAAGGTGGGGGTGGAATGGCGACAGTGGCCAAAGACCAACTCGCACTGTTGCAACTTCGTTCGAATCAAATGGACGCTTGGAGTGATTGTCATGGTGCGAAGGGGGATGATGCACTCTCTGCCGCGATGCGATATGAATCTTGGATTAATGCACCCGATGACGCTGAATTATCATCTGATGAAATTCAAGAGGGGATTGAGTTGGTCAAGAATCCAGATGACCGAAGAACACTCATGTGGTCTTTGATGGCCGCTCAAATTCAAGAGAAAAAATACGAGGCTGCATCGCAGGTTCTATCGAATCTAAATCTGACTGATTCAACTAGACTTCCTCTTGTCTTAAGTCTCATTGAAGCGCATGATGATGAGGTGTTAATTTCACGGTTATTGGGAGAGATGCATCGCTTCGATATCAAAGGGTTGAAATTGGTGATTCAAGCGGAAAATGCGCCGCTTGAGGTCCGATTAAAGGCCACAACCGAAGCGCAAATTCGAGATGAATTTGATTGGAATCAATTTGAGGAAATGGCCCTAGACATATATTCTGAATCAGGAGATGCTGATCGTATTGGTTCAATCTTGATGAATATGGAGAATGGTGCAGCGAAACATCCGCATCGAACACTATTGGTTCATCATTTGCTCTCAGGAAATGCGAATCAGGAATTGTGTAAATGGACCCTAAGTGCAAGGCCGATGGCAATTGAGGCCTTGACCAATGAACCTAGTGGGGTGCTATCCGATACCTCGATTGAATTGGTCAAATTGTTGGAGGGGGCACCCGCCAACCTTGCCTCAATAGGAAATAGAATAGGGAGCAACAGAAAAGCGTTTCATTCATTCAAACAAACGATTCGTGCACTTGGCCCTGGTGGTGATGGATTGGTGCCTGCAGATCGAATCGATAGTCTTCAAAGCTCAATCAATAATTCATCACTGAGTGGTGTTGAACTTCGACTCTTTTGTGCTGTATTGGATCAACTTCGATTCAACCAAGCCATTCGATTGCTTGACGATCACAGCGAACAAAGTACAAACTCAGCGATTTCAATTCTAGACAAAATGGTTGGGAAAAACCCAAGCAAGAGAATTGTCGATTCAATTAGACAAGTGGTATTGAAGCATGACAGTATTGCGATTCCAGCGTTTGCAGAATGGCATCGGCTGCATGCAACTTCACCTTCATGGACACAAATTATTCTTGCATCCATCGAAGAAAAAGAGGGGAAATATCTGGCCGCGGGCAGATCTTTGCGTCGAGCCAGTACCGATTTGTCATTTGGTTTTGAAGATCGTGTCCAGTTGGCAAGACGCGCTCTAATCGCCTTTGCTCACGCAGGGAAATATTCTGAGGCCGTTGAGATGCTGGAATCTCAACAAGCATTGCAGTCTGCCATGACGGGGCTCTTCCAGTTGTACCTCCATGTTTGTGATGATGCGGTGCGTCAACAACCCGATGCCGCTCGAAGGAGATTGCTCGACTGGATCGCCGATACCGAAGTTGTATCCGAAGAAAATATTGAAGGGGAAACCATCGAAAGAGAACGTACGACTTACCCCTCAGATGAATTGGATTTACTGTATACCTATCCAAATTCTCGTGACCTACCCAAGGATATGTGGCAAGGTAGAATTCGCGCAGCGAAGCGAAATCTGACTAGTAATCGCCGTAGTCAGCGCAGTCAATTGGAAGACCGATTCCAGCACCTGCTCGACGATGGTGCCTCTGTTCAGGAAATTGAAGGTGTCGCTGGAGAGGCTGCTTCCCTCAATCCAATTCAAGGGATGATGATGTTTGAAAGGGCCATGAATTCAGGAGAATTTTCAAACAACGAAATGAGGGCGTTACTGAGAAGTCAAAATGGTATCTTCCGGCTGAATGAAGGAGCACTCCCAATTCGTGTACGCCGTAAATTGCGTCATCTTACACTGAAACCTTTGATCTTGATCGATACCAACTTGCTCATCGATGCAGCGAAGGAAAAGATTGGCTTATTGCTCGACGAAGATGGGGGTATTGAGACAAATGCTCAGGGCTCTTTCCACAGAACCGTTCTCTACAAATCCACAGCTGGAATGGTTGAACTCATGATTCCTAGAGCGGCAGAAAGGGAATTCAGAAACATGATTGGCAATCTCGGAAGGGTTCGTTCCCTATTCAGTGATATCTGGATGAATGAGATTCACTGGGTCGAGAAGGTAACCGAAGCCGCACTTGAGAAAATTTGCGCCGATATCTTGGTTGAATACAACACTTGGCGCCCGACGATGGAAACGAATCAAGAGGATGAAATCGCTGGATTTGAAGACAAAATGGCTGAATTCATGCGCGAACGTCGGGAAGTCTACCAGGACATTACTGACAGTAAGGCTTCACGCGATCCAAAGACCCTCTCAAAGCGAACAAAAATTGGTAAGGATTCGATTTACCCTGAGCGGGCGGATCGCGACATCATGAGAGAGGCTGCAATGCTCGCGGAATCAATGTACAAAGGCATTGGAGCAATTCTTGTCGCTTCACAGGATTCTGATTTCCACATCCTTCATCGCTCTTTCGAAGGAGTGTTTGGTTTCGGCGTGGTCCCAAACGCACGTGAACTCAGCCAATGGGTTTGATTACTGACGCCAAGCGGCGACATAGCGATCAATGCTTGGAGATTCGTCATAGACAAAATGATTGAAAGATGTTGGATTGAGAGTTGCAAATCTACCCTCAAGCCAAGTTCTAGACAGTGGCCAAGGTGGGGATGGCTCATTCGGAATTTGAAAACCTGCCAATCGTCCGATACACAGCAGACTTCCCCCTGTATTCAACAAGGTCGGCAATTGGTCCGCAGCCGGGTCGCGGACCGATTCGGGAATCGCTTGTAAAATGTGAATTTCCACAATCAAATCAAATGTGTTCGACCAATCTGTTGGTGGATTGAGAAGGTCAGCTACCTTGTAGTCGACTTCTGTTGAGGGAAAACGCTCTTTGCACCAATTGATGGAGGTTTCTGAGATGTCAAAGGCGGTCACTTGGAACCCCGCTGCAGACAACCATTCAGCATCATCACCAAGGCCGCATCCGACGACCAATGCCTTTCCTTGAACATCTGGTTGCCCCGCTATCCACTCAACCATCTTTGGATGGGGTTCCATTCTCGCCCATGGGATCTCATCGGATACTCGATTTGCAGTCGAGTACAATTCCTCAAACCAGCGAAGTGGTTCACCATCGGCTTCTGCAGCTTCTGAGAGTTTCAGAAGGCGGTCCCGAACCTCGGTCGGAAGCGGATTGCCGAACATGTCGTCCATTGAACCTGCTCAGCCGATGGGGTCCAAGTGATTACCGACGACTAGTCGTCCTCCGGTTGGTCCGCACCTTCAGGGAGGCTGCATCCAGCATTGCAGGTTTTGCACAAAGTCGGATCCGCAATGCTTCGTGGAGCGAGGTTCGGGTTCGTGGGAAAGTCGCCATCAATCATTTCGCGTGCACAAGATGCACACTGTGCATCAGAAAGTACCATCATTGAAGGAGATGGCTTTGGGAGAACTGCTTCCAACAGTGGAATTCGTTGTGCTGACAATTCATCATTGTACAAAGCCAGGACCAAATCTACCAATACATCACCAAAGGGCCCATCACTTGAGATCGAATTGAGGCAAACGCCACTACCACACTCAGGTAACGTCACTCGATAGAGAGGTCGCCTCCGACTCGGTATAATCTCGTAGACGTTTCCAGACGTCCCAATGATCATGATTCCGTTCTCAACGAACCACACCCGGTTGTGGTCTAGACCGTTCACGATTTCCTTCAACCAGCGGAACGAGAGGGACAAGGCACCCTCATCCCCAAAAAAGTCGCGTGGAGTATTCCACTGGAGAATTCGGGCCACGATTGCGTCTTTGGCATCTTGCCCAAACGCACCACCAATGAGGTTGGCCAACCGCTCTTTCTGACGATTGGATTTGGGTAAACGATTGACTCCAAGACTTTGGATATGATCCATCATCACTTCAAGAGTGTCATCATCCAAGTCCACTTGCTTGTTCATCATCGTCCCCCAACCCAAACTCTGTTGGAGAGATATCTGCTGCATCATGCGTCGCCAATGCTTATCGTTTTCAGGACCCTTCTCGGGCAAAAAAAACGTGCAGAATCCAAGGCTGCGAGTCATGTCTGATTCTTGCAAATGGATATCGCGTGCCAACTTGCGGATCGACGAGGGGTTTGCGTAACCAATTCGCTTGAGAGCGGCTATGATGGGGTGTGGCTTGTACACGTTGTTGATGTGACCCACCCATGGCTGGCAAGGAAGACAACAGGCCCCCCCTCTCTCGAGAGGGGACATGTTGAATTCGGTCTCGTTGCACAGTATGCAACTGTCATCACTCATTGTGCTCACTCGCCTTCTACAACTTCACTCTCGCCACCGAAAGCGTGCTCATCGGCCTCATCGCAATAGCGATTGAAATCTGCAGATGAGGCACCAATGCGTAGCAGATGTGCACGATATGTGTCTCGATGGTGGCTCATCATGCGAGTTGCCATCGCCCGCTCTCCCGCTTTGAAGCGGGCCTTGGAGCCATTCAG